>JGI994J12354_10000264_pt1 | contig 51490 bp, 44 predicted proteins | sample IntmicLarv3ML3BL_FD_12354 | JGI IMG/M metagenome (IMG submission 12354) | reverse complement strand
GATAGTGGGACCACCGCCATGATTGCCTACTCCATAAAAGCACATTAGGGGGATTTTTTGCTCTTCTGCCATTTGCTTTGTTTCTAAAATTTTTGCAATTGTTGGATTAAGATTTTCATAGGCTTTATTATCACCACAATCAAACCAATCTCCATAACTGAAAGGGATTTTAAATGTCACTACTTCGCTTCCATCGGGGCTTTTCCAACGGAATAAATTACTCGGAAGTGCTTTTTCCTCGTCGTTAGGACGCATAAATATATATGAATCCATGCCCGCTTTTTTATGTATCTGTGGCAACATTCCGTTATGTCCAAAAGAATCAACATTATAGCCCGTGGTTGCCGTCACTCCAAATTTTTCTTTAAAATATCGTTGACTGTATAACGCATGGCGACAAAAAGACTCTCCCGATGGGATATTACAATCTGGTTGAACCCAAAATCCTCCCGCTAAAGCAAAGCGACCTGCTACTACTTCTTGCTTGATTTTTTGAAATAACTCAGGAGCATTTTCTTCCACCCAATGATAGTATGATGCACAAGCAGATGTGAAAATGAACTCAGGGAATTCATCAATACGGTCTAAGGCCGCACTATAAGTTGCTTTTATTTCCGCATATCCGTCCTGCCATTGCCAAAGCCAAACAGGGTCAATGTGCGCGTTTCCGATAAGAAAAACAGGCTTATTCATAGTATATCCTCCTACTAATAAGTTTTAATTTAAATTAATATTACAGTTGAAAAAGTTCATGTTCAAGCATTGCACATAGTGTATGATAAAGCGGCAGTGTTAATTCTTGCACGCGATAGGTTTCTTGTTCTGGAATTGCGATGCAGACATCACAAAGTTCGCCTAAATTTCCTGCGTTTTGTCCAGTTATACCGATGACGCACATGCCAAGCGCCTTCGCCGTTAGGGCCGCATAAACGACATTTTTAGAATTTCCCGAAGTAGACATAACTATTATTACATCATTGGCTTTACCATATACATAAACTTGTTGGGCAAAAACCATATCAAAGGAATTATCGTTTCCTACCGCTGTTAATAAAGACGTTTGACTATTTAAAGAAATGGCAGGAATGCCTTTTTGTAATTTTTCTGCGATTATCGCCCCTTCTTCTCCAAAGTCTTGGAAGGCTTCTCGGTCTTGCAGGCTTAATTTTCGTTCCCGAATAAACCCTTTTGCCAGTTCTCCGACAATATGTTCTGCATCAGAAGCGCTTCCACCATTGCCACAAACAAGAATTTTGCCACCTCGATGATAGGACTCTATTAATCTATCATATGCCTTCTTAATAGGAAGACTTTCCAATTGCGGATAGCGCATAAGCATAGTATTAAGAAATTCATTCACTACCTTCACCTCCTTGTAAAGCTACTGCCAATGAAGCATAATCTCCGATTTGGTTGCCCAGTAACGCCGGGGTAATCTGACAACACTGTAAGGAACGTTCTAGGGCTTCTTGCCGTATAGCTGCATATGCACTTTGCCATATTAAATCCTTACTACGCTCATAAATACTACCAATCACTATAATTTCGGGATTTAACATATCCAAAATAATCGCCAGTCCTTTTCCTAGGTAATGCCCACTAGTACGGTAGATTTCTAAGGCAAGCTCGTCTCCTTTTTCAGCCGCTGTTGCTATATCTTTTGCATTTAAACAAGATAATAATTCAAAGCTTGGACAAATCGATGGTTGAATGCCCATCTGTAATTGTTCCATTACTTTAATTCGGGCAACCTGAGCAATTCCGCCACCACTACAAAAGCCTTCCAAAGAACCTGCTTTTCCATAACCTACGGGCCCATTTTCCGCAAGTCTAATATGCCCGATTTCACCCGCCATTCCATTCGTTCCATTATACAATCTGCCATTGAGAATAATACCTGCTCCCATTCCCGTTCCAAATGTCAAAAATATAACATTTTCACAGCCTTTAGCTGCACCAAATTGCCATTCTGCTAAAGCACATGCATTTGCATCATTTTGTAAGTAAGTAGGAATATCAAATTGATTACGAATGATTTCGACAATAGGAATATCATCCCAGCCAAGTAAATTCGGCGGATTCATAATAATCCCCTTTTTATAATCTAACGGGCCTCCACAACTGATGCCAATTCCGACAACATCTTTAGTTTCTATCTGGTGTTTATCGAGAGTTTTTTTAATAACACTGCATATATATTGGACAATCTGATTAGGTCCTCTTTCTATTTCCGTATCAAAAACTACTCTGTCTAAGATAAAGTTATTTGTGTCTATCTGCGAAATTTGTGCTTTTCCTAAAATCACTGCACATTTCGTACCTCCGATATCAATACCGATGGAATATTTTTTCATATGATGATACCATTCCTTTGCTATATATTATCCATTGTAGTAGTTGAACTTTTCGCTTTTATAATTACACCCTACCCTTTCGCCGCACCAGTCATAACAAAACCTTTGGACATATAATTTTGGGATAGAAAATAAAGTACAAAAACTGGAATCATATAAATGATAGAATACGCTGCAAGCTGCCCATATATCACCTGTCCATGTTCCCCGAAAAAGCGGAATATGTTGACTGATGCAGGGAGATTTTTTGTGGATTGAAGCAAAATAAACGGAACAAAGAAATTCCCCCAGCTTCCAACAAAAGTAAACATCGCAACAGTAAATAATCCCGGCAACATAAGCGGTAGGACAACGTATATTACGCTTTGTTTGGTAGACGCGCCATCAATCCATGCAGCTTCTTCTAATTCAATAGAAACACTGTCCAAAAAGTTTTTCATCATCCATATGCCATAAGGCAAGGCGGAGGCAGTCAAGAAAATAATAGTGCCGACCGTTGAATCAACTAATTTCATAGAAATAAACATTTGATAAACGGGAACCATCACCGCAGTAATGGGAATAGACGTCAAAAACAGTAAGGACATTGATATTTTTTGACCTGCTTTCAGATTGTATCGAGACAAAGGATATGCAGAGAGCAGTGATATCAACAGTACAACTAGTGTTTGTGTCGTTGAAATAATGCCACTATTTAAAAACCCTTGCCTGACTTTAGCATCGCTCAAAATGGTACGAAAGTTTTCTGTACTTATTGCTCTAGGAAGAGTCAGCGATTGGCTAGCGCTTGTATTCACAGACGCAAGAATAAGCCATACCAGAGGAATCAAAAACGCCGTCGCAATAAAGAGTAAAATAATAATAGGCGTTGCTTTTTTTATATTACGCATAAGATATAACCTCCTATTCGTTTGATTTTATCAGACGTACATAAACCAAACTCAATATAACGCCAATCGCCAGAATAAATAAAGCTATGGCCATTCCATATCCAATTTGATAAGAAACGAATGCTTTTTGGTACATAAAGATGGAAAGTGTCGTTGTTTTGGTTGCTGGTCCGCCACCCGTCATCGTGTATATTAATCCAAATGCACCAAGCGTCCCCAAAGTAACGATAATAAATGTAGTCGCCAAAGTTTGTTTAATCATGGGCAAAGTTATACGGGTCAATATTTGTCTGCTATTGGCTCCATCAATTCTGGCTGCCTCTAAAATATCGTCTGAGATATTATCTAGTGAGGCCTGAAACATCATCATCGAATAGGCCGAACCTTTCCAAATATTCGCAACAATAACACAAGTCATAGGGAACGTGAAAACCCAAGATACGGGAGAAAGTCCAAATATGCCAATGACCTTATTGAGGGTGCCATTATCAGCAAACATCGCACCAAACATGAACGCGGCAATGACTTCTGGCGTAATCCATCCGAAAATGACTGTGAAACCGACAAATTTTCTTAAAACTTTATTCTTCCGTTTCATAAGCGAGGCCAGGACAAAACCTAATACCTGCTGCCCAATTATACCTGAAAAAAGTAGAAACAAAAGTGAATTCCATAAAACTTCGCCAAGTTTAGGATCTTTAAAGATTTCAACGAAATTTTTAAACCCAACAAACTGCATTGCTTGAGCCGTTGCTCCAGTCAACGAAAGATTTGTTAGTGAATAAATCAAAGTTAAAAACATCGGTGCGATGAAGAATACGCACAAGAGCAATATAGCTGGAAGGAAAAAAACCGAAGTTTTCACATAAATATTTCTTTTTTTTCGTCTCTCAATGTCGGATAATGTCAACTTATTTCCCTCCTTTTAAAGTATTCAGTTTGGAGCTTAAGCACTCCAAACTGAATGTCTTGTATAATTAATTATTTAACAGTTACATTTTCTTCGCCAATAATACGCTTTAGTTCTGACTCGAAATTTTCTATAGCTTGCTCGGGAGTTGCACTTCCCATAGCAATACTTTCAACAATTTCTGTATACATTCCTGTTATAGTAGAATATCCTTCTACCGATGGACGAAAATGTGTGTAATTCATTATTTCCGCTGATTCGTTTACCACTGACATCGGCTGCGAACTATATGTAGAGTCTTCCATAACGTCACTGCGCACAGCTAAATCACCACTAAACAGATTGTAGCTAAGTTGAACATCTTTGCTACTAACAAATTCTAGTAATGCCTTCGCACCTTCTTTGTTGTTAGCATTGGTAGGAATGGCCCATGTCCATCCTCCCGACATTGATGTATATCCTGGTTCTCTTCCATCCACTGTCGGAATTTTAGCAAATCCCCAAACATCTAGCCCTTCAGGCCAATCATGGGTCTTTCCTGCTCCCCACTGACCGCTTTCCCAACTACCTGAGAAATATAGCCCTAATTTATCATTTTGCATATAATCACTTCGGAACAAATCGCCAATGCTTTGTTGCGATGCAACGCTCAAAGGTGGACCAACTTGTTCTACGTTATATACATCGTTTATAAAATTAAACACATGTAAAAGATTTTCCTTATCAACAATCCACTTTTCTGTACCGTAATCATAAAGTTGTGAGCCGGTACCAGAATAGAGTGCTTGGAATGTTCTCATAGAGGTTTCTTCTGGATGCGTCTTAGACCCATATAGGAAAACAGGAATTAATTCGCTATCACCTAATGCTTTAAGCTTTATCGCTGCATCCATAATTTCGTCCCAATTCTTTGGTTCAAAAGGAACGCTTACTCCTGCTTGAGCTAGTAGGTTTTTGTTATACCAAATACCTTGTACATCTGTAGAGAAAGGAATTCCATATTGTTGGCCATCTGCCCCTTTTGCACCATCCATAATTGCAGGCACAAAATTTTCAAAATCACTGTTAGCGCTGACTATCTCGTCCAGTGATTGTAGATAACCAGCTGCTGCATCTGAATTAATCATAAAACCATCTTCTGAAATAACATCAGGACTAGTTTGTTCAGATTGCATCATCATTGTGATTTTCGCATACATATCACTACCACTTACAATCTCGATAATCTCAATCTCAGTGCCTGGGTTTTCCGCTTTAAAAGCTTCTAGTTCCCCCTCAATCCATTCAATTCGGTTTGTTCCAATTGCCAGCTTAATTAGCTGTGTATCACCTGTATCCATAGTATCAGCATCTTCGGCTGGTACAGACTCAGTTTCATCAACTGGTTTTGCTACTTCAGTTGCCTCAGCTTCCGAGCTACTGGTCTTTGTTGGCGCAGAGTCTTGCGCTCCATTACAAGCGATTAAACTTGCACAAAGAATAATGGATAGTAGTACTGAAAAAACTTTTCTTAACATAATGTCCCTCCTACTTTTTGATTTTGTGAAATGGAAAAAGATTAATAATTTAGAATATAGTAACATCAATTTACTAATAGGTCAACTACTTTTTTATTTTATTGTAATAATACACAATTACTTTGCGCAAAATGCCCTCAAACAGCGTTTGTTGCACTGAACTATGCTTGAGAATTAAGTGAATAGTAAAATAATTATACTAATATTGCTGATTAGCATCCTTTATGGTATAGTAGGAAAGAATTCTCAATCAAAGGAGGGCTCTTTCATGCACCACAAAATCGGTTCTAATTCTCGAGATATTAAGGCTCGAAATCGCTTGTTAGTTTTACAATTAATTGCTTCAAATCACGGTATTTCACGCGTTGATTTGGCTAAGGCAACAAAACTTTCAAAAATGACAGTGGGAAATATTGTGGCTGAACTAATAGAAAGCTGCGTTATAGAAGAGGCTGAAACATCCGAATCTGTTACTGGTAATTATGGACGCAAGCCCATTTTATTAAAAATTGCTGCGGAGTCGCCTTGCATCTGCGGTATGCTGATTAAGCGAGAGCTTTGCCAGATTGTTTTAGCTGATTTGGATGGGAATATTTTCGAACAAATAGATTATAAATATGTTCATTTGGATAGTTATCAAGATTTAATCGATTTACTTAGCAATGGATACAATACTTTGGTAGCGCGGACGACACGACGAATTATTGCTGTGGGGATTTCCTCGGTAGGGCCTGTCGATTCCGCAAAAGGAATCATTCTAAATCCGCCCTTTTTCTACGCCATCGAAAATGTCCCAATCACTTCGATAATGGGGGAGATTACGAAACTTCCCGTATTCCTTGTAAATGATGCAAACGCCGGAGCTTTAGCAGAAAAAACATTTGGAATTGGTAAGTCTCTTTCAAATTTTGTGTATTTGCATATAATGAATGGTATCGGCTCTGGTTTTGTGTTGCAAAATCAACTGTATAGCGGAAACACGGGACAAAGTGGCGAAATAGGTCATACCTCAATTCATTTCTCTGGCCCCAAATGTGTCTGCGGAAATAAAGGTTGCCTAGATTTATATGCCAATCTTGAATCAATGAGAGACCGTATTGCCGATTTGAGTTCATTTTACTCATCGTCACCAATTGCCAATCAACCCAAGTCAACTTGGATTGATATTGTCAATGCAGGCAATCAATATGATCCCTTAGCCATTTTTGTTCTCGATGAATTCTGTTCTTATATCGCCCACGCTTTAGTAAACACGTTGAACTTACTGGACCTTTCCGATATTGTTATTGGCTATGATTCTGAGAAATCAGGAACAATTATCGAAGATATTCTACATCGCAAAATATCCAAAGCGATATTATCTTCAGATTATCAAGAAATCATGGTTGCCCACTCCACCTTTGGCGGCGACGCACCGTTAATCGGAGCGATAGCCTTAGTTGCCAACGAGATTTTTTCGATGCAACTTCCCTTAAAGGAAATTGAGGCAATTTATGAACCAGCATAAAATCAAGGCTCACTTGGCATTATCAGCACATCGGCAAAAGGCACGGCGAAATGAATGTAATTATCCCTTCTAAAATTGGATTTATGTTTCTCGTAAACTCTCCTTTATAAAAAACTCTCTATGAATTCATCGTATTCAGGGTCATCAATCTGTAATGATTTATCAGATAAAATATTATCAACTGCCATCTTAATACCGTCATAATATGATACTTGTTCAACATAGTCTGGAACCAATCTTTTTAGTTTTGAACAATCAAAAACAAAACTATATGCCTTATCACCAAATAGCTCTCCTTTGAAGTCATATTTTGTTCCCTTTTCTGCTAGTTCTTGTGAAGTAACATATTTAGGTTTAAATGTTCCGCCACAGGCATCTGCTACTGCTTGATAAATTTGGTTCCATGAAATCGAGTGCTCAGAGGCAATCTGAAAACTTTCGCCAAGTGCTTGAGGATTGCCAAGCAAGCCAATGAATCCTCTAGCAAAATCGGTGTTAAATAGCACCGCCCACAATGACGTACCGTCACCATGAACCAACACTTCTTTGCCTTCTTGCATTCGCTTTAACACGCTATATGGGCCATTAGCACCCGCCACAAGTGGCAAAAATGTCTTTGAATAAGTATGGCTTGGTCGTACAATTGTGATTGGGAAATTTTCTTTTGTCGCATACTCATTAAGCAATGCTTCACATTTTATTTTATTATTTGCATATTCCCATAATGGATTTCCAAGTGATGATTTTTCATTTATCAACCAATCTGCCGGTGGCTTTTTATAAACCGTTGCTGATGAAATGAAAATGTATTGTTTTGTCATGTCCTTAAAAACTTCGAAATCACGTTTGACATCATCAGGAGAAAAAGCGATAAAATTAGCAACTGCATCAAATGGTCCGTATGGTTCAACTGCCTTTTTTACGGCATCCGCTCCCTTTGAAATATCCGCAATGATTTGATGTATGCCTTTTGCTAGTTTTTTGCTACCTCTGTTGAGAACGTAGACCTCGTGATTGCTAGAAGCATCTAGTTGTTCACTGATAGCAGAACTGATATTTCCTGTTCCTCCGATTAGTAATACTTTTTTCATGTTTTTCTCCAATCTTGTTATTTAGTTGTACTGGTGTTAGTACGTTTATTATAGCAAAACAAGCCTGTCTTTACGAAAAGCTTGTCTTTTGCGTTTATTATTTTTCTTTGTCGCCAAAAATCTTACCCGATAAAACTCGCAACGACCCCATCAAGATAAACATATCTGAGACATTAGAAACCATCGACTATTCTTCCGATTTTTCCGACTCCGCTTTAGCTTCTTCAACAGTTTCTTCCTCTATCTCGTTTGTATCGTTTGTATCGTTTGTATCGTTTGTTTCCTTAGCATCGTTGTCATCGTCTTTTAATGTTTCATCGGCGCTCGCAGAATTATCACCCTCACATGAACATTCTTCTGGTTCACATTCGCTTTCTTCTGGCATCTGCGAGCCGCACCTCATGCAAAACATCGCTTCTACTGGTACTTCCACTTCGCAAACTAGACATATCTTGCAACCATGTTTGCCAGCAAGTTCTTCTCTTAGCTCGGCAATATTAGCATTGATTTGTGATATCTCTTCACACACGATTGCTGACTCGTCGTTGATTTTCTCGCCTTTTGAATACTCATCAAATACTACTGCACCTAATTCTTGATACTTTTTGTCAACTGAATGTCCTAACGCATAGATTTGTCCTTTTAATTTCTGAACGCTAACAAAGTCTCCCGTCTTTTTAGTTACTACTTCTGCCGCATCAGTAATAGTCCTTTTTAAATCATCAAAGTTAAAGTCTGCCATTTTACAAATCTCCTTTTCTATTTTATATTTTTAAGTGTTCACAAAACACTAAAATTCATGGGCTTGCAAGTTAGCCCCGCATTAAAATCTGCGGTCCGCCACTGTGTTCAATATATTCTTTGGTAATGACTACTTCGCCGATATTATCATCCTTGGGAATTTCATACATAATATCTAGCATATACTCTTCGATAATCGCTCGCAACGCTCTAGCTCCAGTGTCTCGTTTTATCGCTTCTTTGGCAATTGCGTGTAATGCCTCTTCATTGAAATTTAGCTTGACCTCGTCTAAAGCCAATAATTTTTGATATTGCTTTAAAATAGCATTTTTAGGTTTTTGCAAAATCGAAACTAGCATATCCTCATTCAAGCCCTCGAGACTAAAGACGATTGGTAAACGTCCCAAAAATTCTGGCACCATTCCAAATGTTCTTAAGTCCTCTAATGTGACCTTAGTTAAAATATCTTTTTCGTCGTCGTATTTGTCTTTTAAATCAGCGAAAAAACCCATTGAGGAATGTTTGTTAAGTCGTTCTTTAATTACATCTTCTAGCTCTGGAAATGCTCCACCACAAATAAACAAGATATTCCTAGTGTTAATCGTCTCTAATGGTACCATCGCATTCTTGCTATTGGCACCGACTGGCACTTCGACATCGGCCCCCTCCAAAAGCTTGAGCATCCCTTGCTGAACCGCCTCACCACTAACGTCTCTTTGGTTAGTATTTTTCTTCTTGGCTATCTTGTCAATCTCATCAATGAAAATAATGCCATGCTCGGCTCTTTCAACATCGTTATCCGCTGCTGCTAAAAGCTTAGATACAACGCTTTCAATATCATCACCAATATAACCCGCTTCGGTCAATGAAGTGGCATCTGTGATAGCTAATGGCACATCCAAAATCTTCGCTAATGTCTGTACCATATAAGTCTTGCCCGAACCAGTCGGCCCAATCATCAGCATGTTGGACTTTTCTATCTCAATACCATCTTTAGTATCAGAATATACCCTCTTATAATGATTGTAAACAGCAACTGACATAACTTTTTTGGCATGTTCTTGACCGATAACATATTCATCAAGACTTGCTTTTAGCCTATGTGGTGCCGGAATATCTTTTATGTCAAATTGTGCTTTTACTTCTTCTGCTTTTTCTTCTTGCTTTTTCTTAACACGTTGCTTTTGGGGAACTTGGTTTTGCAAGGCACCAAGGTCAAACATGCTGATATTCGGCATGTTATTCATCAATTCACTATAATTAGTCGAACCGTTATTCATCGAGTCAAAGCTCTTTTGCATACAGTCCGCACAGATGCAAATATTTTGTGGCAAATCAATCATTGCCCCTGCTTTGCTCTCTGGGCGGCGACATAAAAAGCAGACCTTTTCGTAAATGTTCTCATCTATACTCTTGTTGTCTATGTTCCTATCGTCAGCCATCGTTTATCCTCACTTCGCAAACCCTTCTAAAAGTTCTTTATTCTATACCTTAAAGTATATCCTAAATTACTATTGGGAACAAGTAAACTTTCTCTAAACATTTTGTGGGGTGTTTATGAACTTTGTTGTATTGGTGGATTTTATAGGAGCTTGCTTGAATACTGTTTGTCGCTCGTACACCACTTCGTATACCAGTAGACAATAAAATCTCTACCATGTCTTTTGCAAGTCCTCCCGCGTGTTCTAGAAGTTGCTTTTTTGTAAGATAATATCTTGCAATCAGTGCAGTGATATGCTAAAATCAGGATATAAAAAGGAACAACCGCATAAAGTGGTTCGCTCCCATAGTTAGTTTTTAAACTGCCCTAAGTCGCGAAACTTTTATGGGGCAGTTTTTATTTACGCTTGTTTATCCTATCAACGTAGGCAAGCAATGCTATTATAAACATTCCGAAAGCAATTAAATCGCCGATTGAAATATCCATTAGCACCACCTCCCTTTACGGTTGTCCTTGAAACAGAGTATAGCACGGTGTCTAAATCGTGGCAAGAGAAAACCAACTTTTATTCTTTGTAGTTGCTTTTTGATTTTAACAAAATCGGCATGTGCAATATGCACATGCCAATTTGTCGTTTTTCCATTATTCACTTGTTAATTACCATGGGAACTGAAATCCTTCTGGTATCATCATTTCGTCTTCTGGCTCATCTTCTGGCTCAACTTCTTGTCTATTTTGACTGTCAAGGTCTGCTGGTCTTGCATCTAATACAACTGATACACTCTGTTCGATGTATTCGCCTGCCTCAGCTCTTGCAATTACTATATCAACGCTCTCGCCTGCTTCGTAATATTGCAAGGCATCTACTAGCTCGTTATATGTCTTAATGGTCGCGCCATCAAACTTGATGATGATATCACCTTTGTTGATGCCAGCCTTTTCCGCTGCTGACCCTTCTGCTACTTCAGCAATAAATACCCCGACTGGCATATTGTACATCTCCGCCGTCTCTTCGGTTACCGCTCGACAAGTTACGCCAAGGTAAGAGGCTTTATCTGTATCTACTCTAAACCTAGTTGTTCTATTCATCAGTTCGCCTAAGATTGGTTCGGCCGTACTAATTGGTATTGCATACCCCATACCTTCTACGGCACTAGCTGCAAACTTAACGGCGTTGATACCAATAAGTTCTCCTTGCATGTTAAGCAGTGCCCCACCACTATTACCTGGGTTGATAGCGGCGTCGGTCTGAATTAGGTTGGCGGTAATACCTTCTACGGTAACTTCTCTATCAAGGGCGCTGACATAGCCCGCTGTTACTGACTGCCCATAGCCAAGGGCATTACCGATTGCGACTACTTGCTCACCAACTACTAGTCTATCGGAGTCACCGATAGTTGCTATTTTGATAGCACTTAGAGTTGCCTCTTCGACATCGCCTATATTAACTGCCACTACTGCAAGGTCATTGTCCGCATCAGTTCCTTTAATCTGAGCTTCTACTGAGCTCATGTCAATAAAGGTAACGCTAATCGTCTTAGCTCCCGCAACAACGTGGTTGTTAGTTGCTATTAGTAATTCTGTATCATTTTGCCCAACGACAATTCCTGAACCACTACTTTCGCTTTCAAATTCTTGTGAGCCAAAAAAGTCTGGCACTTCATGGGTACTAATATTACTTATCGCCACTACCGATGGCATAACATTGGCGGCAACTTCGGCAACATCGCCTACTCCGCTTGCCCGTGTTTGTTCATTTTCTGTGATGGTTTCCTCTGCGGTGGTTTCTTTTGGCGTTGCCTCTTCCACTTGGACTGTTGCTTCTATTGTTGGGAAGGCATCAACCTGTGCTTGGGTGAAATTGTTATTAATGGTATTAAGATAACGGTTACCCAATGTGTGGACACCTGTAAATACTGCCCCTGAAACTACACCAAATACTAAGGCCAGAGAAATACATAAAGCAAACTTTCTGCCAGTTCCACCTTTTTGCTTAGTTTTCTTCTTAGTGTTTCCTGCTTCTGGTCTGGCTGACGAAAATTGGTATGTGTCGTAGACCTTTGGTGGCTCAGCTAATTTTGATGGTTCTAGTATTATTTGTTCCATCCTTGGTTGTGGTTGGATTTGTTCTGGCGGGGTGGTGTGGAAACCGTCTCCTACTGTTGGTTCTGCTTTTAGTTGTGGTTCTGCTTTTAGCTGTGGTTCTGCTTTTAGCTGTGGTTCTGCTTTTAGCTGTGGTTCTGCTTTTAGCTGTGGTTCTGCTTTTAGCTGTGGTTCTGCTTTTAGTTGCGGTTCTACCGTTAGCTGTGGTTCTGCTTTTAGTTGCGGTTCTACCGTTAGCTGTGACTCTGCCGTTAGTTGCGGTTCTACCATTAGTTGTGGCTCTGCCGTTAGCTGCGGCTCTGCCGTCAGTTGTGGTTCTGCCATCGTTGGTGTGGCATTGTCCAATTCTGTATTTAACTCATTGTTATCTTTATAGTCGCTCATAATATTCACCTTACTTTCCTAAGTATTTGATTGCAAGAAATAATTTTGCTTTTGCTCGCTCAACTTCTTAATAGCAATTCATTTTATAAATGTAGTCTACTGAAAATTTGTGTTTAAACTGTGATTAAACATTTAATAAATGGTGAAATCCTCCCAAAACTTTTTATTCATCGTCAATTTCATAATTAAAGCCTTTGGCAACATCTTATAATGCTTGCCTAACCAGTAACCTTTGTATTTGAAGGCACTAGTTATGAATAGCTTAACAAGTAGCCACGGTTTATGAATAGCGCATAGGTATTTGGACGTTTGCTTAACTAGCTTAATGCCCTCACCCTCGGATTTAAGTCCTGCAAATAGTTCTGGGTGGTTTACTTGTGAAACTGCCACATCAAAATTACGGCGTAATTGTTCCATATCATTATAGTTATGCGAATGAATTACACATGCATTGGCAGCATAAGCAAGGCGATAGCCTGCTTGAATTAATGTCCCTGCATATATCATATCTTCATTGAAAATAGTTTTCTTGGCAAAGCCACCTAGCTTTAGATAAGTCTTGCGATTATAGGCTGCACAGACATTAGAACAGAAGTAGGTTTTGATGCCTAGTTTATTGATATCGCTTTTACTCTTGATTGACGATTTACTCGGGTAATTAAATGAACGGGTGTAGCTTTCAATCGCTTTGCAATCTTTTTGTGGCAGTTGTCTAGCATAAACTGCTTCTACGTCTTGGCGGTCGAGAAATTTAAGCATATTGGCAAAAACGTTATTGTCTTTTAACGTAACATCTTGGGTCATGTACAATAACACATCGCTATCTGCCATACGTGCCGCTATATCCCTAGTGCCACCATGGTCAAAGTCACTTTTTGCAATATGAACCACTTCCATCTTGTCACTTAATTCATCAAAAATAGGACTCCAAAAATGGCTATCGGTATTCATCACTATTATTCGCTGAACCGCTAGGCTTTGTTCATTGATTTGTCTAATTAATCGCACAAACATCTGCCCTGGTTTGTACGTTGGAATAATCACTGTAACTGTTTTGTCCATGAGACCTCCTTGATTTAGTTTAATGAACATTGAAAGCGCCTATAATTTCTATCAATTCTATGCCAATTGACAAAATTCTTCACTTCGTTCAGAATGACAAACTTATAGGTGGCTTATTCGCAGTAGACACTTTCCTACCAAAGCAAGCAAACCGCCACAGGTATTCTGCGACGGTCTTATTTTATTACTAATCTTCTTGTGGAAGCGGTGGAATTGTTCCATCTTCTGAATTCTCTGGAATGCTCTCTTCACCGTAGCCACTTCTCGCAATAATGTAATCGCTGTATTCTTTTACTGTCTCCGATGGTGCATAAGCAGCATCTGGATACAAGAATTTGTGTAGCTCTATAACATTAGCTTCTAGCGTAACTGGTAAAACTACATCTGAGTTAAGGGCTTTCTCAACATTGGCGCCCCACATATGTTTGAAAGGGAAACCAACTTGACCGTTCTCAGCAAAATCGTAACTAATCATATCTAATCCCATCTTCATCATCTCTGCTGGTGATAGACTACTTGATATGTATTCTGGCTGAGCAATCTCGGTTAATAATTTATTCAATGTTATGGGGTTAGCCCGCTTAGCTTTTTGCACCATTTTATCAATAACTAAACGTTGACGAGCGGCTCTTCTAAAATCAAGACCATTGCCGTAACGAATACGCGCATATGATAATGCTTGCATACCATCGAGATTATAAGTACCGGTCTGCTCTGGTATCGGATTGAAGGTTACACCAGTCTCTTGTGCCGTTCCTCGACAATAGTTGTTCAAATGGATAATCTCATCTCTAGTCAAGTCTACATCGTCAATACCGCCAAGGATATCAACTGCATTGATTACTGACTTAAAATTCAAGGTCACGTAATCCATAATGTCCATATCCATGTTTTTGTTAATCATCGTTAAAAGTCGCTCTTCTTTACCTCTAGGGTAAGCAGCGTTGGCTTTAGTGTATGTATCTTCGCCTATATTAAGGAAAGTATCACGATATATTGATACCATTTTGACTTCTTTGGCATCATGGTCGATGCTTATAATCATCATCGTATCACTATTGCTTAAGCCACTAGTAACACCATCATCGCCTCCTTCTCTAGTATCGAGCCCGATTAAGGCGATATTGGTATAACCTTTTAAAACATCTCGGTTAATGCCTTCATTGACACCGATATTCTTCCTATCAATCTCTGCATCGCCGATGTTTTCAAGCGCACCTTGTAGTTTCGCAAATACAATTAACCCTGCAATTAACACCAATAAGACAACAATCTCAAATATGAAAAAACCAGTTCTACGTCGCTTTTTGCTTGCCTCTTTAATTTGCTTGCTCATTATTACACTCCTTTTACGTCTTACTAATACGCGTTTTTGTTGATAAATCCTTTGAATATAGTTAATATTAAAATTTTTATATCAAAACTGAAAGTCCAGTTCTCAATATAGTACAGGTCATATTCTATTCTTTTTCTAATCGATGTATCGCCACGATAGCCATTGACTTGCGCCCAGCCCGTCAGACCTGGCCGTACTTGATGCTTAATCATGTAACGTGGTATCTCTTCACGGAATTTTTCGACAAAAAACGGTCGCTCTGGTCTAGGTCCTACCAAAGACATATCGCCACGTAAAACGTTGATAAGTTGTGGTAGTTCGTCAATACTGGTCTTGCGCATAAAAGCACCCACTTTAGTGACTCTGCTGTCCCCTTTGATGGTCCATTCTTTTTTCTCTTGTTCCACTTCTTGGGTTTCCATTGAGCGAAATTTGTACATCTCGAAATCTTTGTTGTTTTGACCTACTCGTGCCTGCTTATAAATAAGCGGCCCTTTGGAGGTTATCTTAACTGCAATTGTCGCTATTAGCATAACTGGTGAAAATATAATTAGCGACAAAAAGCCTCCAACAATATCCACCACCCGCTTTACCGCCGCGTTAAAAGTGTTACTAAGTGGCACGTAGCGAATATTAACTACAGGCAATCCAAGGATGTCTTCTGTATATGGTCTTGTTGGAATAATATTATTGTAATCTGGGATAAATTTGGTATGAACTCCCGATTTTTCACACATCGAAACGATGTTTTCCAAACGGTAATACTCATCCAATCCCAAGGTAATGGCAATTTCATCTAAACTATTATGTGGCAGGATAACCATCAAATTGGCAATTGTTCCCAATACCTTGATGCCTTTGTATGTTACCCCTGCTTCGGTATTGTCATCTAAAATCCCACGAACTTTGTATCCCCATTGTGGGTTGGTTAAAATGCGGTCAATATATTCTTCTGCTGCCCTACTGTATCCCACTAGCAAAATGTGCTTTTGGTTCAGTCCACGCTTGCGGATATCTCGTAGGATGTAGCGAATAATTATCCTGACTATCTCTTCTAATAAAATATTAATGAAGAAGAATGTAACAATCATCCAACGTGAGAAGTGTTCGTTTCTAATAAAAAACGAGCCACTCAAAAATAGTAATACGCCGATGCTATTCGCCTTGACGATATTGGCAAACTCTAACCTGCGACCTTGAACTCGCTTTGCCGTATATAAGCTAAATGCTGAGTACAGTATCAAATACATTGGTATCAACACCAACAACAACGACATATACTGCCTAAATGTCAAAGCATCTTGGGAAGCACCTAAAATATCCGTCTCAAATCTAAGCAACCATGACAGCCAATATGCTAACGCTACTACAAGAGCATCTATTAGTACATGTAACCGATTAAAGTGCTTTTGGTTATCTCTAATCACAAGTGCCACCTTTCACACACCATCATATATGCGGAATAACGATTGTGCTTGCAAAATCGTTGTGCCGAGCGTTCTTCCTCTTAAGCGAGTGCACATCCTTAGCGGAGCAATTTTATTATATATGATTACCATCATATATCTGGAATAACGATTGTGCTTGCACAATCGTTGTGCCGAGCGTTCTTCCTCTTAAGCGAGTGCACATCCTTAGCGGAGCGATTTTATTATATATGATTACCATCATATATAATAAAATATTGTACCACATTAGTCAACCAAAAGATACCGCTTTAATCGTCAAGCTCACCCAACAAGCCTTCGCACTATATTAACCAAGAGTTGGATTTGAATATTGACGTAGTTTTTAAGGTTTTTTGCTTTAAAAGGTATTTTCTTGCCACTCTTTTTGCCCTTGCTTGCCAATATGAAGCCATTTTTGATGCCTATTATGTATTCGCGCCCGAATCCCTTGCTGATAAAAAACACTATTTTTATTCCAAATCCGATGATTAAAAATGGTAAATTGACAATCAATTGCACAATTGGCATATTCTTAGCTATCATGTAGATGTTGTTGCGCGCGGAATGGCTGATTTTGAATTGATTATACGCCGAGCCACTAGTGGCACTGCCAATGTGATATACTCTCGCCTTTGGGGCAAACCAGTTTTCATATCCAGCAATCTTGGCACGATAGCCAATGTCGGTATCTTCAAGATAAGCAAAATGCTCTTCGTCAAACAAACCGATTTCGTCGAATACTTCTCGGCGGTAAATAGCTGCTCCCGCACATGAGGAAAATATTTGTCGTTCTTTGCTATAGGAAGTTTCTGCTTTTCCTTTGCCCCGAGCATACGCCCAACCAAAGGCACTATAGAAATTGCCTGCATCATCAATTAGGGTACGTTTGTCGAATTGGAGCATCTTAGCAGCGCACGAAAATGCTTTTTTATGTCGCTTAATTGCTTTTACCATCTCTTCGACGAAATCAGTCTCTACTTCGGTATCGTTATTTAGCAAGATAACGTACTTGGTTTTACTTTTTTTGATACCCGTGTTAACCGCCCCGCAAAAGCCAGTGTTTTCTGCCAGGGCAATTAATTCGACTTCTGGGTAATGCTCTCGCACCAATTCCATGCTGCCATCAGTTGAACCATTATCCACTAGGATAACTGTGAAATTCGCACTATTTTGTTGTCGCAAACTAGCTAAGCAATCCCCGACAAACTTTTTGCCATTATAATTGGGAACTACTACTGTTACTTCAAACATTGCGTCCTCCTGTGTCCTTGTGTTAATGAGATTGTCATTGTGGTTCTAATCCCATTGTCATCGTGAACTAACGGGCGGGGATGAAACCCCGCCCCTACGTTGTCATTGTTGGTTAGCGGACGAGCACATAGGCTCGCCCCTACGGGTTTTGTCTTAGTGAATAATTCCATTTGCTAAGGGTGAGATTTTTATTGTAATTAGGGTCGCCTGCTTTAAGTAGGTCTATCCAGTTTGTTCGCATATATTCAATTTCTGTTTGGAAGCGTCGTACTTTTGCCTCGCTATCTTCTGCTCCACGTGATTTTGACTCGTAATGGTACATCTCGACACCTGGGTTGTAGACCACTAAATATCCTGATGCTACCGTTCGTAGGCACAAATCAACGTCGTTAAAAGCTACGGTTAACTCTTCTTCAAATCCGCCAAGTTCTTCAAAAATACTTTTCTTCATTATCATACAGGCGGCCGTGACTGCACTTAAATCTTGTTGGATTGCAGCCTTGTGTAGATAGCCAGTTCTGACCCTATTCATACCTAAAAATGCATGACCTGCTATGCCACCAATACCAACGATGATACCAGCATGTTGGATAGTGTCATCGGGGAAATAAAGTCGCCCACCAACTATGCCAACTTCACTACGCTGAACGTTACCTAGTAATTCTTCTATCCAATTTGGAGTAATAACCTTAATATCATTGTTTAAGAATAATACGTATTCACCTTTAGCTGATTGGACCGCAAAATTGTTAATCGCCGAATAGTTAAAACCGTTGTGTGGCGGTTGGGCAAAACTATGTGACCCATTTTCTTCTCCCCATTGTAATACTAAGATGTTATCTCGTTGCTTTAGTTCTTCATAATAAGCGAATGTTTTATCTTCGGTGCTATTATTTTCAATAATCAAAATTTCAAAGTTTGTATATGTTGAAAGTTCATAAATTGAGTCTATGCACATCTTAAGCATTTCGCTTTGGTCTTTGTTCGGAATGATAATCGACACTAGCGGATTATCTTTGACCGGATAGGTCACTTTGTAAAAGCCAAAATCTTTGGTATGGGTGACTCCTCCTACTTGCCCTTGACGTTTTAGGTGCTCTTTGATAGCACGTCTACCTGCTTCAAATGCATACATTTTGCTAGCGGGATTATCGGCCGTTGAGTCCCGATGAGTCCGCCAGTGATATAGCACTTGTGGAATATGCGCCACTGCTCTAGCTTCTTCAATGCAACGGAAGATGAAATCATAATCTTGCGCACCGTCAAATTCTTTTCTAAAACCGCCTACGGTTTTAGCAAGACTTTTACGAACTACGAAAAAGTGGCAGATATAATTGTTAGAACGCAATAAGTCGATATTCAAATCTGGTTTAAAATGAGGCTGGAAGTGTTCGGTCAAATCAGTGGTTACTTTGTCCTCGTCGGTATAAATGACATCAAATGTATCGTTGCCGTTGATTGTCTTGGCAACTTCAAAAAGAGCATTGGGGGCCAGTAAATCATCATGGTCTAAAAGTCCGATGAAATCACCTGTCGCCATAGCTAAGGCTGCGTTGGTATTCTCGGCAATGCCTTGCTCGCCAGTTATGTCAACATAACGAACCCGCTTGTCTCTTTTGGCATAGTCTGCTAATAATGCGCTCATCTTGGCATCACTAGGACTCCCATTAGCAATGCAAAGTTCCCAATTGGCATAGCTTTGAGCAATCAGTGAGTCAATCATTTGCGCTAAAAAGTCTGTAGGTGTCTGGTATGCTGGTACGGCAATGCTAATGAGTGGTTGCCTCGATAATTTGGTTTGTCGCTGCATCTCTAATTCTTTGTCGGAAATGCGATGTTTTTCAAACCATGGAGCATAGGGCACTTCCTCTGGTTCCATGCGCTCAAAAAGGCGCACGAAGAACTCGCGCGCACCGTAGTGTTTGAGATATCGAAATCCTTTTTGGATATTATAAGGTCTTATTTTTTTAAGGTATTGTAGCCACTTACTCATTATTGAAAATGCTCCTTGGTTTACTTGAAATCCTCAAATTCTAAAATTGCTTCTACCACCTTAGTGGCGTCGGCTAAATCCAAATTATAAAACATTGGTAAACGTAACAAACGTTCACTTTCCTTGGTGGTATATTCATCTGTACCATCGAAACGACCATACTTTAATCCTGCTGGTGATGAGTGTAACGGAATGTAATGGAAAACTGCCATCACGTCTTTATCTTTTAGATGCTCAATTAATCTTGTTCTAACTGCTAAATTTTCGACTTTAATATAGTACATATGGGCATTGTGCTTCGCCCATGACGGGATAAATGGTTGCTCAAGTAAACCTGCTTTTGCTAAAGGTTTTAGACCCTCATCATAGACATTGTAGATAGCATGTCGCTTGTTATTTATCTTATCAGGTTCAAGTAGTTGTGCATAAAGGTATGCGGCATTCATATCGCTTGGCAGATATGATGAGCCATATCCCACCCATGTGTATTTATCAATTTGCCCACGGAAAAATTTGCTACGATTCGTGCCTTTTTCGCGTAGAATTTCGGCACAATCTAAGTAGATATCATCTTGGAATAGCAACGCCCCGCCTTCGCCCATGGTGTAGTTCTTCGTCTCATGGAAGCTGTAACAGCCAAAATCACCAATCGTGCCTAACGCTCTGTCTTTATAAAATGCGTTGACTGCTTGGGCAGCATCCTCTATTACAAGCAAGTTATGTTTCTTGGCAATTGCCATGATACTATCCATATCACAGGCTACCCCAGCATAATGGATTGGCACTATTGCTTTAGTTCTATCTGTAACTGCCTGGGCAATTTTATTGGCATCGATATTCATCGTTCTTGGTTCGATATCGACGAAAACAATCTTAGCCCCACGAAGCACAAAGGCATCGGCCGTTGAAACAAAGGTGTATGATGGCATTATTACTTCGTCGCCTGGCTGGATGTTCGCTAGATAAGCCGCCATCTCTAATGCATGGGTGCAAGAAGTCGTCAGTAATGCCTGCCTACTGCCGCTTATAGTTTTGAGCAACTTGGTGCTTTTTTTGGTAAATGGCCCGTCGCCACATAATTTGCCGTTAGCGATTGCTTGTTGAATGTATTCAATTTCTGTTCCTAGTACGGGGCTGTGGTTAAATTCTATCATTTTTGGTTCTCCATTTGAGTTTTCCGTATATCTTAAGTAGGGCAAGACGGCGTGGAAGCCGTCCCCCTATAATTTCACGTCTCGTTTATTTATCCTAGGGTATATACGATAATGCCGATGATTATTAAGGCATTGCCGATGATTTTGCCTTTGGTCATTTTTTCTTTTAATATTGCGTACGAAAGCAACAAGACAAATACGTACGAAAATGTGTCAATCACTGCGCCGTATTTCATGTCCACTTTTGTAAAGGCGTAGGTGTTGACTAGTAATACGCCAAAAAAGATTGCGTAGGCCAATATCACTCGCCAATTTAGATATTCGTGGAGGGGCTTTTTGTGTTCTTTGTTGGCACTTTGCTTGAGTAGTATTTGGGAAAAGGCCGTAAAGAAAGTCATACTAAACATTAATAACATAAACATTTTATTCATATCGTTGCACCACCAATACTCCACTAAATACAAGTAACATGCCGATGATATTAATCACGGAAATATTTTCACGAAAAATGAAAATTGCCCATACCTGCGACCATATCAAATAAACGCTACGATTAGCGTATGCTGTACTTAATGAGAATTTTTTAATAATTTTTTGCCACACTAGGGCGTAAAATGCACAGTTTAGCAACATCAATGTAATAAACAAATATAGTAACTTGCTATGCAAACCATTTTCTTCGTATTCAATAGCCGCAAATTTCGACAAAACACTGGTTAATGAAAAAACTAAAATACTCCCATGTAATTTGACATAGTTATCAATCTTTTTCATCTATTTTGATTGCTCCTCTAACTTTTAATATAATATCATCTAATGCTTTAACATCGTTAGTCCGCATAATCACTTGGCCGATGCGACTGGTGCCGTCTTTAACGGCTTCGACTTTATCACCGAGGGCAAAGTCAAGGCTGATTTGAACATCGTTAGAACGTAATTTATCAATCACATCTTCATCAATGGCGGCAATCACACCCCCTACATTTGAAAAAATCAACTTTGCCATACAAGCTGTCCGACTCCCCTTAATCGTAGATAGTGGGTCGCACTGTTTTGAAAAAGAAGCTTCTGAGGCTTCGCCGAGGGCATTTAAAATCATCTGCTGATAGTAATCAAAATCACCGTAAATGGAAATTAGTTCAGGAATGCAAGTCGCTCCCGAACGTCCGCCTATTTCCAAGATATATGCTTTATCGCCAGAAAGCATCACATCGGCATTTATCGCACAATTATCTAGTCCCGTGGCCTTAATTGCTCGCTTTATCTGGTCTTGGATTTCTGCTTCAAGTTTAGGCGTGCAATCAAAGGGAAATACATGTCCAGCGGGAATGGTGACACCACCTACAGTATGGGTGAATTTGTCATGCGGCAACATAAATTGTATTTTGCCGTGGCTGATAAATCCATCGACCCCGATTTCATGTCCATCGACAAGTTCTTCAACTAATACATAATCCTTTTTGCTAACTGCTAGAGCTTCTTGATATGCTAAATCAATATCGGCAAACTGTTCAACTCGTGTAATTCCACGACTTCCCGAACTATCAACCGCTTTGACTAGTACCGCTTTGTCAATCTTCGCAAATGCCTCGCGCGCTTCATCTAAGCTATAAGCTTTATCGGCTCTTGGCGTTCGCACTTGCCCTTCTACAAAAACCTCTTTCATCAAGGCTTTATCTGTCACTGTATTGGCGCTCTTACTTGAAAGCCCGTTTAAGTTTAAGGTCTCGCAAATAATCCCAAGTGAGCCAACTGCTACATCGGTTCCAGCGGTAACGACACCATTAATATCTGCCTTTTTAGAAAGGATTAAAAGGGTGTCAACATCACGCGTATCAACATCCCATATTTCATCTGCTAGGGCAAGCCCTGGGTAAGCTCCTTGGTAGCTTGCGACGATTGTATAAAGCCCCATTTGTTTGGCTTTTTTAATCAAAGGCACTTGGTAGATACCAGCACCTAAAATCAATATTTTGTTCATTATTCTCCTTCGCCACTACCTTGTCTATCACTCGCTGATAAATTAGCACGAAAACAAAGTTTTTAAGTACTAAAAAGAAGCTATTTTCGTTTCCTATAATACCACATATTTGACATATTTCCAAGTTATTGAGAAAGTTAACACAGTGAAGTAATGTAAAAAATAAAGAGGCTACAAGCAGACTCGTCGCGCAGAGCGTTGTTTCTCTATAGGCATAATTTCCTATAGAGGAATAAAATCATTCCGCCACTTGCTTGACCGTTTTACTAATTTGGATTATAATAATCACAATTAGTAAAACGGAGGTTCGTCATGTTTCTAGGTAGAGCAAAAGAGCTTAATGCTTTAGAAAAAATGTATAACAAGAAAACTTTTCAAATGGCAATTGTCTACGGAAGAAGGCGTATCGGTAAGACAACTATTTTAAATGAATTTATAAAAGACAAAAATTCTCTTTATCTGCCTGCTGAGGAAGTTAATGACTCACTAAATTTACAAAAGTTTTCTAAGTTACTCGGTGATAAATTGGAAATTGAAAATTTCCCTGCTGTAGCTGATTGGAACACTTTTTTTTCTATTATCAAGAAACAATTGGGCAGCAAACACCTCGTTGTCGTCATTGACGAATATCCTTATGCGGCAACCGCAAATAAATCATTAAATTCAATTTTACAGCATATAATTGACTATGATTTCAAAGATACAAATATTTTTTTGATTTTATGTGGTTCTTCGATGAGCTTCATGGAAAATCAAGTTTTAGGCGAAAAAAGTCCTTTGTTTGGAAGACGAACAGGGCAATTAAAAATAAACCCTCTGGACTATTATGATGCTGCAAAGTTTTATGATGAGGTAAGTAATGAGGACAAAATAAAATACTATTCTTGCATTGGTGGTACACCATATTATTTGTCACTTATTGACACTTCACTTAGTTTTGAAGAGAATTTAAGAGAACTTTATTTTGAAATAAATGGCTATCTGCTGAATGAAGGTGTCTTGCTGATGAAACAAGAATTTAGAGAACCAGCAACCTATAATGCTGTTTTACAAGCCATTGCTAGTGGCGCCAATACACTCAACGAAATTGCTGGATTTACCAAATTAGAAAACACGCTTATTTCAAGGTATCTTGTAACCTTGCAGGAATTAAACTATATTGAACGAGTTATTCCTTATGGTGCAAATCCTCTTAAGGGCAAGAAAAGCCAATACCAAATCACTGAAAATTTCATTGCCTTTTGGTATCGCTATATTTTTCCGATTAGGTCTGAAATCGAACGAGGCAATGGCAACATCTACTACCAATTAACTCTTGATAATCTTTCTGAGTTTATCGGTCCGATTTTCGAAAATATTACACAACAGTATTTAGTGCGCCTGAATGCTACGGCTAAACTTCCATTTGTTGCCAAATCATTTGGCAAGTGGTGGGGCAAGGATAAAAATGGTGTTGTCCAAGAAATAGATATTGTGGTAGACTCTGTAACTGGAAAAGAATTGATTATTGGTGAATGTAAATGGCAAAATGCTTTTAAAATTAACCAATCAGTTAAAAAATTGCAAGAGCGCATATTATCATTTAATGGCTATACTTGCTATAAGTATCTGTTCACTAAAATACCAATAACCACTGAGGAAAGTAACGATATTGTGAATGTTTCCATTGATGACTATTTTACTACTTTAGATTATAATAATCATGATTAGCATAATTGAAAACACACACTTTGGCGAAGCAAAAAGTTTAATTGCCAATATAGATATTTTAAAAATGGAGGGGCAATCATGTTAGTTTCTGTTATCATCCCGTGCTATAATTCGGAAAATACCATCGAAAAGGTGGTTGAATTAACGCTTGCGGAATTTGAAAAAATGCCACAATATACCTGCGAATTTATTTTGGTTAATGACGCTTCAAATGATGGCACTTTTGCTAAGATTAGTGAATTAGGCAAGAAGTACTCTTTCGTTAAGGGCATTAATCTGGCGCGCAACTTTGGGCAACATAATACATTGATGGCGGCTATGAATTATGCTAATGGCGATTTGATTGTGGGGATGGATGATGATTTGCAGACTCACCCTTCACAGATGCATAAGTTGCTAGATAAGTTGTTAGAAGGGTATGATTTGGTGTATGGATATTTCCCCCATCAGAAGAATTCTTTTCTTAAAAAACTTAGCAGCAAATTCAACCGTGTAACTTCACGGATTTTGCTAGGGCGACCAAAGCACATTATCTCTAGTCCTTATTGGGCGTGCAATAAGCTTGTCCGTAAGGAAGTGATTAAATATACGAATTACAATCCTTATTTGGATGCTATTTTTTATCGTGTTACCAATAGCATCGCCAATGTTCCGATTGAACACTTCAAACGTGAACAAGGGGTTTCGAATTATACTTTTAGAAAGCTTGTCAAACTATGGATGGCATACTGGAATTTCTCACTAGTTCCACTGCGGATTTCATCACTAATGGGGATGGTTTTTTCGATAATGGGCTTCATTGGTTTCATTATCACTTTGGTTAGGCAGTTAGTTTCTCCTAGTGCACAGATGGGTTGGGCCTCGACTATGTGTGCGCTGTTCTTGTTCTTTGGCTTTGTGTTGTTGGTCTTAGGCATTATGGGAGAATATCTAGGGAAGATTATGTTGAGCATTAATAATACTCCGCAGTATATAATTCGTGAGACGGTTAATGTGGAGGATGTGGAAGAATGATTTTTATCTTGATAAAAACAATATTCTGTTTTCAAACTTAAAAACATTGATGTTCAGATTTATATCTGTTAGGCTATAGGTGGATGTTATCATATACGGTAGGCGGTTGGTCCTTCAACAGAGGGACTGATACCCTCTGATTACATAGAAATTCTCTTCGGAGGAAATCTAGAAAGAGGAGGGACTTTATGAGTGAATTCGAAATATTATCATTAGTATTCATGGTTATTGGAATCGTGGTTACAATACTGATTGCATATATAGACAATCACACAAAAAAGTAATCGCCCCAAGTGAACTGACCCCAAAAAGTTGGACAAAAAATCATTAAGCAACCAATGAGGATTGAATTCTGTATTGAACAGGACTCAGTCCTTTTAGTTTGCACTTGATTCTCTTATGATTATAGTAATCTATATAATCGACTAATTCTTGTATGAACTCACCCATTGATTCAAACTCCCTTAAATATAACAGTTCTGACTTTAATAGTCCAAAGAAGTTTTCCATCACTGCATTGTCTAGACAATTTCCTTTTCGAGACATACTTTGAATAATACCTTTTTCGCTTAACATATGCTGGTATTTTTGATGTTGGTATTGCCAACCTTGATCGGAATGAAAGATCAATCCAGTGCCATCAGAAAGCTTTTCAAAAGCATCTGTAACCATGTCTAGAACTTGCTTTAAAACCGGACGTTCACTAATTGTATAGCTAATAATTTCTCCATTATACATATCCAATATCGGAGATAAATATAGTTTCTTGCCAAACAACTGAAACTCTGTAATGTCCGTTGTCCATTTTTGATTGGGCGCGGTTGCTTCAAAATCTCTTTGTAATATATTTGGTGCAATTTTACCTAGCTCACCTTTATATGAACGATATTTCTTCAAACGAACCATACACTTTAGGGAAAGTTGATTCATCAGTTTAAGCACAGTTTTATGATTAACTTTGTAGCTTCTGTTTCTCAACTCGGCAGTAATTCTGCGATAACCATACCTTCCCTTGTTTTCGTGGTAGATTTGGTGTATTTCCTTTTTTATTTCCGTATATTTATCAGGTGCTTTAGAGCGTTTTAAATAATAGTAATAAGTACTCCTTGGCATTCCAATAAAAGCCAATAATGCTGCCAATTTATAGTTACGCCTTAATTCTTCAATAACAGCTACTTTATCTTCTTCTTTGATTCTTCCTTCTCTTGAATTAAGGCGTTCAATTTTTTTAAGTATTCGTTCTCCATTCGTAGACGTTTATTCTCTTCTTCAAGAGATTCATCTTTCTTAACAGGAAACTTTGCTTTTTTACCTTTCATAACACCAGTACGAAGACTCCCAGAACCTCTGGTTTCAACCATGAGAGCTTCGGCTCCTCCCTCAAGATATTTCCTTTCCCATAGGGCAATCGAGCGTGAGCTTGGTATGTTGAAATATGCTGTGGCTTGCCGTATCGAAAGGTGATGTAATAGCTTATATTCTATCACGTTTATCTTGAACTCACCAGTGTATCTATTTGGTGAATGTTGCTTGATACGCAAACCCTCCACTCCATGGATTTCATAGGCCGACAACCACTTTTTTGCACTACTGCGATCAACCGAAAATTTCTCCATTGCTTGAAGGACTGAATGCCCTGCTAATAGATAGTTAACAACCTCTAGCTTAAATGATTCTGAATACTGTAATTTTGACATGAAAAATGCACCTCCTTATGCTAGAATAATAAATTATTATTGTCTAACATTCGGGGTGCACTTCAAAGTCCACGGTGTGCGATTACTTTTTTAAGTAATTTCTAATCTGGACTAACCGTCTATCGGTAACATCCTTCTTTATATTATTATATTAGCAAACTATGTCGTTAATGTCAACCACCTAGCAACATCTGTTTTCTATCTGTATACTAAAGTCACACAGGTCTTTTTCTAATTCCCATAATTTTCTATTCTTAAAGAAACTTATTATAGCACCCCACTTTTCCATACGCCACCACCTGTTACTTGAATATCAACGGCACCGTCTTGTTTGCTAACTGTTACTTCCATAACTTTGTTTCCCTCAACATCAGGAATAACCGTTGTTACCTTGGCTCCTTCTGCGATTTCATACAACTGTAAAGTAACACCATCTGTATAATCGTAATCTGGCTTATCCTCACAACTTCCCAGTGGCAATATCGTATTTTCTTTAACCATCAATGGTAGTGTGAAATAGTCGAATTTTTCCGTATACCAACGACCACCTTCTTTTTTATCACCATTTAGATAATTCGTCCACCTTCCTTCAGGTAGATAATAAGACACCACCCCATCTTCTCTAAAAATTGGTGCCACTAACAAAGAGTCGCCTAACATATATTGTCTATCCAAAGTTTCACAATTTAAATCCTTAGGGAAATCTAAAATCATTGGTCTCATCATCGGAATACCTTCATCGCTAGCCTTTAACGCTTGTCCAAATAGATATGGCATTAAACGACATTTTAGTTTCACGAATTGACGCAATACGTCACAAGCCTCATCATCAAATAACCATGGCACTCGATAAGACGTTGAACCATGCAAACGACTGTGGGTACTCAATAAGCCAAATGCACACCAGCGTTTATACACATCCGCTGAAGCAGTTTGCTCGAAACCACTAATGTCATGACTCCAAAAACCATACCCTGCCAGTGCAAGTGAAAGCCCGCCGCGCAATGACTCCGCCATAGAAGTATAGGTAGCTGTACAATCTCCACCCCAATGAACGGGGAACTGTTGTCCGCCTGCTGCCGAAGACCTAGCAAACAGAACTGCTTGGTCTTTGCCTAAACGTCTTTCCAACAATTCAAAGACGGTTTTATTATAAAGATGTGCATAGTAGTTATGCATTTTCACTGGGTCAGAATTATCGTAATACTGAATATCTTTTACCGGTATACGCTCACCAAAATCGGTCTTAAAGCAATCTACACCCATATCAATCAACTTATCTAGTTTTCCTTGATACCATTTGCAAGCCTCTGGATTGGTAAAGTCTACTATTCCCTTGCCTGCTTGCCAATCATCTATTTGATAAACTGAGCCATCAGTCTTTTTAATTAAGTACCCTCGCTCCATACCCTCATCAAACAACTTTGATTTCTGCCCAATATAACTGTTAATCCAAACACAGATTTTCAAGCCCCGTGCTTTGTAACGCCTCAACATTCCTTCGGGGTCAGAAAAAGTATCTGGGTCCCACTCAAAGTTACACCATTCGTATCCCTTCATCCAAAAACAATCAAAGTGGAACGTATGAAGTGGGATGTCCCTATCTTCCATACCTTGAATAAAGCTTGTCACCGTCTCTTCATCATAGTTGGTAGTAAAAGAGGTCGTTAGCCACAACCCAAAAGACCACGCTGGTGGCAACGCTGGTTTGCCCATCAATTCTGTGTAAAGCTGAACCGTCCCTTTGGGTGTCTTACCATTTAAAATGTAGTAATCCAACCGCTCTGTCTCCATGCTAAATTGCACACGTTCAACCTTCTCGCTGCCGATTTCAAAATGAACGTCACCGGGGTTTGCGACGAAAACCCCATATCCCTTATTGCTAACATAAAAAGGAACATTTTTATATGTTTGCTCAGAAGCTGTTCCGCCATCTTCATTCCAAATCTCAACAGTTTGTCCGTTCTTCACGAAATTCGTATAACGCTCGCCCATTCCATACACATACTCACCAACATCCAGCAATAACTGCTCAACAAAATAGTTTTTCCCTGTGTCCTTATTGCGCATGTAAGCAAGATTTCTAAAGCTAGTCTCGGTTAAAAGTCCCTCGCTGTCAACAAACTCTATCTTCCAAGACTCTTGTCGTTTATCAATAATTGCCTTTGTCTTGCCTGAAGTAAAAACAATTTGCTCTTCATTTTCTTCTATAGAGATAAAGTCGCCCGCTTGCTCCATCACCTCGTAATGTGGTCCTTTGTATGCAACTCCTTTAAAATTAACCGCCGACACCTTAATAACATCTGGTGCTGGGCTAGAAATTGTAATTGTAAATAATGGTCGATTTAACGTATTTGAACGATTACTAATATGGTTGGTCGCCACGTAAAGAACCACTTTGTCAGACATAACATCTGCATCATAATATTCTACTGCATAAACTGGTTCGATTTCTTCTCTCACCATCCAATATCCATTTGTAAATTTCATATTTCACCTACCCTTTCACTGACCCACCGGTCATGCCATCTACAATGTAATAATAGTTGTCTTAGCAATCAGAATTACAAGCATTAAATATACTGCGCTACAAATACCGCAAACGTAGTATATAGCAACCCTACTAAGATAAGTGCAACACTTCCCCAATAGAAAATTTCTCGCACTTGCTTACTTTTAACGAAATATTGCAATACCTGCCGATACCCCCATGCCACAAAATACATCAAGGGAATAAGTGCTGACATAATATACCTGCCTTGAGCCTGCAAATCTGAAGCATAGGAATAATAAATCAACAAAGCAACTGGTATTATAATAGCCAGCGCCATGCACCATCTGAAAATATTTTCCTTACGATTTTGAATGCTCCCACGCATATCAAAGAACCCCTTTTTTAGTCCGAATAATACTCCAACCACACCGACTCCCAAAAAGACCATATATAATTTGGTGAGAGTCCATGGCATATAGACACTCATATAACCAAATGTGCCAATAAAGCTTGTCATCACGGTTATTAACCAATTGTTTATCCAACCAGGATGCACATAAAAAAACATATCCACGATACTATTGCCCATGCTTTGCATCGTCTGCCGATTAGATGGTTTCAACTCATCCACGGCATACTGCTGTGCATAAATGCTAGATGTGTTCAATCCTAAAAAATCCCCATCATAGATAATATAGCTCCGAATAAACCACCACAAAACTAAAACTAGAACAATGCCCGTAATAATTGCCCCGCGCTTTACTAAAAAATTTCCATCGAATTTCTTTTCGCGACAGGTCAAAACCGTTGCGACAAAGAAAATAATACTACAAAGAATAACGCCATAGGCATTGTAATATGCCAAAGCACACACCGAAACGCCAATTGCCAAGCCCATACAGGTCTTAAGTGACCAACCGTCTTGCATACTTCTAGCCCACATCAAAATCATTAATGCCGTTGAAAAAATCGCTATCCCATCATTATTAACATAGGTAAATAAAAAGAACGCCCCTGGCAATAGTGCCACTAACGCTGTGAAAAGCCATTTTGCCTCATCTTTGAATAATCGCTTGCCAATCCTCATCGTTATAAATGTCGTTCCTACCCCAAAGAAAACATTAACCATTCTAGCCGCCATTAACAAAGCTCCATCGTTAGTTGTGAAAATACTTGTCACTTTCATAAATAGTGCCGAAAGTATTCCCGATAGATATGGTTGGAAAGCGTAGGATATGCCCCACAAATCATTTCTAATTGCCGCATCCCCACCATGTGGTAATGCTCCATGGTTAAATACATAGTTGATAACGTCTAAACGCATATACTCATCTGGTGATGCATTAAAAGGTTGAATTCCCGCCCATACTAATAATAAGGCAAAAACTACCACACAAAATCCTATTTCCATATATTTTTCTATCTTTTTTGAATTCATAGCGCTCCTCATCTATGATGTTAAATAATGTTTGATAAATGGCACTCCTATCAAGGTAGCATGAAAGCTCCCCGCTACGAGTCTTTGATAACTTCAAGATACCGCTTAAGCGCATCTTGCCATGTGGGCAAGCGATTAAAGCCATTGGCTTCTAGCTTATCTTTGCTCATACGACTATTACTTGGTCGCTTGGCCTTTGCTTTAAATTGTTCACTACTCACGGGTGTAATCGCCATTGGAATTTCTGCTTGTTTAAATATCTGGATGGCAAAATCATACCATGAGCATAGACCCTCGTTGGTCGCATGGTAAATACCATACTTATCACTTTCAACCATATCAACCAATAAAACTGCCAAATCAAATGTATATGTCGGTGAACCGATTTGGTCGTCAACTACGGTTAAGCTATCTCTAGTTTCTGATAAACTCAGCATCGTCTTGATAAAATTTTTGCCATTAGCACCAAATACCCAAGCAATTCGCACGATGAAGTACTTATCAAGATTATTCATCACTGCTAACTCGCCTTCGTACTTCGTCTGACCGTAAACGCTCTGCGGATTTTGTTTATCGTCTGGCTCCCAAGGTGTTTCGCCTTCGCCATCGAAAACGTAGTCGGTGCTAATATAAATCATTTTAATATCTAAATCCTTACAAACCTTAGCGATATTTTCGGTACCACCAACATTCACTTTACGGCAAGTTGCTTCATCATCTTCGGCGGCATCAACGGCAGTATAGGCAGCACAATGAATTACCGCCTCCACATCCGCACTCATAATATCCGCTCTAACTGCTGCCACATCGGTGATATCCATTTCCTCAATATCCACGCCTATTGCGTCATGACCCCTAACTTCTAGCTCATTGGCAACATCATATCCTAATTGTCCTTTTACTCCTGTTACTAATACTCTCATGTTATTCCCTCTTAGTTCCCTTCCTAAGGTTCTTCGCTTTGCTCCGAATGACAGTGCTTTCATATGCGTTAGCAGTTAATATTTATCAATCTCTAATTCCTCCGTAGCGAAAAATCTTGGCTATCTAAAGTTAGATTTTGATTGTAATATGGGTCGCCTTTTTCAAAAATGTCCGCCCATGTATCTTCAAGTAGTTTTATCTCGCTATTAAATCTTGCCACTTTTTCTGGCGTATCCTCTAAGCCTCGTGACTTAGACTCATAATGATACAATTCTGCATATGGGTTATAGACTACTAACTTACCTGACTTTATGACTTTTAAACAAAAATCAATATCATTAAATGCGACTGCAAAACTTTCTGTCAAGCCCCCAACCTCATCAAAGACTGAGCGTTTTACCAACATACAAGCGGCCGTTACTGCACTATAGTCTTGAGCGCAAATGATACGATGGCAATACCCTGTCGTACCACGCTTTTGTTGCACAAAACAATGCCCTGCCAAACCACCAAAACCTAGTATAACACCAGCATGTTGAATGGTATCATCTTCATAATAAAGGCGCGCGCCAACAATTCCAACATCCTCACGCATACAATAACCTAATAGTTCTTCTAAGCAATCATTGTTGATAATTTCGGTGTCATTATTAAGTAACCAAAGGTATTCACCCTTAGCTACCTCGGCCCCAAAATTATTAATCGCGGCATAGTTGAAACTGCCCTCCCAATAAACCACTTTGACTTTTTCATTACTCGCTTCTAGCTCTTTGTAATAGGCAAAGGTGCTATCTTTGGTGCTATTATTTTCAACGATAATATATTCGTAATTCTTATATGTAGACCTTGCTTCAATTGAATTAATGCAACGCTTCAAGTCATCGATATGGTCCTTGTTGGGAATAATAATCGAGATAAGCGGGTCGTACTCGCGAATAAATTTGGTTCGATAAAGACCTAGATATTCCCCCTTACTAACTTCTGCCTTAATCCCTAAACGTTCATAATGCGCTTGTAAGACCCGTACTCCTGCGTCAAAGGCATACAACTTGCTTTCTGGATTTTCGGCTGTTGAACTCTCATGACAACGCCAGTGATATAGTATCCTTGGGATATGGTGAATATGTGCTGACGCTTCAATACATCGCAAAATAAAATCATAATCTTGCGCTCCATCAAACTCACTACGTAAAACTCCCACTCTATCAATAATTTTCCGCTTCACCACAAATAAATGACAAATATAATTCACCGTACGCAGTAAATCAATATTTAGGTCTGGCTTAAAATGCGGTTGAAAATATTTGTTGCCATCCATCGTCATCTTGTCCTCATCAGAGTATAGGATTTCGATTTTATCATTGGCGTTAATCGCTTTAATGCATTCATATAAAGCGTCTGCCGTCAACTCATCATCATGGTCGGCAAAGGCTATGTAATCACCCGTTGCCATTGCCATTGCCGCATTAGTATTTTCTGATATTTGTAACGTCCCCTCATGGCTAACTACTTTAATTCGCTCATCTTCTTTTGTAAATATTTTTAATTTACCAGCAATTGGAGAATTATCACCACTACCATCTGATAGGCAAAGCTCCCAATTGCTATAAGTCTGCTCTTGTAGTGAAGCAACCAATCTATCTAGGTACTTTTCTGGCGTTTTGTAAAGTGGCACAACCACTGAAATTTTAGGATTTACGGCAAACTTTTCTTTCTTTTGTCGCTCTAGTACACCTTTACTTGGTAGGTGCTTAACAATCCAATCCGAATAGGCAATCGGCGCATTCTCACGGTTAGTTGCTTTACGAATAACCTTTTTCGCCACCGCTTTAAAGCCGTGCGTTTTCATATAGCGAGTGCCTTTTTTGTAATAATCTGCCATCTTTTCTTGTAGTATCTTAATCGAGTTCATACTGATAATATGGGTAGCTTTAATACCATCGCTAGCGAAAACTAAATGGATTTTTTTGCACTCTATATCATGCATTTCAATGAAAAATCCACACTTATCATCACGGTCATATTCTTCATATATCTGCGATAAATCAACACGATTATTCATCTGTATTTCACAAGGGATGCTCTGACCTTGTTCATCTTGCACACTGATGCTGACTGGTCCATCAAAAATTACCCAGCCACGTATTTCACAAGTGCTACTTTTAGTATCTGTTTTCACCTCTTCTAGAAAATAATAAGGTTTACCCTGACGCTTTAAAAGCTCGGATACTGGTATCGAAAACCATGATAATCTGGTGTCGCCATCAACAGCAAATACTTTTAGGGTTCGATATTTGATAAGGTCTGGCGGTAGGGTGATTGTAACTTTTACATTATCACCTTGGCCCATGTTTTGAAAACGCTCCATCGCACTAATAATCTTCCATGGCTCAATTACTGTGGGTATTTTGGCATTGTCTAAACAGACCTCAATTTGATAATTCTTAGGCCATTTACCTTGTAATATATATTGGCTATCATCTTGAAGATGAAAGCGTTCACGCTTCACTTCAAATATCTCTCGTTGCATTTATTTCCTCCCCAATTAAATTCTTCGCTTCGCTCAGAATGACAGTGTTTTCATAACTCATTTGACACTATCTTACTATTTACACTCGTAAACTTGCGTCTGGATGCACCCTTGATAGATTTTTACTATAGTACGGGTCACCTTTTTTCATAAATTCTTTCCATTTATGGGCAAATAATTTTCGTTCTTTGATAAATCGTTTGGCATGTACACCCACTTCTTGTCCGCGAGTTTTTGACTCGTAGTGATAAACTTCGGCATATGGCGTAAAAATCACTCGATAGCCCGCTTCTCTCGTTCGCAAGCATAAATCAATATCATTATAAGCAACTACAAATTGCTCATCAAAACCATTTACCTCTTCAAATATTTCTTTTTTCATCAGCATACAAGCGGCACTTACCGCACTAACTTCTTGTGTGGTGAACGGTCGGTAAAAATATCCCTTTTCACTGCTCGCAAGCCCGCAAAATAGATGCCCTGCTACGCCTCCAAGACCAATAACCACTCCTGCGTGCTGAATGCTATCATCAGGATAATAAAGTTTTGCCCCGACGATGCCAACATTTGCATCAACCGCCTCTTGCACTAGTTCGGTTAACCAATTGTCATTGATGATTTTGGTATCATTGTTCAAAAATAATAGATACTCACCGCTGGCCTCTTTGACTGCAAAATTATTAATCGCCGCATAATTAAACGAACCTGNATATTTGATTAGACGGACATTTTTATATTTNTGGGTTAATGCTTGATATCCACTTGCGGTTTTCTCATCTTCGCTGTTATTTTCAATAATAATAATCTCATAATTAGCGTAACTTGTCTGCGCCATAATTGACTCGACACAGTTATTCAAATCATTAATGTGGTCTTTGTTAGGAATTAAAATACTAACCTTGGGGTTGCCCTCTATCGCAAAATGAGTACGATAACGCCCCGCTTCTTTGGTATCCTCAACTGATGCTTTGATGCCTTTTCTATCGTAATATGCCACTAAAGCTTTTCGTCCAGCTTCTCTGGCATAGTTTTTACTTTGCGAGCTACCCGCTGTTGATTGCGGATGATTGCGCCAATGGTAAAGGACTTTATCCACATGCCCAACCTTACGTGCACGTTCTATGCACCTTAATATCATATCATAGTCTTGGGCACCATCATATTCACTACGTAGCATCCCAACTTCATCAATAATCGTCTTTCTAACCACAAATATATGACAAATATAATTATTGGACTCTAGCATTCGCAGATTAAAATCCGGTTTAAAATGCGGGTCATAATACTCGTCGCCATAAATAGATACTTTATCCTCATCTGTATATACTATATCTGTATTTTTATCACGGTTTAACTCGTTAACAATCCAAAATAACGCATCTGGCGCTAAGATATCATCATGGTCGGCAAACATCACAAATTCACCACTGGCTAATTTTAGCGCCTGATTGGTATTGCCCGAGATGCCTTTGTTCTTTGCTAACTGCTCATAAATTATCCGCGCCTCAGTCCTATAATTATCTATAATAAAGTCTTTGGCGACATCATTATCACTGCCATCAGCTAAACACAATTCCCAATTAGCATAACTCCCTGCACAAATACTATCAATAATATCTCGCAAAAACTCCACTGGCGTATTATATAGCGGTATCACGATACTTATCTTGGGTTGATAAGCAAATTTATGTTTTCGCTGTCTTGTAAGCTCTCTTTCGCTAATCCGTTTAAGTTTAGCCCACTCGTTGTACTCTTTGTAATGTTCATTAAATTCATCACTAAGCATTTCTCTTAAATGGTCTTTACCAAAGGTTTGAAGATTATTAAAATGCTCGCCAAAGCGTGATGGTTTCCCCAGTCTCCATAATCTTTTGATAAATGGTGATTGTTTGACGAAATTTTCTAAGCTAAAGGCTTCTTCTATTGTCCTCGCCTCATTACTAAAACGGATAATTATACCATCGGCAACTGCTTGGGTGGGAATTCGTAAAATAAACCCTACCAAATCACTCTTTTTAACAGTTGTCTTGTAAGCTTCATGGGCATCATTGCGTAAATGCCTTTCAATCCTTGCTTCTATCCGCTCACCTGCTTGGTTAAATACTTCTATCTTAGTCGCTGATATAGAAGATAAAAGCCAACCACGTATCATCGCGATTTCGCCAAGATTTTTCTTCTCGTCAATAAACGCTTGTAATACATGGTCAGTCATTTCGTTTTTATTTTTTTCATTTTTATAATCAGCCAATATTATTTTTCCCTTAAATCTTTGTATTTACGATAAGCTTTCCAAACCTTAGTATTTTCCATTGCCGTTATTTGCGCTTCTTTTGCCTTTAATTTATCTTGTAACCTTTGGTTTTCTTGCTCAACATTGCCAAATGCTAAAACAGGATTTTTTCGTTCTTCCTCGGTGCGCCCTAAATTCTTTATCTTTTGATAAAGTTCTCGTACATCTACTGACCCTGCCGTAATATCTGCATACAGTTCACGAAGTGGCGTATAGTGTCTGCCATCTAATTCTTGTAATACATAAATATCTTGGAAATGACGCTCCATTTGGTAATATATTTCTTCTGTGCCGGTACTAATGCCAGCTTTTTCCATTAGATTACGTTCACGCAAGACGTTTCTAATCGGACTTGCGTATAGATAATAATGTAGTAAGCGATAAGCAATGAATTGTACTGGAATGGGAAAATCAAAACTCCACTCATAATCAAGCACTGTCCACTTGTCGCCTTGCATAATATTGCTCATTATCATGTCAATATCACTAATCGGCATACATGGTAAATCCGGCGCCAAATCAACCTCACCAAAAACTTTGATAAATTCAGCGGTCTTCTGGAACTCCTTATTGCCTTTAGTCTTGTATAGCTCTTTTATCACTTCTAATAACAATTTTTCTACTTCATCAACCTTGCCAGCATATAAAAGTTTATCGGCAATTTGCTCTAAGGATACGCCATCAATAAATTCCAGCTCTACGCCAGTAAGTGTCTCTTGACAATTATTGAACGCAAAGCGTGAATTAGCATATTGTTTATTTAATGCTTCACCGAAAGCATAGATATTTTTAACATGGTCGCTCGCCTCTTGGCAAAGCGGTGTTTTATGCACAACAAGCACATCTTTGTCATTACGCACTATATCTGTACGTAACGCAAATTGGGGTGCTCTTTCATTAGCGTATTTGCTATAAACTATCTCACTCATGCTAACTCCTGCTCTCCTAAACTACCACTAAAAACGAATTGCTAAGTTCACCAAACAATCCTGCTTCAATAACACTATCAAAAACTTTATCCTCATCAAAGACTTGTAATCTTTGGCGGTCAAAATTATTGAGGTTGTTCGATAACTCGCCCACTTTTGGCAAGTAAGCATCTGAATAAATCGAAAGTGGCAATTTATAATCAGGATAGGGATAATAAAAACGTTCATTTTCAAAACCACTATCATGTAATATCTTGCGTAACTCTTTTTTAGAAAATGTCTCGGCATGTCCACCATCACGGTATCCTTCTAAGCCATCAAAGAACTTGCCTGAATGGTCCTCCGTGCAACCAGCGAAATATTTAAGCCCCAAACGATTTTCAATGGCAATTACGAGACGACCTTTCGTACTTAACATCGCCTTAATCATTTTAAGAAAATCGACAAATGGCGTTTTAGAATTGATATAGCTGTTGCCATATTCAAAGACCCCTATCAAAGTAATCCAGTCATATTTTTTATCAATGCTCTTAGCCACGTCTTGGAAGTTGCCCAGTTTAATGGTTAGATTATTGGCTTCACTATTACGGGTTGCGTTAATTAGGCTACGCTTTTTTGATAGGTCAATGCACTCTACTGCTTGGGCCTTTTTACACAAAGCCCCGGTAATAGCACCACAACCAGCTCCGATTTCCAAAACGCTATCTTCTTTAGTAATCGGCAACCACTCCACGATATTCTCGCGCACTTTTGATAAATGATAAAGTACCGCCCAATCTTTTTCCGCAGTAATCACTTGATTAAAATTCTCCACGGGATTATCCTGAACCAACTTTAAAATTCTATCTTCGATTATGCCATCACTATACAAATCTTCGCCCGGATAATGCGTGGTGTCGATTTGTACTTTGTTAATCATTTCCATTTATTTATCCTCTTCCATTCTAGTTAGATTCTTCGCTCCGCTCAGAATGACAGTGTTTTCATAACTCATTTGGTAGTGTTCTCATAACGCATTTGACACTATCTTAGTTCATGTACATTATTAGTTCATGTACATTGTTAGTTTATGAGATTACGGGCACGCTATTCGTCTGTGTAAGTGTTATCCATTTACTAAATTTCGTATGCTTACTTGTGACTCAATATCATAATAACCAACGGTATTTTGGGTTGATACCACCGTTATATTGCAGATATCATACAGGCGATGATACACTTCAAATTCACCACCACGATATCCTGTAACACCAAGAGAAAGCAGATACTCGCCACCTTGTAAGGTCATTCGCTGGGCAAATGTCACCTCTTGGAAATCACCATCTGTCGGTGGTATAACTTGGATATTTTCATACAAAGTATTAGTTCCGGTTATATCAGTCCCTTTTAAATCTTTGAGTGTAAATGCATAGATAACCTCATCTACTTTTTCATGGAAGTGCATCTTAACTTTCAATGTGAATTCGGTTAGCTTTTCAATCGTATTCGTCGGTATGCCGTTCTGGTCCACTATCATGAAGTCCTTAATCTCAACTTCCTTGGTGCCATATTCTGACGCTTGGGGATTGAGTTTAAATGGTCTTGTCGCATTACTTTCTTGTAGCGATACCCCTTCACCTTCTATCGTTTCTTCTTGCTTAACCAAAACTTTCTTGAAAAGGTCAATCATTTCTTTGGGATTGCCCTCTTCTAACTTTTCACCTTTATTAAGCAAGACCACCTTGTCACAATATTTACCAATGCTACCCAAATCGTGGCTTACGAATATTAAAGTCTTGCCTAGTTTTTTAAATTCTTCGAATTTGTGATAACACTTTGCTTGGAAAAATACATCGCCAACTGAAAGTGCTTCATCAACAATCAATATGTCTGGGTCGATATTAATCGCCACTGCAAAAGCAAGACGGACAAACATCCCACTTGAATAGGTCTTGACTGGTTGATGAATGTAGTCGCCAATATCAGCGAAATCTAAAATGCCTGCCAAACGTTCATCTATTTCTTCATGCGTAAAACCAATCATCGTGCCGTTGAGATAAACATTTTCAAGCCCTGAGTATTCCATATTGAAACCAGCTCCCAGCTCAAGCAGTGCTGAGATGCGACCATTAACCAAAATATCACCTGAAGTTTGTGTTAATACACCGGTGATGATTTTAAGAATGGTGGATTTGCCAGCACCATTTGTTCCGATAATCCCCAAGGTTTCGCCTTTTTTAATTTCAAAAGAAACATCGTTAAGCGCATAGTGTTCACGATATTTTTTCGTTCTTGATAAGCCTAGAGATTCTTTTAGTCTATCACTTGGCTTTTCGTAGAGTTTATACATTTTACTGACATGGTTTACTGCAATTGCAATTTCTGACATTTTGTGGCCTTTCTTGTCGTCATTTGAGGCTAGCGGGCGAAGATAAAACCCCTACAGTACATCGGCGAAATGGACTTTTAAACGTTTGAATATGACTGCCCCTAATAAAAATAGTCCTATCGTTAGACTCCAAAAATAAAGTCCTAATTCCCATCGTTGCCAGAACCAAACTTTGTCAAGGAGGGCATCTCGATACCCTGTCACTATATAATACAAAGGGTTTAGCTTGACAATTTGCAGGATAATTGGATAGTCTTTCATCTGTCCAATCCGCCACATAATCGGCGTCAGCCAGATACCCACTTGCAATCCGATGTTGATAATCGGAGTTAAATCTCTAAAAAATATCACTATCGCACTAGTTGCAAAGGTAAGTCCTAAGGTAAAAATAAAAATACAACTCGCATAATAAAATAACTGAATAATATAGATGCTTGGCAATTTCCCCATACCCGCGCACAGTATTATCGCAATACCAGTAAAAAAGATGTGCACGAATAGTGCCGAAATAATCTTAACGATTGGTAGTACGCTAATCTTAAAGACTACCTTTTTAACCAGATAGCTATACTCTAATAACGCATTGGTTCCCCCATTAAGTGCATCGGCAAACAAAAACCATGGTACAATCCCTGCTACTAAATAAAGTACAAACGGATAATCCCCTGGTGACGGTGCACGAAAGCCTATCTCAAAAACAAACCAGTACACTAGCACTGTAACCACTGGTTGGATAAACGCCCAGATAATTCCTAGATAAGAGCCAGCATACTTTGTCTTAAAGTCGTTTTTCGCCAATGTGAAAATCAAGCGTCGATTGTCATATAACTCCTTGGGTAACCCCAGCCAATTTCCTTTCATCATTCACCTTTCGTTATCATGGTTTTATTCTAAACCTTTAATACTACCCCACTTTTGGTCCTTGTCAGAAATAGTCAATTCCATATCTGCCGGGATAGGCCATTTGATACCAATGGCTGGGTCATTCCATAATAACCCACCTTCGTCATTAGCATGGTAAAAGTCCGTACATTTATAAGCAAATTCGGCCGCTTCTGAAAGCACTACAAAGCCATGTGCAAAATCCTTTGGAATGAAAAATTGCTTTTTATTCTCTGCTGATAGGATAACGCCATGCCATTGTCCATAGGTTTTGGAGCCTTTTCGCAAGTCAACCGCCACGTCAAAGACTTCACCGCTAACCACGCGTACTAATTTATCTTGCGGGAAATTAATCTGAAAATGTAATCCCCGCAAAACTCCTTTAGTCGAACTGGATTGATTATCTTGGACAAATTCCATATCAATGCCAGCTTCCTTGTAATCGTTATAATTGTATGTCTCCATAAAATATCCACGCTCATCACCAAAAACAGTTGGAGTGATGACCTTAAGTCCTTCGATTTCACATGTTTCTACTGTTATTTTTCCCATGTTGATTCCTCCGAATTTCAAGCTAAGTTTGGCTAAGGACGTTCGGTTCACTAAATTCAAACTTCGTCTTCGACTCGTTTTCATTAAGTTCCTCCGAACACTCTTCTCACTAAACTCAAACTGCACTACGTTTGTTTTCGTTAAGTGTTCTAGAGCCCATTCGCAACATCCACCAAATATTGCCCATACTCGGTCTTAATTAACGGCTCCGATAATTTCAACAACTGCGCTTTGTCAATGAAACCTCTCTTATAAGCGATTTCCTCAATGCAAGAAATATATAATCCTTGACGGTTTTGAAATGCTTCAACGAAGTTCGCTGCCTCTAAAAGCATATCCTGACTACCTGTATCAAGCCATGCAAAGCCACGTCCTAGTGTTTCAACCATCAACGTTCCACGCCGTAAATATTCGTTGTTAACCGAAGTTATCTCTATTTCGCCACGTGCTGATGGCTTAACATTTTTGGCAATGTCAACCACATCATTATCATAAAAGTAAAGCCCTGGTACTGCATAGTTAGACTTTGGATTAGCTGGCTTTTCTTCAATCGAAAGAGCCTTGCCCTCTTCATCAAATTCAACTACTCCGTATTCTCTTGGGTCTTTGACATAATAACCGAAAATAGTTGCACCCTTTTCACGGGTCGCCGCTTGTTGCAAAACTTTTGAAAAGCTTTGTCCATAAAAGATATTATCACCAAGCACTAATGCCACACTATCCTCACCAATAAACTCCTCGCCAACGATAAAGGCATCTGCCAATCCTCTTGGCTTTGTCTGCACTTTATACTCAAATCTCATTCCTAATTGCTCGCCACTTCCTAGCAAATCTTTAAACACTGGCAAATCTCTTGGCGTCGATATAATTAATACTTCTTTGATTCCTGCCAACATCAAAGTTGACAATGGATAATAAATCATCGGTTTGTCATACACTGGCAAAATCTGCTTTGAAATAGCCTTTGTCAAAGGGTATAATCTCGTTCCTGCACCGCCTGCTAAAATAATACCTTTCATCGCTACACCTCTTTCTCATGCTTTTAAGGGTCTTAAAGTCATGTGCTTCATGTAAATATGAAACACATGACCTTTTGAACCCTAGTATCAATACATCTCGTTATAATATTGCTGATAATCACCACTAGTAACGCGCTTCATCCATTCTTCATTCTCAAAGTACCATTGAATTGTCAAACGAATACCTTCGGCAAACATCGTCTCTGGCTCCCAACCTAACTCTTCTCTAATCTTATCTGGGGCAATCGCATATCGACGGTCATGTCCTTTGCGGTCTTCAACATAGGTAATCAAATCTTTGCCTATTAAAGCTTTTCTAGGGTCACTATCTGGTAACATCTCTTGTAATGTATCTAAGATAATGTTAATAATTTCAATATTTTGCTTTTCGTTATGTCCACCAATATTGTATGTCTCAAAGAGGCGACCTTTTTCTTGTACCATATCAATGCCTTTGGCATGGTCGGCAACATATAGCCAATCTCTAACATTCTTGCCATCACCATAAACTGGTAATTTCTTGCCTTGCAAGGCGTTATTGATGATTAGTGGTATCAATTTTTCTGGGAATTGATACGGACCATAATTGTTGCTACAATTAGTGATATTGGCTGGAAACTTGTATGTATCCATATACGACTTCACCAAGAAGTCCGATGATGCTTTACTAGCTGAATAAGGACTGTGTGGGTCGTAAGGAGTTGTCTCATAGAAATATTCGCCTTCTTCTTCTAATGAGCCATATACCTCATCAGTTGAAACATGCAAAAATCGCTTGTCCGCCTTAAAACTGCCATCCTTGCATTCCCATGCCGCCTTCGCCGCATTAAGCATTACTAGCGTTCCTAAGACATTGGTCTTAACAAATACATCAGGATTTTTGATACTTCTATCGACATGGCTTTCTGCTGCAAAATGCACTACACGGTCAATATCATTGTCGGCAAAAATCTTCTCAATCGCGTCCGAGTCGCAAATATCCGCCTTAACAAAGGTATAATTATCACGTCCTTCAACGCTTTTTAGGTTCTCTAAGTTACCTGCATAAGTCAATACATCAACATTGATGATGCGAATGTCGTTATCATATTTATCAAACATGTACTGAATGTAGTTGGAACCAATAAACCCTGCTCCTCCTGTCACTAGATAAGTTTTCACTTTTTAGCCCTCCATTTTCCTTAATTCATTCTAAGATAGTATATCATTAACTATGCTTTTATTCAAGCATTACGCCCGCTATCGTGATGCCACAAAAGTCACTCCCAAAACGTTTATAAACGTCATTATATGTAACCATGAAAGGATGAAAATCATTTCTCTATCCAGTGATTTTTTCAAAGTTAGTGTGGTATTTTTCAAGCAAAATACCAGTGGTAATAACAGTGGGATAAAGTATCTCCCTTGAATTCCTTCAATCGCCGGCGAACCTATTGGTGTCCAAGAAAACATCATGCCGGCGACCACCATTGCCACCGAAAGTATCAATGCTATACCTATGACAAGCTTTTGCTTTGGTACTAATAATACTCCTGTTTGACTTTCGCTAACATAGATGCAAGATAAAACAAAAATCCCCAAGAAAGAAACTGCCAATGCCGTGCTTATCGGAATGTTAAACCAGCCTAAGTCTGCTCCTATCAATGAGTTAAGTATTTCTCCGCCTTTAGAAGCTATTGTATTAGTTAATAACTGGATAAAAGCCAAGGGATTTTCAAAAATCCAGCCAATGCTATATGGTGGTGCTTGTGCCCAGCCAACCGTCGAACCAACCGATGAGTCAACCGATGATGAGCTTGCCGCAATAAACATTATGATTGCTCCTAAGGCAATGCCGCCACCAAATATCAACCTTTGCTTTTTGCCTTTGAAGCATCTCATTGGAAGCAAGCATAACAATGCTAGTAACGGTGTATACGCTCCTCCTTTACAGCCACCCAGTAAAACACCGATAACTGCGACGATGATTAAATCACGTAAGCGATGCTTGGTTTGTTGCCCGAAAGCAAGTTTCATAATATGTGCAACTAAGACAAGGCTCATCGCCAAAATCATTCCATCATAAGAAAATGAACCAACCAAATGTGCACTCATCGGCAATAGACAAATTACAAATAAACTCATCTTATAAAATGGCAACTTTTTCATCGCCCCAAATGCTAATCCGGCAAAAACTAACACGTTTAGAAATCTTCCTAAATAAAAGTTCGTCAATCCATTAAATCCAAATGCCCGCCCTATAGTTATGCCCGCAATCTGTCCAGTATACAGGTATGCTGGGGCTTTAATCGGCCATCTATTAGTTGTAACCATCTCACCACGTGCTTCTCGCCTTAAGAAATCTGTTTGAAAATCGCGGTGCATTGATAGATTTGGTTCCACGTACCATGTCTCTTGATAAAATTCATAGTCACTCTCATCCATCCAAACTTCCGCATAAGCTTCGTCGCTTCTCCCCATCAATGCATTAGAATAAGCATAAGCCGTGCGATAATGGGCGGCTTCATCTGGTACGGCACCTGGTTTTACTAAAACAGCATACATCATTCCCGTAAAAATCATGAATAATAGAAAAATAACTTCTATCTTCCACTTTTTAATATAAAGAGCAAAATATACCCCATAAATAAACAGTGAGATAACCACCGCAAAGCCCCAAAACACCTTATAAAGATAGGCATTTTGTGCGTATATTTGCAATATTTTATCATTGAATTTTATTCGTTCACTAGTACCTAGTTCTAAAATCAAATTTTTACCTTGGCTATTTTCCAAAATCTCATCAAAGACAAACCAAGATATGGCATTGTCATTGAGGTCGCTAATTGCTGTTGTCGCATTGTAAAGCAGCACCCCGTCTGTATCAGTAACACGCAACTTGATTTCGCCTTGAGGCTCATCTAAAACGTGTTCAAAGGTCAATCCCACACCCCATAAAACGTCAGTTGTAACCTCAAATTCTTGCGTCCATTTACCGTCTTTGTCCCTGAGTTGCTGTATTTCACCATCGTCTTTTACAACTCCCCTAGCAGTATAAGAAATCATTGCGCCATCAAAATATTTTACTCTGGCAAAACGAATTATGAAAAACAATGCTAGAAAAATCAAGCCACATTGAATTATTATTTTTTTATGTTTTTTTAACTTTTTCATTAGCTCCCCTGTGATTATCTTTTATCTTCTAGTTCTTTTTTTAGCAATGCCATTTCTTGTGTCAATTTCTTTACTCGATTTGCCATCCGTGATATTACCACTGTCAATGAAAAAATAATAGTCAGCGAAAAACAAAATCCAATAAAAAACAACATATTGATTGGTGTATCTATCCCCAATATGCCAGCCAACCCTTTGGTTAAACTAGGGAAGCAAGCAAAAACCAACACGCCAATCCCCATCGCCATCCACAGCAATGCGTACCTAAGTTCCAAGGTACGATTTCTAATCATATTAACTAAAATCACCAATGCTACAACGGCAATTACTATTACAAAAACCTGCGTTCTAATATCCATTATATTTACCCTCTAATTCTTTCAATTAAAATCGCCAACGTCACCTTAATCATATAATAAATTGATTTCCCTGCCGATATTGATGAAACACCACCTTGACGCGCCTTCATCACCACTGGAATTTCTTCGACCTTCATTCCTTTTCGTAAAATCGAGACCACACTTTCTGGTTCGGGATAGTCTTTGGGATAACTTTCGGCAAAGATTTTAATAACTTTTTTGCCGACCATTCTAAGCCCTGATGTGGGGTCAGTAATTAGCACCCCTGTTAATAGCTTAATCACATTTGAAAAATAATTAATGCCCATTCGCCTAATTGTCGAGGATTGAAAACCCTTCATCTCGATAAAGCGTGAGCCGATTACCATATCAAGTCCGTGCTCTTTTAAGTGCTTAACCATTTCATTTAAGAATGCTGGGTCGTGCTGACCGTCACCGTCTACTTGCACTGCTGCTTCGTAGTCGTTTTCATAAGCATATAAATATCCAGTTTGAACCGCACCGCCAATCCCTAGATTTAAAGATAAATCAATCACCGGAAAATGGTTGTCATAGCATATCTGCAAGGTATCATCAGTCGAACAATCATTGATAATAATATAATCAAATTCGCTGGCACATTCCTTGATAGTTTGTACTGTTTGCTTGATGCTTGCACTTTCGTTATAAGCCGGAATAATTATCAGTTTCTTCATTAAAAATCTCCATCTATTGATTATAATTCATGCACTTTTTGCGAAATAATATCCCACGTAAAGTTATCCAGCAAATGTGCTTTGGTCCGCTTAATTGCCTCGTCTCGCCCATCTCCTAGAGCAATCGCTCGCTTTATTGCTTGCATGATTGTGTCTGGCGAATTATCTTTCATAATGATACCATAGCCATCATTGATAAGCAATTCACGAGACCCACCCCTAGTCGTAGTAATTACATAGCAATCGGACGCTACCGCCTCTAAAGTCGAGGTCGGAAATCCTTCGGGATAATCTGTCGGCAAGCAGAAAATGTCACTTGCTTTTAATACGGCAATTATATCGGCAAAATCGAGTCTTCCCAGTGGGATGATTTTATCACTGGCCGCCGCCATAACTGACGTTTCTTCTTCTCCAGCGCCCGCAATCATCAGACAAATATTTTGCCTGCCCGTGTATCGCTTTGTTGCTGTAATTAAATTCATAATACCCTTTTCTTTAACCAATCGTCCCGTATATGTGATAATTATTGTATCATCGGCAATCTTATATTCGCTTCTAAAATCTCGTCTATCTTCCGCTAGTAAGGCTTGAATTTTCTCATAATCAATCGCATTATATAAAATCCCCTTAGGCTTAATTCCAAAATGTTTTAACCATTCGCAGCATTCTTTAGAAACGCCATAATAATCTTGGCAAAATCGCTTTTGGATAGCGGTAATAAGATGCTCATACCAGCCCCCAATAGTATCCCAAAACTTACTACCAATCGTCATATGACTAGTGCCGTGGTCGATGGTGATACATTGACATTTTTGTCGCTTGGCAAAACGCATACCAGCCACTGAATGTGGGTAAAACCTCGTCTGAACGATGACTAAATCAAAATCAAAGCTCATCAGTTTTTTGTATAATTGTTTATACTCAAAATTGACCTTGCTCACAGGAAAACGTCCACCTAACAGATTAAAACATGGTAGGCGAAAAACTGGAATTTTATCCATCTCCTCATAAGCTTGTAAGCCCATATCGTTAGAGGTAACAATCACTACTTTGTCACCTTTTTTAGTCAACTCTTTCGCCAGATTATAGGTGTAATTTTCAACGCCTCCAAGATAAGGAAAATAATGCGATGAAAATATGCAAATATTTTTACTCATCAACCACTACGTCCTTTCGTAAAAAGTACCAGTTTAAAATAAGCAAAACTACACTTATCAGTGCCATTGAAAGGACAAAACTAATACTCGCCCCCATGATGCCGTAATTTTTGATTAGTAGCGGTGTGAAAACCCACGTCAACGCCGCACTGATGGCACTACCAACCAGACACATGATTTGGTGTCGCATAATGATGATACCGTATTGAAACAATTGATAAAGAGCGGTAAATGCCCCACCGACCAGCATCAAACAAAGTTCTAATCGATACGAACTTAAATCAATCCCAAAAATCAAGGTCAAAATGATTGTGCCTAAGAACCACGCTCCAATAATAGCAACCGTCGTTATACCCATAATTATTGCTGATTGTCTCGCCAATATTTTAGCGAACCCTTTTTTGTCACCTTTTATATACTTATCCGAAAGAATTGTAAGTAGCGGTTTGAGAGCAAATGATGCTACTAAACTAATCACAAATGCCATCATATAAAGCGACCCAAAGATACCTAATGCCTCCTCGCCTTGATAACGTTCCATAGCATATGTAGACGCATTGAGGATATACATCATCAAAAAGGCGTTAATAAAAAGCGGCGTGCATTCGACTATTAATTGAGCTTGTGCTTTAATATTAATTTTTAGTGCTATTTCGCCAAATTGACGTATTAATTGTCCATCAATAACAATGATTGAAATAAAGTAAATTACCGCTAGTACGATTGCTGATAAGGCCAAGTTCTTTGTCGTTAATAAGCACCCTACAAATATAGTTAGATACAATAATGTCTTAAAAACAATACCACGGCACGCCACATCATAGCGGTCCTTTTGCTGATAGCGACCCTCTAATAAGTCTGCTATGCCCTCACCGACTTTGAAAGCAATCAAAGCGATGATAACCATTAACTTTTCGCCCGAATAGCCAGCAAATAGCAACCATATTACCCCGCCTATTATCATTGCGCTAATGCTTAGAATTCTAGTTATGCTATAATCTGCAAAGCTGAATTGTTCCAAGACATCAGACACCTGAAACATTCTGACATTATATAAACCGATTGTTCCCAGTAAGTTTGCAATCGCCATTGCATTCCTAAAAACACCGGCGGCAGCGGCACCCAAAAGATTTGTTATAACCAGTGACATGACAAAAGAACTGCCCGCATAAACAATCCCTGCCACGACAGTCCACATATATACTTTCTTCATTGTGTTCCCATTGACTGGCATAAATATTTTAGCTATCATAAGCCCTCTTATTCTTCTCCAAAATCAAGTTCTAACGGTGGATGATTATGGCGCTTGTCCACTGGTGGCAAGGTCATATAATCTGCACCGTATCGTCTTGCTAAATATTTTTCTGGCTTCTTGGGAAAACGTACCTTAATATTTTCAAACTCTAAAAACTGAGTCGGGTAAATGTCATCACGTTTTAACATACTGGTATATGGCGTCGGGTCAAATGGGTATGCAATCCGCTTAGATAACGTATCTTTATAAATCATCATCGCCTTAAGCGCCCTCTTATAGAAGAATTTTGGTCGAATGGGTATCAGTCGCAAAAACCAATGTCCCATCAACAAAATTGCTTCTAAAATTTTCTTTTTAATTCCATAGGCGTAAAGGGTTGGTCGGGCGATTTTGCTAAGAATAAAGAATTTGCCGTAGGTCCATGCTCGTATCATTTGGCGGCGCATAACTTTATCATCGTCAGCCACGTTATCAAAACAACAAATATCAATGCCAATGCCCGCTTGATGTCCGGTTGCAATCGCATCACGGTCGCGAAAACGCGTCCCTACCTTGTACCATTTGCTAATCATCTCTTGAAAAGCATCGTCATTATCTGGGTTAATAATTCGATATCTGCCCTCATAGGCATAATCGGCAACACTTAAGAACTTGTCATAATCGGCTCTTGTCATGCCAAAATCAAGGTCGTCATCCCACGGAATAAAACCTTTATGCCTGATGGCACCGAGCAATGTCCCGCCACAGCCAAAATAGTCGATTTGATGCTTTTCACACAAATCAACAAAATCCTTTAGTATTTCTAGTTCTACGGTCTGTAATTTTTCTAATACTGCGGGCTCATAGTCTTTGTATAGCATGTATACCCTCTATTCTTTTCTCTATTCTTTCAGTCCTTTTAAAATCACTACATCATGCCCACGTTGTTGCTCTTTTGGCGGCGGTGTCATATAATCGCCATATTGACGGGTTAGAATTTCATGGTTTTTATTAGGAACTTTTACTTTTATATCCTCAAATTGCATTTCTTTGAGCGGGAAAATTTCTTCACGTTTTAGATACCACCAATCTTGTGTTAAGTCATCCATGACGGTGTAAACCTTTGTATCTTCTTTGTATTTTGTCATCAATGAAACGTATTTGGCGATAATTCTATCAATTGATGGTCCGCATATCTCCATCACAACATATGCCACTTTACATATCGTCCTTGTCAACTTTGTCACCAAGTTGTTTTCGGCAAAAAACGGCACTTTGGTGTTGCGGATAATATAAAGTCTGTTCCAAAAATGCAACTGTTTGTATAACTTTTTGCGTTCTCCTTTTGACTTTGGGATATTGTCATAAGGGAAAATATCTATCTTGATGCCAGTATGTCGTTGCCACATCATATTAGCCTGAGTCACAAATAGCGTATCTTTTAGGAACATCTGAGCATAAAAGCCTTTGATGTCTTTTTGAATTGGGGCACTGTAGATGTCGTATTTATCGGCCATCTCCTGCGGTGCTATCGCCATAAATTTATCATAATCAACTCTAAGCATTCCTACATCAATATCATCATCCCAAGGGATAAATCCTTGATGCCGAGCTGCCCCAATAGCCGTCCCGAAGGCCGCAAAATATCCCAAGTCGTATTTATCACAAATGCGGATAAATTCTTTTAGCACATCAATGCTTACTGTCCTTATCTGTTGATATTCTTCCCTCGTATATTGGCTTGTTGACTTCTCCGTCATCTTTTTGCCTTTCTTTTTCTTGAAATTCTTCGCTTTGCTCAGAATGACAGTACTTTCATAAATCATTTGACACTATCAATAACTACAACAATAATCATAATTATGCCCGTGAAAATAAACAC
>JGI994J12354_10000263_pt1 | contig 51604 bp, 51 predicted proteins | sample IntmicLarv3ML3BL_FD_12354 | JGI IMG/M metagenome (IMG submission 12354) | reverse complement strand
TTAAACTATTATTTAATGCTGCATTCTGCTGTGCTAACAACATAACCTGCCTAGCAGACACCGCTAAATCTTTCCTATCAGTAACACTATTATCAACTATACTCCCAACCATAACCAATGCTGACCTTATTTTATTAAAATCATCTATAAATTTTTTGATTTTGCCCAATGCACCCTTTGCTGTATCCCCCGCAGTTATTGTCGGAAATTCACTTGACACATTATCTAAACTCTTAATTATATTTTTAGATATATCACTGTCAGCCTCCAGTTTAGTATCCTCAAACTTCTTTAACTGCATATCAATTAAATCTACATTTTTATTAAAATCATCAATATTATAAAAATCCTCCTGAGAAGGTTTCCTAAAATTAAAATTCTCTGTAAATTCCATTATAACACCTCATTTCTTATATATTTATGCCTATAGCTTCCCAACATACCATAAGTAAAAGTTTTTAATTTCTCGTAGTTATTGTATCTTAAAGATACTGAATAGCCTAAATTTGCCGGTATGACTCTTCTAATTAATTCTTTTACCTGAATTAAACTTTTTTTACTTGTAAGTTCAATTATTACAGCAATTTTATACTTTGAATTATCAAGTTGCAGTAAATACTCTCCAACACCAAGCAAATTATCCAACATATTAATTAACATTCTATACGTATACGGCAAAGACGCAGTCCACTTTGTACTTACCCTAAATATTCGCTCTGATAAAGTATCCGTTGACTGCGGCAAAATGCCTAAAAGTTTCTCATAACGCATAATCCCCTCTTTATCACAAGACATAAAAAATTGATTATCCAAATTTCTCGATATTTTATTACTTAAAAAAACAAATTCAGGATTTTCTGCATTTGACACCACACTAAATTCCTTAATAGTTTTTAAGTGCTCTGGTGTATAAACCCCAAGGTTTATTTCTCTATCCATTATCTACTCCTCCGAAAATTGGAATTTCAAATTCTAATAACTTTAAATTCCCAAAAACACCATTTATACCAGTTCCTGAAATATCTGATATTCCTGAAATAGCAAGAATTACAGACTCTATTTGTGCTACACGAACTACAATACCATTTGTATTTACCCATTCAGCCCTTAAACTTAGTAAATAACCTTTTATCGCCTGCTCTATCTGCGCTCTTAACCCCTCAAAAGTATAGCCCATGTCAAAGGTTATCCTTGTATGAATTGATAAACTTATATCTTTTACCGTTTGTACAGTAACTACATGACCTATAGGTGCTAAACCAAACCCATAACCATCTCCTGTAGGGTCAATAGTTTGCTGTACCGTATTAACTAACATGTCACTTGCTTTATTAAATTCAGAATCCAATATAGTTAATAATACCGTTCCGCCTCCATTCCAAACAGGAGATACCTTTGTGCTACCTACACCTGCTATCGCATTCGTTTTCCCAAGATAATCACTTGTATTACCGCCAAACGACTGCAAATTAAAACTATCAAAATATCTCTTTCTAAATGATTCTGTATCCTCTTCATCTTCTCCTGGAATCAATAAATCTACAAGCATTGCCGACTTAAGACCTTGTATAAACTCAATAGGCAGTAAATTTCCAAATCTCGTATTTCCAACACTTCCCGCCACCTCACATTCAAGCTGATACTCTCCTGCCGATATTTTTCCAATAACAACATAATTTAAGTTGTCAATAGAAAACCTCTTGCCTATTTCAAGTTCAAGAGTATTTGGCTCAAATACACCTTTTAAAATTGACGGATATGCAGGGTGAGGGTATAGCCCTCGTTCCCTAGCTCTTCTTATAAGATATTCTCGGCTTGCCGTATCAGCAAACGAATTTTTTTCCAAGTTATCAAATCTTGTATGAGCAATCGCCAATTCTACAGCCGCTGGTGCTGTAGCAACATAAAACACACTACTTTCTCTCTTATCAATGTTAGATGGGGCATTCTCTCGCATTCTTTGTTGTATAGCCTCATATGTATATTCCACTTATATATTCACCTCACTACTTTCCTTTAATAATCCATGCACCGTCAATACATCAAACTCTACTTTAATAATATCTTTCATGGGATATGTAAACACAAAATCTGTAACATCAATAATCCGCTCATCTTGTGTTAATGCTTCCTTTATTCGCCTCGTTAACTCTAATTGGACATACCCCATACGCTTGCCATAAAGTCCTTTTAGTTCCATACCATAGTTCCAGCTATGTATCACTGTATTATATCTTTCAGTGTTCAAAATCATAAACACAGCTTGTCTTACTGCGTCTAAATCTGTAATCATACCACCTATACGATTATTAAGCATATCTATCTTAAAATCTCTACTCGGCTGAGTTACAAACTCCAGTTTTGTACTTATTAAATTATTAACAGGTATCATATCTGCACCAACCTATCTAGTATCAAAAACTGTTGTCCACCTTGTTTTTGCAACAACACCACTTTATCCCCAACTTTCAGAGAGTTATTAATAGTCGCAGTTGTACTCCTACCTTCAAATGTCATTTGAACAGAATAAGAGGTTAAACATTTAGGTATAACAAGCTGCAATTCACCTAATGGAACTTTTTGCTGTTCCACTTCCACACTAATAGGAACTATGGACCTTACCGTTCCAAATAAAAAATTGCAAGGTTTATTAACTATAAACACTTCATTGGCAGCTTTTTTCATAATCTTTACAAATTCATTTGCACTCTCAGACAACAATTTCACCCCCTCTTAATTTTAAATCCATAAAATGCGTAGATTCCCCAAACTTATGTTTACAAGTTTCCACTATCATATAATTATTAATACTCACATCTCCTAAATTTAATTTTACAGGTAACATACATCCTGCTCTTACATCAATACTTCCAAAAGCATCTGATATATCAAGTTTTCGAGTTTTCTTATTATGTAATGATAACAATACATCAGCTTGAACTTGCCCATTGTCGTTTGATTGCATTTCTTCATAATGCTGTAATATTCCCCACTTATTTATATTTTCAGTATGTTTTGAAATAAACACCTCTTTAACACCTGTTTTATCACTATCCTTAACAAGTTTTATCTGATTATAAGTTTCACCTTCTATAGATATTGTATAATTATATGCCTTTGCTGTATCAACATCTATTAATACACCCACCTTCATATTTCCTATATTCCTCAAGGTCAATTTTCCAAAATCATCATATAATACATATATTTCTTTTCGAGCTGAAAGAGTTGCATCTAAAGCAGTTTGAATCATATCAAATAACATCGAATTATTATCAACCTGACTAACTATCTTAAATCCTGTATCTTCTAATACACCTGTTTGTAATTTAAAATCAGATGCTACCTGACTAATTATCTCTGTAGCTGTGGTATTTTCAAAAATGTAGCTATCTTTATTTTTAAGATATCTAAGCTGATCATATGCGGTTATCTGAACCAACCCATCTAGCGTAGGTTTTCTTGAAAATATAAAACCATAAAAAATTTCTTTGTTATTAACCTTAAGTCTTACATGATTACCCTCCTCAAAGACAACCCCCTGACTTATTATAGTAAATTCCAACTTGCCCGGAACGCCCTCACGTTCAGTACTCCATTCAATATTTTCTTTTATTGGAGGAGCATATAAACCTGTATCATTTTTAATAAGTAATTCTATCATATCCCCCTCCTTATATTGGAATAGTGAATACTTGGCCTGCATAAATTAAGTTAGGATTTCCACCTATAACCGCCTTATTCGCCTCATAGATTTTAGGATATTTTCCACCATCTCCATAAAATTGCTTTGCTATTTTCCACAAAGAATCGCCCTTTACCACAGTATAAGTTTTAGGCTCTTCTGTTGGAGCAGGTGAATCTGAATTTTCTCTGCTAACTTCAGCCGATACCTTATTTTCTTCTATTACTGTAATTACTTTAGTTCCATAACTAGGAGCCTGCCTTAAATTTAATGTTACTGATATATCTGATGTTCCGCCTATTTCTTTTATAGTGTAGTTCTCCAAAGCCACTGTCATATTTGTACCAAAAAGTCCTTCCCTCGTAACTATAAAAGGAAAGGACTTTTTTTCAATCATACAAGTTCTAAGAACATCAAGATAATTTTCTGCTGGTTCAAAACCATTTTCGTAAATAGCATGCGGAAAATAAGAGTTTGGCAATAATACCTCAATATCTATTTCTGTTAATCCTGGAGTTTTAAGTAAATTTATTTCACCCTCATTAATAAGCGTTACTGTTTCATTTCGCCCCTTTATCTTTATATCCATTTTAGGCGGCGGTACAGGAAAGAGTTTTCCATTTATATAAAATTCATACATTATGCCATACTCCTTTCTGATACTTCATGCATAGCATCATTAACACTCGAGGTTAGATATCTCACCATTCCATCAAGGTCACTGCCATTTTTTATAGTATTGTTGTTAGTCATATCAACTTTTATTTCTGCTGTAGTAAATCTATTGATAACTTCTTGTTCAGCCATGTCTCTAATATATTGTAATTCTTCTACTGTAGCATCTAAGCTGTCTGCAATATCACTTGTATTACTTGCCATACTAGCAGTATTACTTGAAATATTCTCGATAGCTCCCTTGTCAAATACATCTGCCTCCGGAGTCGAACCCACTGCTTCACTTTCAGCTTCAATTTTCATTTTTTCTATATCAGCTAACCTAACATCCCTATCTGCTTGAGCCTTAAGCTTCATATCCTCAATAGATTGTTCTCTTTGCTTTATATCACTCTGAACATTAGCCTTGTATTCAGCAAATTCTTTTGCCATGCTTGCTTTTTGTGCAATATTATCAACTGACGCAGACGTTCCAAATGTCACAGTTGCTACAGCATCAATTGAAATATTTAGAGCATCATTAACTTTTGCTATAAAACTATTAATTAATCCTATTGCTCCATTAATCATTGATTGCAGTATCATTAGAACATTCGCTCTTAAATCTCCAATAACATTAGCTATTCCTATTGCCACTTCCATAACCTTTAATGCAAATTCACCCAATCTCTTAAGAATATATATAATTCCTGATGTTAAAGATATCTTTACTAAATCCCACTCACTCTTAATTTCATTCATTGCTATCGCCCATGCTATTTTTATACCTCCAACGGATTGAGCCCATTTGTATATCATTGCCACTGCAATACCTATAGCCAATGCAATCAACATTATCGGACTTAACGACATTGCTATATTTAAACCTTGCTGTGCTAAAGTATATACTATAACAGCAGCAGCAATTCCCAAAATAACAGGTTCAATATAAGACCAGTTCTGAGCCAAAAGAGAAATAAATTCTAAAATTGGCTGTGAAACAGCTAATAACCTATTTGATATATCATCCCATATTTGACTCCAAGTAATTGGTATACCTTCCAAAGCTGTACTTGTAGACTCACTTGCCGCAAACAAAGAATTTTTAATAATATCAGATGTAATTTTACCTTGTTCTGCCAGCTCTTGTACTTTTGTAATTGGTTCTCCCATATAATCTGCAATACTTTGAGCTATAGGACCTGCCTCACCAAGTATCGTATTAAACTCCTGCCCGCTCATCACTCCAGACTTCATAGCTTGTGTAATAACATTCATAACCGAGTCTGCCCCCTGTGCACTAGTTCCTGAAATAGCAAACATTTTATGAAGCTCTTCAGAAAATGCTACAATCTCTTGAGTATTATTAAAAACCCCACTCACCTGTGAACCAAATGCAGTAACTGCATTTGCCATGTCCATATACGAACTTCTTGAACGCTGTGCAGATGCAAATATCTTAGAGTTTAGCTGTTCAGTAGTTTGCAGTCCATCATTCATTAAATCCAGCCGCACATTAATTTGAGTCATGCTGTCACTAAGATTAAGTAGTTTTTTTGCTCCGTCCATACTCAAATAACTACCAACGAACCTCATTACTTTATCAGCAAGCTTACTTGTTTTATTAGCCCCTTCATCTACTGCTTCATTAAAGGCCATTTGTTCATCTGTTCCATCTCTTATTCCCTGTTCTGTTTCACTAATTGCTCCATTTAATCTCGAATATGCAGTGTTAATTTCTCCAATGTCCATACTTCCCATGGCAGCATTCAACTCTTCCTGAACACTAACAGCTTCTCTTAACTGACTTCTAAGATGTTCAAGTTCCGTATTAGCACTTTTAGAAGAAATATTTATCGGATTGTTTCCAATACTTTCAATTTGATGCCTTAGTACATTAATTCTATTTCCTACACCTATTAAATCATTAACTGCTTTTCCTGGCAGTATATTCATCTTCAATGCTTGTTGTGTAATTTTTGATTGTGAATTACTAAGACGTGCAATCATCTCATTTGCACTTGATATTTCGCTTTTAAACCGTTCAGCTCCTGTATTTGTAAATATCTCCATATCTGACGATTTCCACGCTACAGGCCTCTCCTGCGGAGGAGGCCCTGATACAGCAGGCATTACTGGTGATATAATGTTTTGTGCCTTATCGTTAAACTCATTTATTTCTTGTGTTGCTTTATTAAAAGCATCGCTCACCATATTTATGCTTGATATGTCTATAGGTATAGAAGCACTCACACGAACTTTATCAAATGCAGCAAATGCTACATTAGCTGCATTTGTTGCATTCATTAATGATTCTGACATACGGTCGTATAACTGTATTGTTTCATTTAACATTACCTTTTAGACCTCCTCTCTATTTCCTTTTGTTCCTCTTTTTTTCTTTCACCTTTAATATTAATTGCAGCAATTATAAAAGCCTTTTCACTATCCTCCAAGGCCAAAAATTGAGAGGGTAGCATATGCAGTTTATGTAAGCAATAATATGCATACCCCGCATCTGCATCCTCCTCAATTAGTTTTTTGCCTCTTCTACCTTATCATTAATATCTGTAAAATCATTAAAATCATTCACAAATGATACAAAATCATTGAACTCACTAACATTATCAACCATTTCAACTATCAAATCTTCGGCACACATAACACCATAATCATCTTGAAGTTCCTTAGCATTAAGATTTGGTTCTACTACAGATTCACACAAAAGCCTAATTAAATACTTATCATAATTAAACTTTTGTCTATACTGTCCTCGCCTTCCAGTGATAGGAATTTCTACTGTACATTCCTCACGCAAAGCATTATTTTCCTTTGTCGTAATCGGCTTAATAACCCATTTTAATGGTTTACCCTTTTCATCTTTAAATTCCTTAGATACTGCATATTGTGCGTTCTTTTTAACTGCTTTCTCACTCTTAAAAAATCCTCTTAAATTACTCATCTCTTAATATCCTCTCATCTTTCAATTTAGCCCTGCTCTAGTGAGCAGGGCCAGCCATTAAATAGTTAATTATTCCATGCCTAACAGGCGTTCAAATTCCTCTGGCATTTTTGCATCTTCAAATGTAAAGCTAACTTCTTCATCAAGGTATTCTGCGTCTGCATCTAGCTTCGCAAGCATACCCTCGTCAATGTTACAGTCAATTAAAACTATTGTTTGTCTGCCTGTACCTGAAGTTTTATCTTCATTTTCAATTTGAATATCAAAATAGGTATCCTCACCCGTTTGCATGTACTTAAGCAAAAGTTTACGAAACACACTAGTTACATAATGTATTTTAGCTTTTCCAGTGCCTTCCCAACCAGTAGCTTTATTACCCTTTCCAGTTCTTCCCATTATAGGTACTTTTACTTTTGTCTTTTTAACATTAGCTTCAATATTTATAAGTTCTAATAACTTACGTCTTTCACCATCAATTGTTACATATGCACATCCAGTTGAACCACTTATTGTATCTCTTGCCCTCATTGTTACGTTATCAGCCATATTCTATACCTCCTTACGAAACACGGACAGTCATATATAACTGTTCCATTGTTCCTATTATTGTAATATTCATCTCTGCTTCTACTGCGTTTTTATCTTCACCTGCAAACACTATGACATCTTCGTCTGCAAAAGGCTCTATCGCCCCCATATCTCTGATATCTCCAAGAATTCTAATTAAATCTACCCAAAAACTAAGACGTCCTGTATTACTGTTTCCAATTTTACCAAGGTATTTCATATTAAATATATTGGAAATTGTCACTGCAATCATATCAGATATTCTTATAGCCTTGTTATCCTTAAAAATATCACCCTTAGTATCAGAAATTGTTACAAGAGAATTTATATCTTTAAGCACTGCAGCCTCAAGTCCAACACTGTGCAGTACAAACTCGCCAGCCTTTATAGCATTTTCTAGTGCTGTTTGAGTATATGCAGTATCTACTAAATATTCACCATCGTAGACTCTGTTGGTATTGCTTTCATTTATGCCTCTGCCTGCAATAGCTCCAGTTACAAAGTACACAAGACTAGCTTCATGTTCTTCCTCATCTAAAACCTTATTTCCAACATTAACCACACCTTCATAATTAGCTCGCTTATTATAAATCACTGTCTGGAATTTCGCCCCTACTTCATCTCTCATACGCTTTGTATACGCAACATATAGAGATTTTATAACATCATCTGTTGTAATAACTCCCAGTGCATTAAAATTAAATGCTTCAAACTTATCAAGTGCTAATTGGTGCGAATCTCCTGTCACTATACCATTAGTACCTCCTGTAAGAGGTTCAGCTACCACTTCTGATAATGATGTTGCTTTAAATTGAACATATGCATTATCAATTAACTCTTCTGCACTTGCAACTGTCTGTGAATCAACTGCAAGAGTATCTACAACTGTAATAACATCAAATTTAGCATTATCTTCTACATTCCTTGCAACTGTAATCTTAATTTCGTTACCTTTTACACCACTATGTCTGGCAACTGAATATGTATTTTCAGCCTTAACTCCGCCACTATTTAATCTGTATATATATACACAGTTTGCATTCAAAAATAAATCCCTTAATCCTTTTAATTTAGGAGAATTATAATCGTACCCTAAAATCTCCCTTGATTTCTTTTGTAAATCAACTCTTGTAAGTTCAAAAACTTCATTGTCTATCCCCCAATCCAACTCTAATGCCATAGCAGCAGTACCTCTGCTATTTGGCAAATTCATAGAACGTGCTGTAGACACAACATTAATATATGTTCCTGGTAAAACCTTGTTTCTAGATGTAAAATTCCCACCGCCTAATGCCATTTAATTCACCTTTCCTTTCATAAATTTTTCTATTTTTTTCTCAACTTCACAAAATGAATATAACTCATCATCTGCCAATATGGCCTCTAGTAAATCCTTATACCTGCCATATTTTTCAGATTTAACAATTGAATCTTTTATATATTGTTTTGTATTCGACTCAATATCTGATGTTTTGTTCTCTAGTTCCTTTTTTTTACGCATATTCTTTATCCTTTCAATTTTGTTACTGTTTCAACAGTTTCCATTTCTGGTTCACTCTTACCTATTTTCACCACAAAAAACTTATAGGTCACAAAAAACATTAATGTACCTTCGTTTCGCTCTGCTCGCATATCATTTCCGCGTATAAAATTCCCATCTTCACCTATTAACTCCATACAGTCAAATAATCTTTCTAGTACAGTGTTTAGTTCATAATTAGTATTAATCTTATCTGCTGGAAAGTAATGAATACAAAAATCACTATTCCTAAGATACTTGTTTCCCAAGAAATGTTTTGATGCAGATGTTAAATTTTCAATAAAAAAACAAGGTCCTGTTAAACCCTGTTCAATATTATCTTTATAAATATCAACATCTCTAAACTCCCTCTCAAGTGCCTGTATTATCTTATTAAACACATCCTGTATCATTTCGACACCTCCGATAATATCTTACAAAAAATCTTTTTCAATCTAAGCTTTTGTACAATCTGTAACCGCTAATAACTTACTCAAAATTTCTATAAAAGTTACAGGTCTTTCTATTCAACCTGTATATCTCCTTCTTGCAAGACCTCTTACTATACAACTTTTCTTATTACCCCTTCCTACTCTTTGCTAAAATCCTTTAAGCTGCTGATTTATAGCATTCAACCCCTTTCAACAACTTGACCGCCTTTTTGTTAAATACATAATCTTATTTTTTCATTTTATTACTTCCTTTCATATTTCATTTTTTAATGTGGCATACCTAAGAGTGACAATATTGTTCTTTAACGCCTGCAATACCAAAAAGGCAAATTTTATTTATCACAATAGAGTTTCGCAAACGAAACTCTCGCCTACGGCGGTCGCAATTTGCGACATCTACATTGTACGCCGCAGTGTGCTCCACCAGAGTTTTTTTATGTAATGGAAATCAATTTCATATTACATAAAAAGAACACCCACATACGCAGGTGTTCAGTTTATCGATACTTATACTAATATATCTTTTAAGTTTTTTAGAACTCAAATATATAATTCTTAATCTCCACTTACACTATATCATAGAACTCATGGGCATTGTGGGCATCTTTAAAAAACTTATAAAATTTTCTTGATGCAGTTCTTCTGTCCATTCCTAATTCATCTCCTATTTCCTGCCAGTTCATATTATTAATACACCTTAACCTAAGTATTAACCTTGTTTCAGCGTCCTCTATGGCATTTAAGAACTCCTCAATCTTTCTTCTCTCATCTTGAAGTTTCCTTAGATTATAATTTAATAAATCCTCAACCATAATTTTTCTGCTTAAATATTCTACATTTGCATCTTTCATTTCTGAACTTCTAGGCATATCTGAAATAATATTAGACTTATACAGATTTCTCACATTCAGTTCTTCTAATTCTAGCTGTAAGTTTTTGATTTCTCTTTTTATATAATTTATCTGACTTAAATTTTCAATCGTCATATTATGCCTCCAATTTTAAATACACTTACATTTTCTCTTAAAACAATACATTTAATTCTTGCCTGCGACAGTCGCTTTACAACATTCACATTATACTCCGCAGTGTAATCTCCCAGATAGATTTTATATAATAGGAACACTATTTCCTATTATACAAATATACTTGCAAATATAATTTACATCATTTATAATAAAGGTGTTAAATTAATTACTTAGTTGCAGAGTCTTAACAATTGCCGTTGTTATTACTCTCTTCTAATTCTTTACTTCTATTCATCTAAAGCTTTTTTCTTGTCCAGCAAGCAATGCTTTAACATACTCATTATACTTATGTTCTGCATCTTCTTTGTCATTTGTTACATATAATATAACCTTATGCAATCCACATACACTTTCTATCTTATAAAGTATTTCATTTTTAGCTCCTAGTTCAGCAAACACTGATATCTTTTCTGCAAGAACCCTACTTCCATACATATTTTCTAACTCTACTATCTCTAACACTTTTTTCCTCCAAATATAATTAATAATACCCCACCAGAATAATAAAAATACTTCAATTAATATGTTCTGTTATGGCATACATAGCTGCTAAATTTCTTATATATCTTCTGCCTGCAAATCTGTAAACGCTTCATTCGCACCAAATGCGACATATTGACTAAAAAAAATAGCATTAACTTCATCACGTGTAAGTTCCAGCGCTTTTGCTATCAAGCCTGCTTCTCTTATAGTAAAATTTTCACCATTAGCGTTTAATTTCCTATATATCGTAGCTTTATCTATACCGATTTTTTTTGCCAGTAACTCAATGCTCATTTCACATTCCACTATCTTTCCTTTTAACTTATTGATATTGACCATTTTCCCACTCCTTTCTTTCGCGTATTATGCAACTACGCAAACTATAACATTTATTTTGTCACTCGTCAACCATTTTTTTGCATTTCACGCAACTTTATTCCCTTTTTTCTTTTTCATTGTTGCATATTTGCGAAATGCATGTTATTATCTTATTTATATTACGAAGGAGGAAGTACACATAATGACTATAGGCGATAGAATTAAACAACGTAGAATTAAAATAGGCATGAGTGTTGATGAATTAGCCGCTAAGTTAAATAAAAATAGAGCTACTATATATAGATATGAAAGTAATGATATTGAAAACTTTCCAACTACTATCCTTGAGCCCTTGGCAAATGCACTTGCAGTATCACCTGCATATTTAATGGGTTGGAATGATGAAGATAATATTTTTTCTATCGAAAATATCTTACCAATAGAAACTAGAAAAATTCCCTTACTTGGCGAAATAGCTTGTGGCATTCCTCAACTTGCAGAAGAACACTTTGACTGTTATATAGAAGTTGGAGAAAACATTCAAGCAGATTTCTGTTTAAAAGCAAAGGGTGACAGCATGATAAATGCAAGAATAAACAATGGTGATATTGTTTTTGTCAAAAAACAAAGTGACGTAAATAATGGAGAAATCGCAGTTGTATATATGGATGGTGAAACGACACTTAAAAGAGTCTTTAAATACCCTAACTTAATCATATTACGTTCAGAAAATCCAGCATATAAAGAAAAGGAAATACACAAGAAAGATTTTGACACCCTCTGCATTCTTGGTAAAGCTGTCACTTTCCAAAGCGATATAAAATGATAAACGACAAATCTGATATTTACACAAAAGTGTTTGTATAAATTAGTCTAAAATGGAAGTTATTTTGATAGAACTATAGCTTAAACCTATGAGAAGATACTTCTCATAGGTTTATTAACGACTGTAACACTTGAAATTTTAGCTCCTTGGTCATTATGTATGCTCTATAATTTAGAAATCAAACACCTACATAGATAGTGTACTTTCAGAAAACCTGAATTTTTAACAAAGCAGAACTTTTATCAGCGTTTTTAACATGCAGGACAAGCAAAAAACACCGCCCCCAACGCTCTTTGTCGAAGAAAACAGTGCTTTAGTGCGCGATCAGAGGCTCGAACTCTGGACACCCTGATTAAGAGTCAGGTGCTCTACCAACTGAGCTAATCGCGCTTATTTAATTTTGAATTGTTCCCATGCTTTTGATTAGCACAATGAGTATTATAATTCATACATAACAAAATTGCAAGTGGTTTTTTCTAAAGTTTACACTTTTTAATATTTATATACAAAGCTCTTTGACACTGGCGAAATCATCCCTCAAGTCAAAGAGCATTTAACTACATTTTAACCATATATTCTAAATCCTATATTTAATAAATAGAGTTTTCCTATAAACTTACAAAACAGGCAGTCACTGCCACTCATTCTTCTTATATGGCTCTAATTCAATTATACAACATACTTTTCTTTATTGCTGTATATAAAAATTCCTTTCCGCACAGCCAATAACACTCTAATTATTAAATACACTCCTGTCCCATTAACGACATTATAACATCTTCAACACTTTCTAATTTTTCAATCATAGAAGCCTTCGCTCCGCAAAACAATAATGCCTCATCAAGATTTCCTTTTGCAGCATTTACTAAAGCATCTGTTATACAATAAGGAATAGTTGCTGGATTGCACTTAGTTATACATTGATGACAAGTTTTAGGCTTTATATTTCCCTCTTTTAATCTCTTCAAAAAAGGATTTAATATCGCTCTGCCAGGCATACCCACAGGACTTTTAGTTATAACAATATCTTCTTTTGCAGCATTTATATACGCCTCTTTATATACCAATGGTGCATCACATTCATAAGTTGGTACAAATCTGCTTGCAACTTGAACCCCATCTGCACCATAACCTATATTTCTAATAACATCTTCATGTGAATGTATACCGCCGCCTACAACTACTGGAATTTTTATATTGTACTTATTAGCAAAATTTTTCACTGTATCTACAATATTTGCTATAACTTCACCATAGCTACCCTCAGTATACTCTAAAACCTCTTCTGCCTTAAATCCTAAATGTCCGCCAGCCTGAGGACCCTCTATAATTACCATATCAGGCAATCTATTATAATGTCGCTCCCATAGCTTACAAATAACATTAGCTGATTTTACAGAAGATACAATAGGGGCAATTTTAGTCTTACTCCCCTCCACAAGTTTTGGTAAATCAGTTGGAAGTCCTGCCCCTGACACAATAATATCTGCTCCAGCCTCTACTGCGGCTTTTATATATCTTTCATAATATCTTGTAGCTACCATAATATTAAATCCTAAAAACCCCTTAGGTGCTATTGCTCTTGCTTTATCCAATTCCTGCTTTATTGCTCTAAGATTAGCCTCTATTGGATTTTTATCATAGTCACTTTCTCTGTATCCAATTTGAGCTGTCGATATAATCCCAATACCACCTACCTTAGCGACCGCACCCGCTAACGAAGATAAACTTATTCCTACTCCCATTCCGCCTTGTATAATTGGATACTTTATTTTATCTTCACCTAATATAAGTGATTTTAACTTCATAGCTACATTCTCCTAAATCTGTCGTATCTCTTATTTATCAACATTTCTGTATCATAATTCATATAACATGCTAAAAACTCGCCTATATAGTGTCTTATTGCCATAGCCAGCTTTTCTAACTGTTCCTTATTAGCAGGCTGTTCTTCATCTATAATTCTATCAATTATGCCAAGTTTCATAAGGTCTGCGGCTGTTATTCTCATAACCTTAGCCGCCTCATTCGCCTTTTTACTATCTTTCCAAAGAATAGAAGCAAATCCCTCTGGTGATAAAATAGAATAAATAGCATTTTCCAGCATCCATACTTCATCAGCTACAGCAAGTGCTAACGCCCCCCCGCTGCCACCTTCGCCTATAACTATCGAAAGTATAGGTACCTTTATTCCAGACATTTCAAATAGATTTCTGGCAATAGCTTCCCCCTGCCCTCTCTCCTCTGCCTCTATACCGCAAAAAGCCCCCGGAGTATCTACTAAACATATGATAGGTCTGCCAAACTTCTCCGCCTGTTTCATTAAACGAAGAGCTTTTCTATACCCTTCCGGATAAGGCATACCAAAATTCCTTTTAATATTTTCTTTGGTACTTTTTCCCTTTTGTTGTGCTAATACCGTAACTGGCATTCCGTTAAACAATGCCACACCACCTATTAATGCACCGTCATCACGAAAAACTCTATCACCATGAAATTCTGTAAAATCTTCAAACAAAGCTCCTATATAATCCAAAGCTGTAAGTCTGTCACTTTTTCTTGATAATTTCACTCTATCCCAAGGCTCTATTCCAATATTTTTTCCCTTTGTACTTATAGGTGCTTTTTCCTCTGGAATAATTCCCATAGGTTTATCTTGAGGTTTATGCATACGCAAAAGTTTTGCTAATTCTGCTCTTAATTCCTCTCTTTTCACTACCGAATCTATAAATCCATGCTCTAATAAAAATTCTGAACTTTGAAATCCCTCAGGTAGTTTTTGCCCTATAGTCTGCTCTATTACTCTAGGGCCAGCAAAGCCAATAAGAGCCTTAGGTTCAGCAAGTATTATATCACCAAGCATTGCAAAGCTGGCAGTAACACCGCCTGTTGTAGGGTCCGTAAGTACACTTATATATAAAAGTCCTGCATCGCTATGACGCTTTAAAGCCGCTGATGTCTTAGCCATTTGCATAAGTGAAACTATCCCCTCCTGCATTCTGGCACCGCCAGAACATGCAAATATTATAACTGGAAGTTTTTCTTTTGTAGCTCTTTCTACTGCACCTGCGATTCTTTCACCTACAATCTCACCCATACTTCCCATGAAAAATCTTGCATCACATATCCCAAGAACTACCGGCTGTTCTTCTATAGAGGCTTTTCCAACTATAATAGCCTCAGAAAGTTTAGTCCTTTCCTTAACTGCCACCAATTTCTTTTCATATCCAGAGAAATTTAATGGATTGCTAACATCTTCACCTATCTTCCACTCTTCAAAACTATTAATATCTGTAATCATTTCAACACGTCTATATGCATGCATACGAAAATATCCCTTGCACTTTGGACATATATAATAATTATTTTTCACATCCTCTGAAATTATAGGTTTACCGCACTTATTACACTTTCTCCAAAGACCCTCTGGAACATTTGCAGTTTCTTTATGAGCTTCTGCCGCTTGTATTTCAATTGTAACTTTCTTAAACATATCTTTAAACATATAAACTCCTTATGAAAACCCTAATCGTTTTTATATTACTAGATCTATCTTTCCATTACATTTTTCATTAATTTCATTTTATTAAACTAAAATCATTTCTAAAATATTAAAAATAATTTTAAATACCAAACTATAATGCTAGTATTAAACAATACTACACCATTAAAATATTCTTTAATAATACCTATTACAATGTTCAAATGACTTCTAAATTATATATAAATAACATTTTAAATATTTCTTACTGATTAAACAATTATTGTCTTTAACTCAAGTTCACTAACAAATTCTATTTATTATATAAAGTTTACTTCGAAAAATATTTCTGAATAAAAGCAGTATCTAAATCTCCGCTCTCAAAAACTTCATGACAAATAACTTCATATTGCTCATCAATATTGGTATCTATACCTTCTATAATCAACTCACCAATGGCACTTCTAAGTTTAGAAATAGCACTTTCTCTGTCATTATCATGCACTATAAGTTTAAGAATCATCGAATCATAATTAGGAGGTATTTTATATCCATTATAAATTGCTGTATCTATCCTTATCCCCTTGCCGCCTGGTATATGAAGATTAAATATTTCGCCTGCCATTTTTGCATTAATTCTACACTCAATAGCATGACCTGATATTTTTATATCAGATTGCTTTACATTCAACTTTTCGCCTGCTGCAATTCTTATCTGTTCTTTTATAATATCTATATCAGTAACCATTTCTGTAACTGGATGTTCTACCTGTACTCTAGTATTCATCTCCATAAAATAAAATTCACCGGTTTTATCTAGTAAAAATTCTATAGTTCCTGCATTTTCATAGCCAACAGCTTTTGCGGCTCGAACAGCTACCTCACCCATTTTAGTTCTAAGTTCATTAGATATAGCTACACATGGCGATTCCTCTAAAAGTTTTTGATGGTTTCTTTGCACTGAACAATCTCTTTCACCTAAATGAACTACATTTCCATAACTATCCGCTAATATTTGAACTTCAATATGTCTGGGATTTTCTATATATCTTTCTATATACATGGTATCATCTGAAAAAGCCCTCACAGTTTCACTTTGTGCTGTAAGAAAATTCTTTTCAAATTCCTCCGTATTTTTACAAACCCTCATACCCTTGCCGCCACCACCAAGTGCCGCCTTAATCATTACAGGATATCCCATTTCATCAGCTAATTTATGTGCCTTAGCCACATCAGTTACTGCTCCCTCTGTACCAGGCGTAACTGGAACCCCTGCCGCTATCATAGACTTTCTAGCCTCTGCCTTATTTCCCATTCTACTTATAACTTCCGCACTAGGTCCAATAAATGTAATATTGCATTTCTCACAAAGCATGGCAAATTTACTATTTTCTGACAGAAAACCAAAACCTGGATGAATAGCATCTGCTTTTAATGCTACAGTTGCCGAAAGTATTCGTTCCATGCTAAGGTAACTCTCCATTGCTGGTGTAGGGCCAATACATATCGCCTCATCTGCTAATTGAGTATGCAATGCCTCCTTATCTGCCTCTGAATAAACAGCAACCGTCTTTATACCCATTTCACGACATGCACGTATTATTCTTACTGCAATTTCGCCGCGATTGGCAATTAGTATCTTACGAAACATATATTTTCCCCTATCTCAATCATTAAGATATTTTACATCTATCAATTATCCTATCATAAAGGTCAATTCAGCAGAAACAGCAACTTTACCATCTACACTGGCTACAGCTTTTCCTACTCCAACTGGACCTTTTTGTTTAATTATTTCACATTCCAGTTTAAGCTTATCTCCTGGCACTACCTTTTTCTTAAACTTTGCACTGTTAATCCCGCCAAAATATGCTATTTTCCCTTTATTTTGCTCTACACTAAGTATAGCTACTGCTCCAACTTGTGCTAATGCCTCTATCATAAGAACACCTGGCATAACTGGTTCCTGCGGAAAATGTCCTTCAAATTGCGGCTCACAATATGTTATACATTTATATCCCATTGCACGTACACCAGGTTCTAATTCCTCTATACAGTCAATTAATAAAAATGGATGTCTATGTGGTATTATCTCTTGAATTTCTTTAATTCCCAGCATTATTTTCTCCTATTTTCTAATAAATATTTTTCCATTTAATATGTAATACAACCTACATATTAATACTTAAAAATTTTACATTTAACAGTATCTCTTTTTATAATCTATAAAATACGAAATAATGGTTGGTCAAATTCTATCACTTGCTCATTTTCAACTAAAATAGCTTCAACTATTCCATCTACATCACTTTCAATATCATTCATAAGTTTCATAGCTTCAATAATTCCTAGTACCTGTCCCTTTTTAACACTATCTCCCACCTTAACTAATGGTTTTGCCTCTGGTGATGATGCTGCATAAAAAGTTCCTACTAAAGGTGATTTTACTACATGAGCAGAAGCCAATACACTGTCAGCATGCCCCGCACCCTCTAAACTGCCCGTTTTTTGTTCCAATGTATTCACTGCCTGCATTGAGTTTATATATGTTTCTGGATTTGCAGCAACAGGCATTATAGCCTCTGCTTTTCCTGCATTAAAAGCTGGTGCTGTCATAACTGACTGAATAATTTTAGTTTCCCTATTATCTTTTTCAAAGGAAATCTTTACATCACCCTCTTTATATTCAAATTTATGTAATGATGACTCAGAAACAGTTTCTATAAGTTTTAGTATCTGTTCAAATTCCATTTTCTAAGCCTCCTATGCTTCATACTTTTTAATTACAATAGTTGCATTATGTCCGCCAAAACCAAATGAATTGCTAATTGTGTAATTTACAGGCATTGAAATGCCATTATCTTTTACATAATCAAGATTCATTTCTTCTTCGCTCTCTTTAAAACCTACATTAGGATGCACATATCCCTCTTTAATAGATTTTACACATACAATTGCTTCAATACCGCCCGCAGCACCTAAAAGATGTCCTGTCATTGATTTTGTTGAACTTATCTTTACTTTATATGCTTCATCACCAAATGCTGCCTTAATAGCTCTTGTTTCAAATAAATCATTATGGTGTGTGCTTGTTCCATGTGCATTTATATAATCTATATCCTTAGGTTCTACTCCTGCATCTGCCATTGCATTTTGCATAGAACGAATCGCACCGCTTCCGTCTTCTGCCGGCGAAGTTATATGATAAGCGTCACAAGTTGCTCCATACCCTACTATTTCTGCATAAATTTCAGCACCTCTTGAAAGTGCATGCTCCAAGTTTTCAAGCACCAATACACCGGCTCCCTCTCCCATGACAAAACCATTTCTATCTTTATCAAATGGTATAGAAGCACGAGCTGGGTTTTCTTCTGTGCTAAGTGCTGTAAGTGCCATAAATCCAGCTACACCTATAGGACATATAGAGCCCTCTGCACCACCTGCAAGCATTACATCAGCTTCACCATGCTGTATAGCTCTAAATGCTTCACCAATAGAATGTGTTCCTGTTGCACAGGCTGTTACTACATTTATATTTTTACCCTTAAGTCCAAATTGAATAGCCACATTTCCTGCCGCCATATTGGAAATCATAAGCGGTACTAACAATGGTCCAACTTTTGCAGGTCCTTTATTTAACAGCTTGCTATGCTCTCTTTCTAAAACTTGAAGACTTCCAATTCCTGACCCGACACTTACGCCCACTCTAAATGCATCCTCTTTAGATATATCCAATCCAGAATCAGCAAGTGCCTCTTTAGAAGCCGCTACTGCATACTGTGAAAATAGTTCCATTCTTTTAGCTGCCTTAAAATCCATATACTCTTTAGCATCGAAATTTTTTACTTCTCCTGCTACCTTTACCTTATAATCAGTTGTATCCATTTTAGTAATTGGTTCAATTCCAAGTTTTTGTGAACATATTCCGCTCCAAAACGCTTCCACACTGTTTCCTATAGGAGTTATAGCCCCCATCCCCGTTATTACCACTCTTTTACTCAATATAGTTTCCTCCTAATTACCACAAATATTAATATATAAACTACATAACCATTCCGCCATCAACTTGTATCACTTGACCAGTAATATATCCAGCTTTTTCAGACACAAGAAAAGAAATTAATTCTGCTATATCATCTGTGCTTCCAAATCTGCCAAGCGGAATTTGTGCCACTACCGCAGATTTTATATTGTCTGAAAGTACTTGTGTCATTTCTGTATCTATAAATCCTGGCGCTACTGCATTAACTGTAATTCCCCTTGAGCCAAATTCTTTAGCTACAGACTTTGTAAGTCCAATTATTCCAGCTTTTGAGGCAGCATAATTTGCCTGACCTGCATTGCCTGAAATACCTACAACTGAAGTCATATTAATAATTCTTCCAGAACGTTTTTTTATCATCTGACGGCTTACATGTTTTATGCAGTTAAATACGCCCTTTAGATTAATATCCAAAACATAATCATAATCTGCTTCAGACATCTTCATTATCAAGCCATCTTTAGTAATTCCTGCATTATTAATAAGGATATCCACTCCGCCATATGTATCTACTATATCTGCAAACATAGCCTCTGAGGCTGCATAATCAGAAATATTACAGCCATAGGCTACAGCTTCTGCTCCCAATGCTTTTATCTCTGATACTACTGCTTCTGCACATTCCTTAGACCCGTTATAATTTACTATAACAAATGCTCCGTCTGCTGCAAGTTTAAGCGCTATAGCCTTTCCTATACCTCGGCTTGCTCCTGTGACCACTGCTATCTTCTTATTTGACATAATCTACCTACCTTATCTGTAAATACCTCATTTAACAGCTTCAACTACTACATCAATATCTTCTATTTTTTCTATATTAAAGACCATTACATCTGTTGTTATCTTCTTTATAAATCCAGCTAAAGTTTTACCTGGACCAATTTCTATAAATGTATCTACACCATCTTCAAGCATAGTTCTTACACTCTGCTCCCACTTTACAGATGAATATACTTGTTTCCCCAAAAGGTCTTTTACAATCTGTTCATCTGTTACATACTGAGCCGTCACATTAGATACATAAGGAATCTTAGGTTTATTAACTTCCACTTCTTCAAGTGCAGTCAAAAGTTCTCCTCCTGCTTCTTTAAGCATATCTGAATGAAAAGGCCCGCTTACATTAAGCATTAATACTCTTTTAGCTCCTGCCGCTTTAAGTGCTTGTGCCGCACTTTCCACTGCTTCCGTCTTACCTGATATAACTATCTGTCCCGGACAATTATAATTTGCAATCTGTACACCTTCTATAGGTGCAATAATTTCCTCAATCTTTTCACCAGACATTGAAAGCACTGCTGCCATAGCTCCTTCTCCCAAAGGAACAGCCATTTGCATAAGTATGCCTCTTTTTCGTACAAGTTTAATAGCATCATCTTCACTCATAACGCCTGCTGATACTAAAGCACAATATTCCCCAAGACTAAGACCCGCTGTAACATTAGGAGTAATGCCTTTACTCACAAGCACCTTTGCCATAGCAATACTTGTAGTGACCATAGCTGCTTGTGTATATTCTGTAATGTTGAGCATATCGTTAGGTTCAAAACATAACTTAGTCATATCAAAACCTAAAAGTTCACTTGCTCTATCAAAAATTTCTTTTCCAATTTTTGTATTTTCATAAAAGTCTTGTCCCATTCCAACTTTTTGTGCCCCTTGTCCTGGGAATATAAATGCTATCTTGCTCATAGTATCTCTCCATTATAATTATTATAATTTCAATAATTTAGTACCTTGTTCCATAATACTATCAATAATTTCCTTACAGCTTCTTTCATCCTTAATCATTCCAGCAATAGAACCTGCCATTATACTTCCGTTTACTATATCACCCTCCATAACAGCTTTTCTAAGTGTTCCAAGTGTTAAGTATTCAAGTTCTTCAAATGATGCACCCTCTGTTTCTCTGCGGATATATTCTTTAGTCATTTGATTTTTAATAGTTCGTATAGGATGTCCATGACTTCTTCCTGTTACTACTGAATCAATATCTTTTGATGCAATAACTTTTTGCTTATAATTAGCATGTGTTATACATTCCTTAGCTGTAAGAAATACAGTACCCATTTGAATTGCCTCAGCACCTAACATAAATGCTGCTGCAAAACCTCTGCCATCTGCTATACCGCCTGCTGCAATTACGGGAATATCAACTGCATCTACTACCTGCGGTACTAATGTCATAGTAGTATGTGTACCGATGTGTCCGCCTGATTCCAAGCCTTCCACAACCACTGCGTCAGCTCCGCGTCGCTCCATCATCTTTGCATGAGCTACCGAACCTACAAGCGGAATTACTTTTACTCCCGCTTTTTTCCACATATCCATATATTTCTCTGCATTACCTGCACCTGTAGTAACTACCTTTATTCCTTCTTCAACTACTACCTTTGCTACATCTTCAGCATGAGGACTAAGTAACATTACATTTACACCAAAGGGCTTATCTGTAAGTGCCTTTGCTTTTCTAATTTCATCTCTAACTACTTCACCAGGAGCATTGGCACCGCCTATAAAGCCAATGCCGCCTGCTTCTGATACTGCAGCCGCAAGATTATGTTCTGCAACCCAAGCCATTCCCCCTTGGATGATAGGGTACTCTATGCCAAGCAGTTCAGTTATTCTGGTTTTCATTTATTCAACACCCTTTGCTTTTAAATAGTTATAAACATCTCCTACAGTAAGAAGAGTTTCTAGTTCTTCTGCTGGAATTTCAACATCATACTTTTCTTCAAGTGCCATAACAAGTTCAAATAAATCAAGTGAATCTGCTTCTAAATCCTCCTTAAATGAAGTTGCCTCTGTAATAGAGTTTACATCTGCGTTTAATTGTTCTGCTACGATTTCTTTCATTGTTTCTAACATAATTTTTTCTCCTTTGATTTTTTATCTATAAACTATCAGTTTACTAATTCATTATAACGTAAGTCTCTTTTTTTGCAATATACATTCATAATAAATCTTTATTAATTTTTAGTATTTTATTTTTACCATGCTAATATAATAGAGCCCCATGTAAGTCCTGCTCCAAAACCAGACATTAATATCTTATCTCCCTCCTTCAAATCTCCTCTTTTATTTATCTCATCTAATAATACAGGTATTGTTGCCGCCGAAGTATTTCCATACCTAGAAAGATTCATGGGAAACTTCTCTATAGGCAAGTCCAAACGTTTTGCTACAGAACTAATTATTCGTTCATTTGCCTGATGTAATACATAATATTTTATGTCATCACTTTCTAATTTAGCATTTGTTAAAACATTTTTAATAGATTCTGGTACTTTTTTTACGGCAAACTTAAACACTGCCTGACCCTCCATTTTTAAATGTCCTCCTGACATATTCTTAGTTTCACTTTCATTTTCATTAAAAGGATCTACCATACTTCTGACTTTACAAGCCAAAAACTCTCTGCCTGTTCCATCTGAACCTATATCAGAAGCTAACACTCCAGTATCAGAACTTTTCACTACTGCTGCACCCGCAGCATCTCCAAATAACACACATGTAGACCTATCACTCCAATCTACATATCTTGATAATGCGTCTGCCCCTATTATAAGTCCTGTTTTATATATTCCAGCCTTAAAAAATGCATCAACTGTACTTAGTGCAAATATAAATCCTGAACATGCGGCACTTATATCAAAAGCTATTGCTCTCTTTGCACCTATTGCCTCTTGGACTTCACAGGCGGTACTTGGAAATAAATTATCACTGCTTGTAGTTGCCACTATAATAATATCTATTTCATCAGCACCTATTCCCGCATTTTCACAAGCATTCTTTGCAGCTTTTACAGCCATAAAACTATTGCCTTCTCTACTTATTCGTCTTTCTTTAATGCCGGTTCTCTCTGATATCCATTCATCACTTGTATCTACAATAGTCGCCAATTTGTCATTGGTTATTTTGTAATCTGGCAAGTAAGAACCTGTACCTATAATTTTAGCTGTCATAATTACACCACCCATAACTATTTTTCTACATTAAAATTAAAATCCTCTGACTATTTACTCAAAATAATGCACAAATTTTTAAATCCCTTTAAACTATACAAATTTAATATAAATAGTAATATTAAAGTTTTCTTTAAACAATTATAAACAATCTTTATTTTTCCATATTTTAAGGATAATAATATTTTGAATGTCAAAGTAAATATTACAAAATTTCTATTTATTTGTCAATACCTTATTGACATTTTCCCATTATTGCGGTATTATATATACTACTCATATTATTTTTTCGTTATGTTTTTACAAATTTTTATTCACGGTGAACATGGAGGTATTTTAAGTGAAACAATCAAATGGAATTATTCGTAAACTCGATCTTCTTGGAAGAGTAACACTACCAATTGACATGAGACGTCAGCTATATTTAGGTGAACGTGCAGATGTCGAAATGGTTATGGATGGTGACAATATCGTCCTAAAGAAAGCTACAGCATCTGATGTATTTACTGGTTCAACTGACGAATTAGTTGAATTCAAAGGAAAATGGATTTCTAAATCAAGTATAGCTGAAATTGCAGCTCTTCTTGACAAATAAAAATTCATTTAATTTTTAAAAATACCATTGTTAGATATGTATTTATCTAACAATGGTATTTTTTATAAATATATATTTGTCAGGCACTATCAATTAAGTAATTGATTATAAATATCCCTTTTAGATAATCCCCTATCTCTTGCCGCCGATTTCATAGCTTCTTTTTTATCCATTCCACTTGATATGTAATATTCTACATGTTCTTTAACCGTCCATTCTTCCCATTCACTAATGCGTTCCGCTTCTATTTCTTTAAAATCTCGCCCTTTAATTACAATAACAAACTCCCCTCTAGGTTCATTTAATTCATAATATACTATCATTTCTGATAATGGCTTATATATAATTTCCTCATATTTTTTAGTAAGCTCTCTGCAAATTGACATACTTCTATTATCAGGAAACACTGTCGCTAATAACCTTAAGGTTTTCAAAAGATGATGCGGAGCCTCATATAATATAATAGTTGCTGTTTCCTCCTTAAAACTTTCCAAAATACGTGTTCGCTCTTTTTTATCAACCGGTAAAAATGCTTCAAACCTAAAACGTCTTGTAGGCTGTCCAGACATTGTCAGTGCCGTAACAAATGCAGTTGCCCCCGGAAGAGATGTAACCCTTATTCCTGCTTCTATACATTGCCTAACTAACTCCTCTCCTGGGTCTGAAATTCCCGGTGTTCCTGCGTCCGTTATAACCGCTATATTTTGTCCCTTTTTAAGCCTTAATACTAATTCCTTAGCTTTTTCTACTTTATTATGTTCATGGTAACTAATCATCGGGGTTTTTATATTGTAGTGATTTTGCAGCTTTATACTATGACGAGTATCCTCTGCCGCAATTAGGTCCACTTTATTCAATGTTGTAAGCACTCTAATCGTAATATCTTCAAGATTTCCAATAGGCGTAGCACAAAGATACAATACACCCTCATTATTATCTCCATTACTTAAAGGTTCATTATTAACCCAAGGCAATGCCATTAAATCTTTGAAATCTGCCATAATACCCTCCTGCTATCTCCTATATATTTCATGAATTTCATCAGTATATATACCTTGTTCTTTATATATTATAAGCGGTGCCTCTAACTTCATCATAGTTCCTCCGCCTTTATGCGCCTCTATAAGCACCATAGAAGCCTCCTTATCTGCATATGAATGTACTGACCTTATTCTTTTAGGCTCTAACTTATATTTTCTCATCATTTCAATTATTTCAGTTATCCGCTGAGGACGATGAACCATATAAAATCGACCTCTTTGTTTTAAAACCTTTGCAGCCTCACCTATAATATCTTCTAAATTACATAGTATCTCATGTCTGGCTATTGCTTTTGCCGCCTTAGGATTTACTAAACCATGTTTATAATTCATATACGGCGGATTAGTAGTTACCACATCAAAAGAAGCTCTGCCAAATAGCACAGAAGCCTCCTTAATGTCACCGCTTACAACTTTTATTCTACTGCCAAGGTTATTTAACTCTATGCTCCTTGACGCCATTTCAGCCATTTCTGGCTGTATTTCAAGTGCTATAAAATTCTTTCCTTTAGTCTTTGCTGCTAAAAGTATAGGGATAATCCCTGTGCCTGTTCCCATATCAAGCACTGTTTCATTTTCCCTAACCTCTGAAAAATCTGACAAAAGCACCGCATCAATTCCAAAGCAAAATGCACCTTTTTTTTGAATTATTTTGTAACCATTTCTTTGAAGGTCGTCAAGCCGTTCTCCCTCTTTTAGATTAATTATCATCTAATTTGGATTTCCCTTCCTTTTTTTCTAAGGCCTCTAAGGCTTTTAATTCAAAGTCCACTTCTAATTTCTCACGCCTTTTCTTAGGCTTAAATTTTAATTCACTTACATGATAATCTCTTATTTCTTTTTCTTCTTCATTAATATTTACCAAACATTTAACTACCTGTCTTAATACACTGACACTTTGTACTTCTCCTTTTAATCCATCAAGAGTAGTTACATAATCTCCTGTACTTGGCAGCTTACTATTCAAGTACTCATATGTTTCTTCTTCATTTTTAAGACAGCACATCAGTCTTCCGCATACACCTGAAACTTTAGTTGGGTTAAGTGACAAATTCTGATCCTTGGCCATTTTTATAGATACTGGTATAAATTCCGATAAATAAGAATGACAGCAAAGCGGTCTGCCGCATATTCCAATTCCGCCCTTAACCTTAGTTTCATCTCTTACACCAATTTGTCTAAGTTCAATTCTAGTCTTAAATATTGCCGCTAAATTCTTTACTAAATCTCTAAAGTCAATTCTTCCATCTGCTGTAAAATAAAACAAAACTTTATTATTATCAAATGTATATTCTACATCTATAAGTTTCATCTCCAAATTATGCTCTTTAATCTTTTCTGTACACACTCTGTATGCTTCTACTTCTTTTTCCTTATTTCTCTTATTCAAATCTATATCATATTCTGTTGCAATTCTTATTACAGTTTTTAAAGGCTGCACTACTCTGCTGTCTTCTACTTCTCTGATACCCAATACAACCTTACCATACTCAACACCACGTGCTGTTTCTACAATTACACTTTGTCCTGTTTTTATGTTAAATCGCCCTGGGGCAAAAAAATATATTTTTCCTGCGGTACGAAACCTAACTCCTATCACACTTACCATTAATTAATTCTCCTTCATTGTAAGTAGCATAAGCTCTATTGCCAACTCAAAATTAACATTTGCTTTTAATCGAGTATTAGCCTTGCATATTGCTTCAATAATTCTCTCTAAGCCTTCAAATGAAGATATCTTAGCTGTTTCTGCTATTAATGAATAATCATCTTTAAAAATCAGTTGATTTATATCTCTAGTAACTTTATACATAAGCACATCTCTATACCAAATCATAATAAATTCAAGAAACATATTTATATTAAAATTTTTTTCATTTATTACTTTTATATTGTTTAAAAGTTCAGCTACATCCATATCCCTTGTGTGTTTAAGCAAATGTAAGCACATTTCCATAAGTGCCTCAAAGTCTTCTGATAAAGCATAGTAAACTGCTTTGCCAATATTCCCTCTTGCAAATGCAACCGCCATATCACGCCTTTTATCAGTAATACTATAATTATTAATTAAATACTGCTTTACAACATCGTCATATAAAGGCTTTAATTCAATAGTTATACATCTTGACAAAATAGTCGCCAAAAACCCATTTGCATTGTCAGTTAAAAGTAATATAATCGCATATGCCGGCGGTTCTTCTATAGTCTTTAAAAGGGCATTTTGAGCCTGCTCTGTCATTTTGGCAGCTTCATCAACTATATATATCTTATAATTGCTTTTATATGGTTTTATAACTATGTCATCATTTATTTGTTCTCTTATATCATCAACACCTATACTATCTGACTTTTTAGGCTTTACATATTTTATATCAGGGTGATTGTCTGATATAAACTGCTTGCATGAAGTACATTCACCACATGCTGTAGTTTCACTGCTTTCACAAAGTAAGGTCATAGCAAATATATTTGCTGTTGTTTTTTTCCCTAAACCCATTTCGCCTGTAAGTATATATGCATGTGCAATCTTCTTATTTTGAATTGCTTGAATAAAGTATTCCTTAACATGTTCATTCCCTAAAATCTCTTTAAAGACTATCATGATAACCCCCTCTAATGCACATAATTAAACTTCATTATATCATATTATTAATGCAATTTCTAACATCTTTTTCAATCTCTGCAATACATACATCTATATTTTCATTCTGATATCTTTTTACAATTTTACAATTTTTAATTTTTTCTTCACTAAAATCCTCTTCATCAGCTAAAAATCTTCGGCATAATTCCTTATACTTAGGACTTTTTTGTTGTTTTTCTCTATTAACTGCTCTTTGAAGTCTTTCACCCATTTCTACCTCAATATATAATGGAATTAAATTTTCATTTCCAAAATATTTTGCTGTATCTTTATAAGATTCAAGTGTTCCTATCATCAGATATACTTTCTTTTTATCAGCAATATTAATTTGCCCATCATCTAACGTAAAATACACCCATTTTCCATGAACCGTATTATAAACTCTGTGTTCTATAATTTTTCCTTGATTTAAGAAACTCTCAAAATCCGCCTCATTAACAAAATTATAGGTTTCACCATTTTTCTCCTCTGCTCTTATTGGCCTTGTAGTATACAATCTTACAGTTTCTAAACCTAAACTTGATTTCTTTATTAACTCATTATATATAGTGTCTTTGCCAGAAGCACTTTTCCCCATTACATAAAATATTGTACCCATTTGTCCACAATTATCCTTCTTTAACCACAATTATTTGCTGTATTTTTTTATCTTTAAGTCCCTCTATTCCTATTTGCAGTCTTTTAAAATTATATATCATCTCTGCAACTTCAAAACTTATCTTTTCTCCTGGTGTAATAATAGGTATTCCCGGCGGATATGCATATACAAACTCTGCACAAATTCTGCCTATTGCGTCTTTTATAAATATACTTTCTTTTAATGATTTCATTGCTGAATATATACTGCATTTTATTTCTGGTATATTTATATTTCTGACAGCCAACAAATTATTATTACTTTTATCATCACATGCTTTTGCATTTTCTTTAACATATTTCTCTGTGATATCTGCCATAGCATGTTCTAATTTATTAAAACCCTCTTTAGTATCTGCTATAGAAGTTAATAATGTAACATAATTTTCAGAACTCATTTCTGGCTGTAAATCATATTCCGTCACCAATATATCATATAGTTCTTTCCCTGATATATTCGTTTCAAAAGTTCCTATTATAATTTTAGATATATCTAAACTATATATATCTGCCAAACCTATTGCCTCACTATCTAAAAGACTAAATTTTCCCCTTTTTAAAACAGCACTTAAATTATGTCGAAATTCTAATAGCTGTTTCGAAAAAAGCACCATTTTTACCTGTCCCTCATTCTGCATATATCTTATACACTCATCAATACTTGCCATAAAAACATATGAAGGACTGGAACTTTCAAAAATATTTAATGCAGTTTCTATGCTATTTTCATCAATATATTGAGATTTTATATGCAGTATTGCAGTTTGAGTAAGAGACGGCAATGTTTTATGCAAACTTTGTATTACTATATCTGCTCCTAAGTCTAATGCTGAAATCGGAAACTCCTTACTGAATTTAAAATGTGCTCCATGTGCTTCATCTACTATTAATGGAATACCATATTTATGAACTACATTTGCAATAGCTTCAACATCAGATACCACACCATCATATGTTGGTGAAGTTATAAATACAGCCTTTATATCTTTATCATTTTTAAGAAGTTCATCTATTTTTGCAGAACTTATACCTCCTGATACTGAATACCCCTCTATTATATCAGGCACAACATATATAGGCACAAGTTCACCTAAAAATATCGCATGATATACTGCTTTATGACAATTTCTTGCCACAATAATTTTCTCACCATGCTTTGTAACACTTTCTATTGCTGCTAAAATCCCGCAGGTACTGCCATTTACAAGAAAAAAACTTCTATCCGCCCCATATACCCTAGCTGCATTTTTCATTGCCTCATTTAATATACCAGAAGCATTATGCAAATTATCAAAACCATCTATTTCAGTAATATCAATTTCAAACGGATTTACAAAATCTTGTTTCCCTCTTTTATGTCCAGGCATATGAAATGGATACATATTTGATTCACTAAGTGCTATAAGTTCTTTATATATTCTATCCATATTTTTCCACTCCGCAAAATTTCTATCCATAATCCATGCCTTATGTTTTATTTAGTCAAACTGGATTTTACAATTTTACAATTTATTATTGTATTATCATTAACCACATTGGTAAAGATACAAACAATAGCAATGTTGAAAGTACTACTAATTTTATAGCATATTCTGAATCTCCATCATATTGCTGTGCCAAAATTACAGAGGTACTTCCTGCTGGCATAGCTGTAAGAACTACAGAAATTCCAATTTCTTCACCGCCAAATCCCATTGCTTTACAACCTAAAAATACTATGAGCGGCAATATTATAAGTCTTAAAATACTATATAAAAATGCCTCTTTTGAAAATACACTTTTAAGCGGCACCTCTGCAAGAACCGTTCCTATAATTAACATAGAAAGTACCGTATTAGTATCTCCGATTTTTTTAATTATATCATAACATAATGTTGGAATTGCAGGCTTTAAAAACATAATTATGCCCCCTATAATTACGGCTATAATACATGGATGCAGTAATACTTTTTTAACTCTCTCTTTAAATGAAATCCCTGTTGTAAAATAAGAAATTCCTGCTGACCACATAATAATCCTCTGCGGTATAAGAAATGCTGATGTATATAATAGTCCTACTGTTCCAAATACACCTTCTGCTACTGGATTACCTATAAATCCTGCATTTGAACATGCTGTTGCATACTGTAAAACACTTCTCTTTCTAGGTTCAACCCAATTATAGCCAAACTTACCTATAAGCCAGCACATAAACTGTATTGCAACTGAAATTAGCAATACTCTAATAAATACTCCCAATATTTCGCTTTCTAATTCGATTCTAAATGCATTTACAATATTGCACGGCAACACTACATATAACAACAAACGATTTAAACTTTTCTTTCCTTCCGAATTTATTACATCTCTCTTTCTAAGAAAATATCCTAAAAACAAAAGAACAAAAAACATTATCTGTAAATTCATTATTTCATTAAACATTATGTTCCCCTCCAAATGTCAATCGTCACCAAGTTTTTCACCTAACACAAAGAGTTTCGCATAGCGAAACTCCCTTTCATTTTAAAACATAGTAGATATAAGTTCTGAAATTAATTCTACTAATTTGTTTTCTTTATATAAAAACAATAAAAATCTATTTGAATTTATTTGAGTTAATAACAATACCCCTATTTCAGTTGTAGAAAATATTGCTATCAATAAGAAGATAAAACAAACAATTAATCCCCCCTCTGCCAATCCTAAAACTGCACCAGCAAATTTATTTATCCCCTTAATTACAGGAACCTTTTCTACCAAATCCAAAAGGTGTACTGTTATTTTTAACATTGCAAATATTATTATAAATGTAATCAAAAACCCAACCATATTAATAATTATATTAGTTAAATACTTACTTACATATTCTTTGAAACTATTAACACCCAAAATCTCATGTATTTCTGAATTGTTATTTTCAGTCAACATACTCTTAATGGGATTCGGCAAATTAAGTCCATCTATAATCTGAACCTGTACTTCTGAAGGCATTTCTGTATCTAATTCTTCTACACCAAATCTTAAATCAATATTATCGTTTATAACACTTTGCAAAGGAGTCGCATATTTTAAAAAACTGCTAACATGTGGTGTCAAAATATAAACAAGTGCTATTGCAATAATAAATGATGTTGCAGAAATTAAAAGTTTTAAAAAACCCTTTACATATCCCCAAATAGTCATTCCTGCAAGAATTAATAAAACTGCTATCAGCAACCAATTCATATATTCCAATCTCCTTTATAGCTACTTTATTCAACTATTTTAAAATGCTCCTCTTTTAATATCAGCATGTCATTCTCGTCATACCTTGTAACAAATATACCTTTGATTAGCTTAACTAATGTCTTTTTAGCTGCAAAGTCTGCCGCTTCAATTATAAGCTGTTCTGCTGCCTCTTCAGTCATTGGATATCCATCTGCCATGTGATCTTCTGCTTTAGCATATAATGCCAGCATTCCCATATCATCAATAACACAATCTACTTCACTTGCAAAATCTACAGCATATGCTGTAAAAGCCTTAAGATCCATTTCAGGAGATTCTCCTATTGTTGTAATAAAATATTGTGCTATATCTGGATTTTTCTCACAAAATGTTCTAATTTCCATAGGAGTATCAACTAATACAAAAATATTATCTACTTCTTCTGAATCCATTACACTCCATAATTCATCTAATACAGTACTTGATAATTGAGATGCAAAAAGTATAACTAAATCCCTGTCCGCCAAATATCTTAACGAATCTATTAAACCTTTTTCATTTAATTTTTTTGCCTCAATCTTAGCAACCTGCTTAACATCAATTCCTAATTCTTGATGAATTTCTTTTAATACTTTTGTAGCTTCTTTAACATTTTCAGAACTATTATCACCTCTTACAAAGATGTGACGGACAAGCTCTTTTGGCATTTCTTTTAAATCCTCATTTGTACTGTTTTTCTCTAATTCCTCTGTATGCACGGTGTCATTATTAATAAAATTGTCTATATCAGCAGTATTTTCAACCTCTGTATCTGTTCCTTTAGAAGCAGAACCTGCCTCAACTTCATCTTCAATCCCCATAACAGGTGCGTAATATGGTTCTTGCGGAATAGTTTCTTCTACAATTTTATCAATGGCATTTTGATATTCATCTATATTTGAAGTTTCCATTTCCTCTTCATACTCCTCTACAATGGCTTCTACCACTTCTTCTGTCTTTTCTTCTTCAGATGATATCATTTCACTTATATCATTAAGATTTTCATTTTCTACATCTTCTTTAATCAAAGTTTCTTCATCAGTTTTAATATCTTCATGCAATGACTCTATTTCCTCTGCATTAATTCCATTTTCTTCTGAATCTAAAATTTCAACAATATTGCCCACATCCATTAATGCAGCCTGACTGCTTTCTAAAATATGATTTATTTTTCCAACAACTTCATCTACTTTATTTGGATTTAGTTTTCCTTTAGTTGTTACTATCTCTTCTAACATATTCTTAGTTTCTTCATTGAGATTTTCATCTAAAAATTTTATATCACTCTGTTCTGCTGTTTTGTCACCATCATTTGTAATTGCTGTAACTTCATCTGCTAACTTTTCACTGCTAGTTTCTAATATTTGAGCCACTTCAGTTTCTATATCAACTGTATTTGCATTTTCTCTAAAATTTATATTCAACAAAACATTATCATTTTGACTGTCTGAATATTCAAACTGTTTCTTATAAATATCAGCTTTAGCAATATTGTTATCCTCATTAATATTAGTTTTTAAGTCATAGTATATATCATCTGTACCTAATTTATCAGAATACTTATCTTTATCGCCATATTCTTCCTTATTATTACCAGCATACTCTGATTTTTTTATTCCTTTATCAAAGAAAGCCTCTTGTTCCTCTGTCAGCCGACCATGCTTCATTTTTAACTTTAACGCTAAATCTACATATTCACCTACACCAAACCACAAGAAAATGCTGTCACATAAACTAATTGCCATGTCACTCATTCCAGCCTCAACATAACGTTCAGCCAGTTCATATCCCCATTTTTCATCAAAATCAATATTTTTATAGGCTTCAAGACATGCAATTTGTTTTTCTAACGGCATTCCCATGGCTCTTGATACCATATATCTCACCAAATAAATCATATTATCGCCAGCAGCAGATTCTTCAAATTCTTCTGCATACCTTTTAGCATGTTTTATATCTCCACGCTTAATAGAAAGTTCCACTAATTTATAAATTAATCTCTTCCCTACTGAAGAACGGTTATATGCCATAGTTAATATGTCTGTTGCCGCATCATAATCTCCAATATTTTCATAAACACTCGAAACTATTGTCAGCAAATTCACACTGCGAACACGCCGCCAATCTATTCCATCTGCAATTTCACTTGCAGTTTTAAAGTCTTTTCTATCTACAAGCTTTTTTATCTGTTCAATTTTTATATTAAATTCATACTTATCCAATATATTCACCCTCTTAATCGCAATATGATTATTCAAAACTGCTTTTAATTTGACATCTGCTTACTCCATAATTATATACTAACCAATAGTTCATTTTAAAAATGAATGGTAACTTAATTAAATTTCAGTTCGCCCTTCCAATGCTCTAAGCAATGTTACTTCATCTATATATTCTAGGTCACCGCCTACTGGTACACCACTAGCAATTCTAGTAACCTTTATGCCTGTAGGCTTTATAAGTTTACTTATATACATAGCTGTAGTTTCACCCTCAAGACTTGAATTAGTTGCTATAATAACTTCTTCAATTTCTCCTTGAAGTCTTTGCATCAGTTCTTTAAGTTTAATATCATCAGGTCCAATCCCAAGCATAGGCGAAATTGCCCCATGTAAAACATGGTATATTCCCTCATATCGTTCGGTCTTTTCATATGCCGCCAAATCTCTTGTATTTTCAACTATCATAATAGTTTTTTTATCTCTTTTAGGACTTTTACAAATAGGACAAAGATCACTGTCAGTAAGTGTAAAACAATTATTGCAGTACCTAACATTGGCTTTAGCCTCCAGCATAGTATTCGATAATCTTTGTACCTGCTCCTGCGGCATATTTATAATATGAAACGCCAACCTTTGTGCTGATTTTGCTCCAATACCTGGCAGCTTTGCAAATTCCTCTATCAGTCTTGTAATTTGACTGCTATAATAATCCATTTAAAGTCCTCATATTACTTTCTGTAATTTACTTATCTATCCTTATATGTTTAGAATGGAAAGTTTCCGCCTAGACCACCTGTAATTTTCCCCATAGTAGAACTGCTAAGTTCTTCTACTTGCCTAAGAGCTTCATTAGTTGCCGCAACTATAAGGTCTTCTAACATTTCTATATCATCTACATCAACAACTTCCTCTGCAATCTTTACAGATGTCACTTCTTTCTTTCCTGAAATAGTAATAGATACTGCCCCGCCTCCTGCTGTTGCAGTTACTTCTTTATTTTCAAGCTCTTTTGTCGCATCTTCCATTTGTTTTTGCATTTTTTGAGCCTGTTTCATGAGATTGTTCATGTTACTAGGCATTCCTCCTGAAAATCCTCCTCGTTTTGCCATCTTTTCATCCTCCTAATTTTATATTTTGTATATTCTTATTATTTATTTTAAATATATTTTTTTATTATATTTTAATTATTCTACAACAATATCCATATTTATATTATTTTTAAGTTCATCTTCGCTAACATATATTACTTTATGATTTTCATTTGCTGCTCTTAAACTTGCTTTAAATTCAATTTGCTTTTCATATTTATCTGCAACATATTTTTCAAAAAGCTTTAGCAAACTCTCTCTTGCACCAATAGTATAATGTGCATTATTTGTAAATACTATTTTTAATATCCCCTCACCTGCGGGTTCAACTATGGTTTCCTTAAAACTTGGTGCTATAGACCCAATAGAACCTGCCATATTCACAACAATGTTTTTCCATTCACTTCTAATAAATGTTAAATCTGCCAATTGTGCTCTAGGCAATACCACTTGCCTTGTTTCACTTAAATTTTCAGCTTTAATATCTTCTATATTATTAGAACTAAAATCACTATTGTCGCTTTTTGCATTTCCTGAGATTACTTTAAATTCACCATTTTCAAGTTTTTCTTCCAATACTAATATACGTTCTTTAAGGGAATTTATATCAGTTTCCATTTGAGGGACACATAGTTTTACTATTGAAATTTCTAATAATACTCTTTTATTAGCTGCATACTTCATTTGTGAAGAAAGTTCTGAGAATATTCTTATATATCTAACAATAGTTTCATGTTCTATTAACGCAGCAATCTCGCTCATTGATTTAAAATTTTCCTCTGAAACCTCCAATAAATCCACCGCATTATCTGATGCTTTTATAAGCAGTAAATTTCTTAAATGCCATATAAAGTCGGTTACAAATTGTGAAAGTTCCCTGCCTTGCATTATAATTTGCTCTATTATATTGATACAACCTATAACATTTTTTTCATTTATATTAAAAAGCATATCTTCAAATACTGATGTATCAACTGCCCCAAGTGTACTTAAAACCCTTTCATAGGTAATTACCTCTCCAAAATTAAATGATACACATTGTTCTGTTAAGCTAAGTGCATCACGCATTGACCCATCTGCAACCTTAGCAATATATCTAAGTGCTTTTTCTTCTGTTTCAATACCTTCTTCTCTAAGCAATAGTTCTAGTTGATTTTTAATGGTTTCAGTCGTAATTCGCTTAAAATCATACCTTTGGCATCTCGAAAGCACAGTTATTGGAATTTTATGAACTTCAGTCGTTGCCAGTATAAATATAACATATGAGGGTGGTTCTTCCAAGGTCTTTAATAATGCATTAAAAGCCCCTTGCGACAACATGTGCACTTCATCAATTATATATACTCTATAATTCCCCTCTGTCGGTGAATATTGAACCTCGTCACGTATCTGACGAATATTATCTACTCCATTGTTAGAAGCTGCATCAATTTCTATAACATTCATAGACGCAGAACTGGCAATAGCCTTACATATCGGACATTCTCCGCAAGGACTTCCATTTGTATTATTTTCACAATTAACTGCCCTTGCAAATATTTTAGCAATACTTGTTTTTCCTGTTCCTCTAGTTCCGCAAAAAAGATATGCATGTCCTATTCTATTATTCATAATTTGATTTTGAAGTGTTCTAACTATATGTTCTTGTCCTCTTATATCTTCAAGTATAGTTGGACGCCATTTACGATAAAGTGCTGTATAAGCCATATTCTATCTCCTGTTAAATATACACTTAATATAGTGTAATAATTTAATTTTATCGCTGCACAACATTTAGTATATAATAAAGAGAGCTTATGGGCAACAATTTCCTACATCATAATATGATATTCATACAATATTCTTATAAAAATCATTATTACTAAACAAAAATAAAGCCACTCCTTATAGAATGACCTTTGTTTTTATTTTAAATTCTGTGCATTCTGTTTTGTTTATCCACCATAAGCGTTACCTACACAGTTAACTCAGCTTAGGCAACCTCACGGCACACAAAAGGTTTTACTTAGTGCTGCTTCATTCCTGACCTGACACAGTTCATAAATTTTTGTTGCGTAAGACCCAAACGTCAATGCCACTTATGCAGGGCAGCCCTACAATGAGATACCCGAGACAAAATATCACCCCTGCTAGAGCGGATTGCAGGTATAGGGCACCGCTAACTCCCCGGCTGCACAGAAACTTTCTGACATACATGATATAATTCTTGTTTAGTATACCTTTTGACTTAAACTTTGTCAAGTTATTGCTATTTATTTTCATGTTTCCATAAAATCATAAACTAATTTTAATATCTACTATTTATACTATTTTTGCTTGTCTTTGGCAGCCTTATCTCTTATATCTCTAAAAAATGTTTTTAGTATTTCTGCACATTCATCTTTCAATATACCAGCTTCAACCTCTACCTGATGATTAAACTGTGCAATATCTAAAAGGTTTATTATAGAACCAGCACAGCCAGCCTTAGGATTCATACATGCCATAACTAATTTAGGAATCCTAGCCTGTACAATAGCTCCTGCACACATTTGACATGGTTCCAAAGTTATATACATAGTACATTCCTCCAGCCGCCAGTCCCCCAGTTTTTTACTAGCTTTTTTTATTGCATTAAGTTCTGCATGAGAAAGAGTATTTTTATCCGTCTTTCTTCTATTGTAACCTCTTGCAATGATTTTATCTTCATGCACTATTACACAGCCTATAGGTACTTCACCAAGCGCATACGCTTTTTTTGCCTCTTTTATAGCTGCTCTCATATATTTTTCATGTTTATCCATTTAAAAATCTCCCAAGTATAAAAATATACCTATTTATTAGGCTTTAATATTAACATAACATTTAGATTTAACCAATCTAATATAGCATATAATTAACTTTAATATTATATAAATACGTAATTGCTGTATTTACCAAATAATAACTTCTCGTAGTATTCCCAATTCCAACAGTTTAATAATATACAGTAATTATTTAACTTATATAAAATTTATACCATTTTTCTTTTCTATTTTTCTAATCAATAATATTTAATAATCTTATTGTATTAAATATTACTTACCCGCCCTTGACTATAATAGGTAACATGCCTCAAATCAACATTTTAGTATTTTACTGTGCTATAATCAATAAATACACTTCTCTATTATGATTTATAATGATGTAAAATACATGGTTTATGTCAGAGAATTTTGAAACTTCTACTATTTTCATTTATTTTTATTTTAATATACTAAGAAACCTGATTGCAATCTCCTAAAATATATTGATTGATGATAATGAAACAAAACTAAAAATTATGGCTTCAAAACCATGTTTGTACATCATCAAAATAAGGTAATTATCAGCTATAATATTTTCACACTATGATTATACTTACATTTATCAAAATGACAACTTAATAATAACTTAAAATTTATTTTTATACCTAATTCCTTTATTAAATTTTTTTACTTAAATATAATTATCTCAAAGTATAAAAAATCAGAACCTAACTACATCAAAAACAAAGAATATTTTTATTTTATTTATAATTTATATATTCGGAAACTTTAGCAAATATATTTTATTATGCTAAATCATTAATTTAAAAACTTTAATAAAAACTTCAAACTATATAACAAAATAGATTATAATTAATCTCCCATTCATCTTTTTACCAAAAATCTCTTAAGACTATTTCATGGTGATTTTATTTGTTATACTGTAACAGATGTTTGATAAAGCTACATTTTATATATACAAATTGCGCCTTTCGCACTTGACAAGCCTTTCATATTACTATATAATTCTAACAATTATCAATACAAGACTTATAGCAAAGGTGCTAAAGTAGGCTCTATGTCACTTTTAAGCCTTTGCTTTTTGATAGATTGCATAAACTTTAAGGAAATGAGGGACACTTTAATGATTAAAATAAAGAATTTATACAAAAACTTTGGTGATGTATCTGTACTAAAAGACATTAATCTTGAGGTGGCAGAAGGTGAAAAGTTGGTAATACTTGGTCCTAGCGGTAGTGGAAAAAGTACACTTATTCGATGCATAAATTATCTTGAAATTCCAACTAAAGGTAAGATTTACATCGATGACAAAGAACTTACATCTAAAAACCACCTAGAACTTGCAAAGACAACTTCTGCCATGGTTTTCCAGCAATTTAATTTATACCCTCATATGTCTGTTTTAAAAAATCTTACATTGGCACCAATAAAACTTCAAAAAATTTCAAAAGAGGCTGCTGAAAAAACAGCAATGGAATATTTGGATAGGGTAGGACTTTCCGATAAAGCTCATGTGTATCCGCAGACACTTTCAGGAGGACAGCAACAGCGTGTAGCTATTGCCAGAGCATTAGTTACTCGCCAAAAAGTCATATTATTTGATGAACCAACCAGTGCACTTGACCCTGAAATGGTTCAAGAAGTTTTAGATGTTATGGTTAGCCTTTCAAAAGAAAATATTACAATGGTCTGTGTAACTCACGAAATGGGCTTTGCACGTCAGGTAGCAGACAGAGTTATCTTTATGGATGATGGAAGAATTGTTGAAACAGGAAAGCCAGACTACTTCTTTGATAATCCTAAAAATGAGAGAACTAAAGCTTTTCTTAGTAAAATTATTAGATAATATTGTTTTGACATTTCACATAATGTTTTAATATTTCTAAGATTTTTTATATTAAGATATCTATGGTACACTTACATACAAAAGGAGGATATTATTATGAAAAAACTTACAAAACAAATTTTCACAGGTGTTATACTTGCCAGCATGTTGCTTATGAGCGGCTGCGGAGCTAAAGAAACAACAGACCAATTAAAAATAGGTATTAAGTCTGATGTTCCTGGATTTGGTTTCTTTAATCCAGAAACTAAACAGTATGAAGGTTTTGAAATTGATATTGCTTATGAAATTGCAGCTAAAAAGTATAATTGCAGCATTGAAGAAGCTAAGGAAAGAGATTTAATTGCATTTCAAGCTGTTACAGCTAAAACCAGAGGACCCCTGCTTAATAATGGTGAACTTGATATGGTTATCGCTACTTTTACTATTACAGATGAAAGAAAAGAATCTTATAACTTTTCGGAACCATATTTCACCGATTCTGTAAGAATTCTTGTAAAAAAGGACAATGGCATTGCAACACTTTCTGACCTTGACCAAAAATCTATTGGAATTGCTCAAAGTTCTACAACTAGAGATATGATTAACGCATTTATTGCTGAAAATAATCTCTCTACAGTTCCTGAATACTTAGAGTTTGGTTCATATCCAGAAATTAAAGCTGCACTTGATTCAAATCGTATTCAAGCATTCTCTGTAGACGGTTCTATACTCGCAGGATATAATGATGACACTACCATACTTCTTGAAGAACGATTTGCACCTCAAGATTACGGTATAGCTACTGCTAAATCTAATGAAGCAACTGAACTTGACACTATCATTAATGAAGTTATAGCGGAGCTTAAATCTTCTGGTAAATTAGATGAAATTCTTACTGCTAATGGTATTGAACAATAATTCAAATTAAATGCTTTTGACAAAGGAATTCCCTTGCTTTTATATATTAGCAAAGGAATTTCCTTGCGTCCTATTACTGTTTACCAATGAAAACTGTAATAGAATATTATTCATTGGAGAACTGGTGGTATACTATGGAACATTTATTTACATTAAAACGTTGGGCTTCCTTATTTGAAAGCCGAAATGATTTTATATCTGGTCTTTGGGTAACCCTGCAAGTTGCCATTTTAGGACTTATACTAGCATTACTGCTTGGAACTATCTTTGGTATGTTTTCATCTGCTAAAAATACATTTCTTAGAGCTATTGCACGTGTATATGTAGAATTTTTTCAAAATACACCTCTGCTCATTCAAGTATTTTTTTATTACAATGGTCTTCCTTATTTAGGAATAGTATTAAATACATTTACTATTGGTATTATAAGTATAGGACTTTATCACGGAGCTTATATATCTGAGGTTATTAGAACTGGTATCCTAAGTATTCCTAAGGGACAATCAGAAGCAGCTTCTTCTCAAGGATTTAACTATATTCAAATGATGATATATATTATATTGCCTCAAACATTAAAAGTTATTCTTCCACCGCTTGCAAATCAAGCACTTAACTTGGTAAGAAACACTTCTGTTATGGCTATCATTGTTGGCGGCGATTTAATGTATCATGCTGATTCTTGGGCTACCCTATATGACTATCATATTCAAGGCTATCTTACAGCAGGTATATTATTTTTCATACTTTGCTACCCGCTTTCTAAGCTGGTTGCATACCTTGAACTTCGCTCTAAGTATGCACCTGCACCACTAAGAGATAATAAATCAGCTAAGGAGGTAGCATAATGCATTTAATATTTAATAATTCTACCTTATTGTTTTTACTTGATGGTCTAAAAATTACTATTATTATTGCAATTTTTACTATAGTTTTAAGTACAATATTAGGAACTATCTTAGCACTTATTAAATCTTATATGCCTAAAGATGAAAATATATTTGCATATATCATTGTAAAAATAGTAGATGCCTATATTACACTTTTCCGATGTACACCTAATATACTTTGGATATTAGCAATTAGATTTTTTGTAAAAGGCGATACTGTATTTATAGGAATTTTTACTTTCACATTATTTACTGCTCCTGTAATGGCAGAAATAGTTCGCGGCGGACTTAATGGTATTCCTAAGGGACAATTTGAAGGTGCAGCATCACAAGGTTTGTCTTTCTTTCAAACTTTAATTTATATAGTCCTTCCTCAAACCTTTAAAAGCATAATTCCATCTATGCTTTCTCAAATTATTACTATAATTAAAGACACATCTTTCTTACGTGCAATAGAAGTACCTGAATTTACCAGAAATAGTTTAAGTGTTGTATCTTCAACACTTGCTGGGCAACCTGTATATGTTATGATGTCATTATATGTTTTAGTTGCATTTGTATATTTCGTAATTTGTTTTACACTTTCTTGCATAGTTAGAAATTATCATAGTAAGGTTAGATATTAGTACTTTGTCCATATATAAGTTACAGTAGTATCTGACTCCACACAACATAATACGATACCACAAAGCGTTTTTCATTTATAGGACAAATTTCCCTATAAACTTAAAAGATATATTATAATATCAGATAGTCGTTATAACAAATTGGTAACTATGTTCCATTTGTTATAACGACTATTTTTTAATATCTGATTTCTTTTAATTGAACATTTATAACTATGCTTCCTTTATCATAACGACTATTTTTTAATATCTGATTTCCTTTAATTGAACATCGGTAACTATGTTTTCTTTGTCATAAAGGCTATTTTTCAATATCTGATTTCTTTTAATTGAACATCGGTAACTATGTTTCCTCTACCATAATAACTATTTTTTAATATCTGCTTTCCTTTATCATAACGACTATTTTTTAATATCTGCTTTCCTTTAATTGAACATTTATAACTATATTTCCTTTATCATAACAACTATTTTTTAATATCTGCTTTCCTTTAATGGAACATCGGTAACTATGTTTCCTTTATCATAACGACTATTTTTTAATATCTGATTTCTTTTAATTGAACATCGGTAACTATGTTTCCTCTACCATAATAACTATTTTTTAATATCTGCTTTCCTTTAATTGAACATTTATAACTATATTTCCTTTATCATAACAACTATTTTTTAATATCTGCTTTCCTTTAATTGAACATCGGTAACTATGTTCCATTTATCATAAAGGCTATTTTTTAATATCTACTTTCCTTTAATTGAACATTTATAACTATATTTCCTTTATCATAACGACTATTTTTTAATATCTGATTTCTTTTAATTAAACATCGGTAACTATGTTCCATTTATCATAAAGGCTATTTTTTAATATCTACTTTCCTTTAATTGAACATTGGTAACTATGTTTCCTTTATCATAACGACTATTTTTTAATATCTGATTTCCTTTAATTGAATATTTATAACTATGCTTTCTTTGTCATAAAGGCTATTTTTAATATCTGATTTCCTTTAATTAAATATTTATAACTATATTCCATTTGTCAAAAAGAGCATATTGCAATATCAGATGTTTTATCTAATTTTACAATATACTCTTTTTATTTTTTCTTGTAATAAATAATTTATCCTACAAATAAAATTCAAATACCTCTCTAAACTCTATACCACTTTCTAATTCTTTTTTCCCCTCTTCAGATAATTCATAAATGCCACGTTTTACCTTTTTAAACCATCCATAATGATTAAATGCTAATATATTTCTAGTATCATCTGGACAATCATAATCTTTAATTAAATTTGCTGGTGACATCGCCCCATTTTTATACAATACACAAGCCAACTTTATACAACGTTCCCTAAAAGCTGTCAATATCTTTTGTCTGAAACTTCCTCCCACATTATTATCAATATTTCTTCCTAAAAGTTCCTTTTGTAATCTAGCTGTTCTTTTTCCAAACTTCCAACTACTATTTCCAGACTCTACACATATCTGTACCATTTTAAGAGGACTATCCATTGCTACAGTCATAAGTCCTATTTCTAATTTTTGGGCAATATATTTTATTTTTGTAAAGTTCTTATCATTAGCTTTTGTAGGTCTTGGGATAACCATATAGACCACTTTGACCATTTTTTGCCTATCTATGGCTTGGTACAATAATTTTAAATTAAATGAGGTTTTAAGTTCCAATGCTGCTATATTCTCACTATTTTCAATATCAGTTGCAACTATATCAATTCCCTTTACTTCAGCATTTACTAAATAACCTTCTGCCTCCAAAAATTCTTTCACTGGCTGAAACATATCAGTTTCTTTAAAATTAATTGTCATATTATTTTACCAATTCATCTGTCAACTCTGCAAATTGCTCCAAAGTCAAAGCTTCTCCCCTTATAGTTTCCAAGTATGAAAGTTTTGCTAGTACTTCTAATATTTCTTCCTTACTAAAACTTAGTTCTGGTGAATTTTTCAAGGCATTGACCAATGTCTTTCTTCTCTGATTAAACGCAGCTCTAATAATTTTAAACATAATCGCTTCGTCTTTTACAGCAACTCTAGATTTATTATGTTTAGTTAATCTAATTACTGCTGATGAAACATTAGGTCTTGGGATAAAACATGCTGGAGGAACCAGCATAACTATTTCTGGTTTAGCATAATATTGAACAGCTAAGGATAAAGCACCATAATCCTTAGTTCCTGGCCCTACCTGCATTCTGTCAGCTACTTCTTTTTGTACCATTACAGTTATACTTTCTATCGGCACATTACTTTCAAATAATCCCATTATAATAGGTGTCGTTATATAATAAGGTAAGTTAGCTACTATCTTTACCGGATTTCCTTTATTTTTTTCTTTAACTAACTTATTAATATCTAACTTCAATATATCTGAATTTATTACACTAACATTTGAATATTCTGAAAGTGTTTCAGATAATATTGGAATTAAATTTTTATCAATTTCTACAGCTACAACTTCTCTTGCAGCTTCTGCTAAATACTGTGTCATAGAACCAATTCCTGGTCCTATTTCTATAACAAAATCATCTTTTGTTACATCTGCATATCCAATGATATTTTTTAAAATATTACTGTCTATAAGAAAGTTTTGTCCAAACTTTTTTTGAAAGACAAAATCATATTTTTTAATAATTTCCATCATTTTAGATGGATTTCCGAGTGTTGGCATATGTTCTCCTTATATAACCATATCTAATTTTATGAAGATACTTTAAAAATTTTTATTTACTTATTCTTTTTTACAGTTAAATTTATATTATAATTTTAAGAGAATAATATAAGTTCTATCATATTATAAAACTCATTATTACATAGATTATACTATAATTATATTATATCCTCCCTTAATAATGTATGGCACCTCAAATCGATATTTTACTGCTTTGTTATATGTTATGTTTGCTTCGTTATTATAAATCATCATACCTTCAAATATGCTTATCTCCTCATCATTACAATAAAGCAAAATGTATACTCAAGGTCAAAGTAGTTTTTTAACTTCTAATTTTCACATATCATACCGCTATTCATAGTTATTTGAATTTTTCTATATCATATAATTTTTATATATGACATTTATATACTCATTCCATACATTTTAAGTGCATTGGCTTTAGTAACTCTAAATACTTCTTCTATGGTTATTACTTTTATTAAAGCAATTTCTTCTGCTACATGTAAAAGATTTAAGGTACTGTTTCTTTCGTGTCTCTTAGGAACAGGAGATAAGTATGGGCAATCTGTTTCTAATACAATTCGCTCTATTGGTGTTTCCAAAACTACATTCTTTGTTTTATTATTATTTTTATATGTCAAGCTTCCTCCTATACCCAAATAGAATCCCAGTTCTAAATATTCACTAACAAGTTCTTTTGAGTAACTAAAACAATGTATAACACCACCTACAATATTAGCTTTATTCTCCTTAATTATATCCAATGTATCTTTAGCCGCATCTCTGCTATGAACAATAATGGGCAAGTTATGCTTTTTCGCAAGTTCTATCTGCCTTATAAACCACATTTTCTGAATATCTTTTGGTTCTTTATTCCAATAATAATCTAATCCAATTTCACCAACTGCAATTACCTTACTATATTTTATAAGCTCTTCTAATTTTAACATAACTTCACAATTTAATTCACCTACATTGTTAGGATGAATTCCTAAAGCCGCATATATAAAAGGATACTTTTCTGCAAGTTCTATTGTTGTATTTAAAGACTTTACACTAACCCCGACATTCACCACATAATCTATTCCATTCTTGGGAAATGACTGCAATAATTCATCTCTGTCTATATCAAACTGTTCACAATCATAATGTGCATGTGTATCAAATATCATAAATCTTCTCCCTATATATTCTAAATATTTTTGTATTCTTAACTTTATTATATTTTCTTAACTTTATATGTTCTTTGATTTTCTCTTATCTTATACTTTTTGTGCTTTTTAGCTTTGTGATATTTTTTAACTTTATATGTTCTTTGATTTTCTCTTATCTTATACTTTTTTACTTTTTGTGCTTTTTGTGCTTTTTAGCTTTGTGATATTTTCTTAACTTTATATGTTCTTTGATTTTCTCATATCTCATACTTTTTTGGTTTTGATACTTTTTAGCTTTGTGATGTTTTCTTAACTTTATATGTTCTTTGATTTTCTCTTACCTTATACTTCTTTACTTTTGGTACTTTTTAGCTTTGTGATATTTTCTTAACTTTATATGTTCTTTGATTTTCTTATATCTTATACTTTTTTGATTTTGGTACTTTTTAGTTTTGTGATGTTTTTTTAACTTTATATATTCTTTAATATTTCTAGATTAAATCATATAGCCTGACTAAACTTTGTCAGGCTATACAATAAATACATTATTAACAAATTTCTGCTCCTGCCGGCATATCCTTTTCTGGCGTTAAAAGTGCAAGATTCCCATTTGCGTCTTCTGCACAAAGTATCATCCCTTCTGACATTAAACCAGCAAGTTTAGCAGGTTTAAGATTAGTAACCACCATAACCTTCTTCCCAATCATTTCTTCTGGCTTATAATATGCCTTAATTCCCGATACAATTTGTCTAACCTGACTTCCAACCTTAACTTGACTGCACAATAGTTTTTTTGACTTTTCAACCTCTTTACAATCAATAATTTCACCTACTTGAAATTGTAGTTTATCAAAATCATCATATGTAATTTCTGCCTTTGACTCTATATCAATGTTTTCCAAAGAACTGCCTTGAACTTTAGTTTCCTCCTTAGGTAGCATTAATTCAACCTTTTTAAGTATATCTTCTAAATCAAGCCTTGCAAATAAAATTTCTGGTTTTTCAGTAATTTTAGTTCCACTCTCATAAAGTCCAAATTCATTTAATTTTTCAACATCTCTTAATTTAGCATTTAATTGAATTACAATTTTTTCTGCTGTTTCTGGCATAAATGGTGCAAGCAAACTAGCTCCCATTATAATACCTTCAAACAAATTGTATAACACAGTTTCTAATCTTTCTTGTTTATCCTCATCTTTAGAAAGTACCCAAGGCATGGTTTCATCTATATATTTATTACATCTTTTAAATAAAATGAATATCTCTGTAATTGCATCTGCTACTCTTAATTTCTCCATTTTAGCAGCTACTTTAGCAGCTGCACCTATAGCAACATTCTTTAAATCTTCATCAATATCCTCACAAACACCCTTATTACAAACTACTCCTTTAAAATATTTATTAGACATAGAAATAGTTCTATTTACTAAATTTCCAAGAGTATTTGCAAGTTCTGAATTAATACGTTCAACCAAAAGCTCCCATGTAATAATACCATCATTTTCAAAAGGCATTTCATGTAATACAAAATATCTAACTGCATCAACTCCAAATAAATCTACAAGAGTATCCGCATAAATAACGTTTCCTTTAGATTTACTCATTTTACCATTCTCTTGTAATAACCAAGGATGTCCAAATATTTGTTTAGGAAGCGGTAAATCTAATGCCATTAACATTATAGGCCAATAAATAGTATGAAAACGTAAAATATCTTTACCTATAAGATGTAAATCTGCTGGCCAAAATTTATTAAATTGCTCTGTGCTATCACCACAACTATCATATCCAATTCCCGTAATATAATTACTAAGTGCATCAATCCAAACATACACTACATGTTTATCATCAAAATCTACTGGTATTCCCCACTTAAATGATGTTCTCGAAACACATAAATCTTGAAGTCCTTGAAGAATAAAATTATTCATCATCTCATTTTTCCTAGATTCTGGCTGTATAAATTCTGGATTTTCCTCAATATGCTTAACTAATCTATCTGTATAATTACCAAGTTTTAAAAAATATGCTTCTTCCTTAGCTTGCTGAACATCTCTATTACAATCAGGGCATTTTCCATTTTTTAACTGTGATGCTGTAAAAAATGATTCACAAGGAGTACAATACATACCTTCATAATGTCCCTTATAAATATCACCCTTTTCATATAATTTCTTAAATATTTTTTGAACCTGCTTTTTATGGTATTCATCTGTAGTTCTAATAAAATTATCATATGAAGTATTCATCATATCCCAAATACCCTTTATATCTCCAGCTAGTTCATCTACTAATTCATTGGGGGTTACTCCCATTTCTGCCGCTTTTAACCCTATCTTTTGCCCATGCTCATCAGTCCCAGTTTGAAAAAACACTTCATATCCTTCAAACCTTTTATATCTGGCAATAGCATCCGCCAAAATAATCTCATATATATTTCCTATATGTGGTTTACCTGATGTGTATGCAATCGCTGTAGTTATATAATATTTTTTTCGCTCCATTCCTCAAACCTCCTAGTATTTATATATCTTTAAGTATTTTTTTCATCTTAACTAAAACACTGTATAATAATGATTGTTGTTCAACAGTAAATTCTCCATTTATTTTTAAAAGAATCATTTCAAAAAATTTCTGTCTAAATAAAAAAGCCTTTTTTCCCTTTTCAGACAATGAAATATATACTGTTCTTTTATCAATAATTCCTCTTTCCCTTAAAACATACCCTTTTCTAAGAAGACTATTTATTGAAATTGTAAGAGTTCCTACCGTAACTGATAATTCTTTGGCTATTGCAGACATATTTTTAGCATCAGCTATTCCTATAGCTGCAACAACTCTCATATCGTTTCCTGTCATATCTGAAAATCTGCTATTTTTTGTCATTTGTTCTTCCGCTTCTACAATGCTATATACTATTTCAGTAACTGATTTTACAAAATCCTCTCTTGAATACAAGTCTTATTCCCCGCCTTTCTATAAAAAAGCATACATTAAAATTATACACTAAACCCTAATTTCTTTCAAGGTAACAAAATTACTATTTAATAAAATTAATTAAAATATCTATCCTAATATAAATACACTTCCCTTTTAATATATTTTATGATATGCTCTAAAAATCTATTAACAATTTTATAACAGGAGGTATTTTATGTCAAAATATGTTGGAACAAAAACAGAACAGAATTTATGGGAAGCATTTTCAGGAGAATCTCAAGCAAGAAATAAATATACTTTTTATGCTTCAGTTGCAAAAAAAGCTGGTTATGAACAAATGGCTGCCTTATATTTAGAAACAGCCGAACAAGAAAAAGAACATGCCAAAATGTGGTTTAAAGAACTTAACGGTATAGGTTCACCTACTGAGAATCTTATAGCTGCTGCTGAAGGTGAAAATGAAGAATGGACAAACATGTATATGAGAATGGCTGATGAAGCTATCACTGAAGGATTTCCTGAATTAGCAGCTAAATTTAAACTTGTAGCCAAAGTAGAAGCGGCTCATGAAAAACGTTATTTAAAATTACTTGAACATCTTAAAAATGAAGAATCATTTAAAGGTGATGCTCCTATTGGTTGGAAATGCCGTAACTGCGGATATATACATGAAGGTATAAATGCACCTGAAATTTGTCCAGTTTGCAATCACCCAAAAGCATATTTTGAAAGAAATGCTGAAAATTACTAATATATAATTTACCCAAATATACATAAAAAAACTCTGGTGGAGCACACTGCGGCGTACAATGTAGATGTCGCAAATTGCGACCGCCACAGGCGAGAGTTTCACTTATGAAACTCTATTGTACTATAATTTTACTTATAAGTACTTAGGTTTATTATATTGTATAAATAAAATTATTATAGCAATTAATATATTTTTCTAGATAAATATTATTCAAAAGTAACTAGAACTAAAAAAGAATATATTATCTTTGAAGCTATACAAATTTCATAATCAATAAATTTAGAAAGGTCTGTTATAAAATAGCTAAGTTTTATCTAACTATTTTATAATAGGCCTATTTTATTACATGTAAAATTCTCAAACGATACACATTAATACAAATAATTTATGATATTACTCTATAACTTCAAAAAATATATAATTATTCATAATTAATATTAGGTGTATAATTGTATAATTTCATCTATAAAATCTATTACTTCAATATTTAACCATACAAAACATTATATATGTCAAATAGCTAATGCTTATGAGTATTTATGTGATTATATAAAATTATCTAAACACCTGCTCATAATAAATATATAACTTATAACATAAAAAATAGCAGTCCTTTTCCACAAACTTAGAAAAAATTCTGCTATCTTAATTAATATAATGAGACATCGGGGATTCGAACCCCGGACAACTTGATTAAAAGTCAAGTGCTCTACCAACTGAGCTAATATCCCTTATTACTTAAAACAATGCCCAGAGCCGGAATCGAACCAGCGACACGAGGATTTTCAGTCCTCTGCTCTACCGACTGAGCTATCTGGGCTTATCAATATCTATACTATAAACATATTAATTTTTAAATTGCGGGGGCAGGATTTGAACCTACGACCTTCGGGTTATGAGCCCGACGAGCTTCCAGACTGCTCCACCCCGCGACAATGTTTTTTAATTATACTACTATATGTATTTTTTACAAAACATACATAAATGGAGGGAGAAGGATTCGAACCTTCGAAGCTATCGCAACAGATTTACAGTCTGCCCCCTTTGGCCACTCGGGAATCCCTCCAAAATATTACAACCAATCTAATGCACATAAAACCTTTTATGTAAAATCCTATATGCAAAAGCCGATGATCGGACTCGAACCGATAACCTGCTGATTACAAATCAGCTGCTCTGCCAATTGAGCCACATCGGCAAACTAAACCATGTATAAAAATGGGACCTACAGGGCTCGAACCTGTGACCCTCTGCTTGTAAGGCAGATGCTCTCCCAGCTGAGCTAAGATCCCACAATAATCATAATTTAATTAAACGACCCGGAAGGGACTCGAACCCTCGACCTCCGCCGTGACAGGGCGGCGCTCTAACCAACTGAGCCACCGGGCCAAAATGTATATTAATATCTCAAAATATATTATACTATTTTAAAATAAACATATACCTTCAAAATCACACATTGAAAAAATCAAATTAATCCGCCCAAACCCAAATAACTTAAATTCCCTGCATAGGTCAAGCCCTCGACCTATTAGTAACAGTCAGCTACATACATTACTGCACTTACACCTCTGTCCTATNTACCTT
>JGI994J12354_10000262_pt1 | contig 51635 bp, 44 predicted proteins | sample IntmicLarv3ML3BL_FD_12354 | JGI IMG/M metagenome (IMG submission 12354) | reverse complement strand
ATTCTAAACTTTTATAAAGAGAGGAGGTTTTTGTTTGACGAAGAGAGAAAAACAAATTTTTGATATCATTCAAAAAGAGCCGATGATTGAGCAAAGTGCAATTGCGGTACAGTTAAATATTGCACGTAGTTCGGTTGCAGTTCATATTTCGAATTTGCAAAAAAAAGGATTTGTTTTGGGCAAAGGATATTTATTGAAAGAGCAGGATTATGTGGTAGGCATTGGTGCGGCAAATGTGGATATTCACGGACGGAGCAAAGAGCCGATTATTTTACGCGACAGCAATCCCGGGCATATGACAAGTTCTGCCGGCGGCGTAACGAGAAATGTTTCTGAAAACCTTGCTAGATTGGGAACAGAAGTAAAACTGATTGCGGCTTTGGGAGAGGATGTATATGCGGAGCAAATTCGCACGGAGTGTAGTGTGGCGGGTATTGATTTTAGTCACAGCCTTGTGGTAAAGAATCACCCATCGTCTACGTATATTTCCATTTTGGATGAGAAGGGCGATATGATGGTGGCCATGTCTGATATGACTGTACTGCAGAAGTTGAGCATGAAGCATTTGAAAACAAAGGCGGGTGTTATCAATGGTGCAAAAATCATAACTTGTGACACAGGGCTTCCGGAAGAGGTAATAGAAGGAATTCTTGATGTTTACGGGGCGGATAAGCCTGTATTTGTGGACCCGGTATCCTGTACTTATGCCAAGAAGATCAAATCTTGTATCGGAAAATTTCATACAGCAAAGCCAAATCGTATGGAGCTTGAAGTAATCAGCGGGATGTCTGTTGGCAGCATTGAGAAATGTAAGATTGCCGCAAGTTCTCTGTTGGAAAAAGGGTTAGAGAGAATTTTTATCAGCATCGGTGAAGAAGGCTGCCTGTACATGGACAGAAGCGGCAATATAGAGCAGAGGAAGTTGAGACCGTTTGAAGAAATGGCGAATGCGACAGGCGCCGGAGACGCTTTTATGGCGGCGGTCATCTATGGTACTATGAATGAATTTGATGTAGGAAAAACTCTTGATTACGCATTAGCGGCCGGTGTGGCAGCGATATCTTATAAAAAAACCATCAATCCGCATATGAATGTGGATTTGCTGGAAACAATATTAAAGGAGAGACGTATATGAATTTAGAAAAATATTTGACGATTACACCTGAAATAAAGGAAGCACTTGCGGCAAATAAGCCGATTGTTGCACTGGAGAGTACAATTTTGAGTCATGGAATGCCTTATCCTCAGAATGTGGAGTTTGCCCATAAGGTGGAAGAGATTGTTCGTGAGAAAGGCGCAATTCCTGCTACAACGGCGATTATCGGCGGAGCGCTGAAAGTTGGACTGACGGCAGAGGAATTAGAGCTTATGTGCAAAGGCGAAAATGTTGGGAAAGTAAGCCGCAGAGATGTGGCTACCTATCTCGCGTCCGGCAAAACAGGAGCGACGACGGTTGCAACGACCATGATTATTGCTGCGATGGCAGGCATTCGCGTATTTGCAACGGGTGGTATTGGCGGCGTACACCGTGGTGCTCAGGAAACAATGGATATTAGTGCGGATTTGCAGGAATTGGCGCATACATCTGTTGCTGTTGTGTGTGCAGGTGCAAAGTCTCTATTAGATATTGGTTTGACGCTAGAATATTTAGAAACAATGGGAGTTCCTGTTATTGGTATGAAGACGGATGATTTCCCCGCTTTCTATAGCCGCAGAAGCGGTTTTTCTGTAGATTTTAATGCGGAGGACGAAGTGCTGGTTGCACGCGTTTTGAAAACGAAATGGGATGTAGGCATGGAGGGTGGCGCAGTAATTGCAAACCCGATTCCGCAGGAATATGAATTGGATTTTGATGAAATGGAACAAGTGATTAATCGTGCGTTAGAAATGGCGAAAGAGCAGGGCATTCGCGGCAAGGATACTACGCCGTTTTTACTAAAGCATATCAAAACTATGACAGAAGGCGTTGCTTTTGCGTCGAATCTGCAATTGGCATATAATAACGCAAGGGTAGCCGCACAAATCGCGGTAGCCTATAGCAAGTTGGACTAAAGTCAATTTGAGACGAAGAAGACGGGTGGGATATACATGCGCTTTGGCGGTGTTTTATTAGCAGTAAGAGACTTGGAACGAGCGAAGGTATTTTATAAGTCGGTTTTTGGATTGGATGTTCAAGAGGATTTTGGATCGAATGTCGCTTTGACAGAAGGGCTGTTTTTGCAGACACTGGAGTCTTGGTCCGGCTTTGTTCACGAAAAAACAGAAGACATTGTGTTTTATAATAAAGCAGTGGAAGTATATTTTGAAGTAGATGATATGGATGGGTTTATGCTCAAGCTGGCGTCTATGCCTGATATAGAATATGTGCACAGGTTGCATGAGCACAGTTGGGGGCAACGCAGCATCCGTATCTACGATGTGGATGGCCACATTATTGAAATCGGCGAAGATATGCATAGTGTTGTAAAATGTTTTTTGGACACAGGCATGAGCGATGAAGAAGTTGCGAAGCGTATGGATGTGGCGGTCGCATATGTCCGGAAGATGAAATAGATATAATTTAGAAAAGCATGCTTGCTTTTTTTGCACTATCCGCATACAATCAATGTGGATAGTGTTTTATTTTTTTCGGAGTATAGGAGAGGTGAGCAGGATGAATGAAAACGGTGTGTTCCAAATTGGCCCCATTCGCCCACCCAGTGAGGCGAACAGTTTATTGCTGCGGGTGACGGAAAATTGCCCTTGGAATAAGTGTAAATTTTGTATGTTATATAAGGCACACCAGTTTCACACACGCCCTGTGGCAGATGTGAAGAGGGATATTGATTATATGGCAGAGTATCGAGACCGTATTCTCGCCCATAAGAGCAACGGTGAGTTTGATATGCCGGGTATTACGAAAGCGTTTCATAGCCTTGTGACGAACGATGAGAAAATGTGTTATCAAATGGTTTTTACATGGCTGACGGAGGGCGGATGTCAAGCAATTTTCTTGCAGGATGCAAATACAATGGTGTTGCAAGCGGAGAAACTGGCGGAAATTGTTGCGTATATTCGGGTGAAGCTTCCCGAGATTGAACGGATTACGTCTTATGGAAAAGCAAATACGCTTGCCAGAATTCCCGAAGGAGATTATAAACTGCTGCATCAGGCGGGATTGAATCGTATTCACTCCGGTTATGAATCCGGCTCGGATAAGGTACTTGAGTTGATTGCGAAGGGCGCGACTCAAGAGGATGAGATAATTGGCGGAAAGAAAGTAAGAGATGCAGGTATGGAGCTGTCTATTTATTTCATGCCGGGTGTTGGCGGAAAAGAGCTTTCAGAGGAAAATGCCGTCGAAACGGCGAAAGTGATTAACGAGGTGAATCCGGATTTTGTTCGCTTGCGTACGTTTGTGTTGCGTACAGGCTCACTAATGGAGGAAGTTCGAGATGCAGGACAGTATACAGAAATGCGGGATATCGAAAAGCTTTGGGAGATTCGCAATTTGATTGCGCACATCGAACCTGAAAGAGCAAGCGGTCGATTTGCCAGTGACCATATTATCAATTTATTGCAAAGTGTTGACGGATATTTAGATAGGGATATTCCCTGGATGTTAAATTATATCGATTCCTTTTTGGCTTTGTCCGAGTTGGAACAAAAGAAATATCAATTGGCACGACGCATGGGTGTGCCCTTTGACTGGAAGCAGTTGTACCGATTAGAAGCGGACGAAATGGCAAGAATCACAGATTTGGCGAAGAATGTTGTCGAAGAGAAGGCCTGGGAAGAATTACTGCATCAATTTATGGATCGTTATATTTAAGGAAGGAGCGTGTGTTGCGTTGGATTTTGAATTTGTTATCACGAAGTTAGTACCGGTTATATTGGTGTTTGCCATTGTATACCATAACATACGTAAAATGCAAAAAAGTATGGATGAAATGAAGAACGGAAGTTGTGGAAACGGCGGATGCAACCAATGTGCAAGCCAATCTTCCTGTGGGAAGGATTCAAAGAAGTAGAGGGGAAATGTTTTGCTTGCAGTGCTGAATTCGAAAAGCAGGCAGCAAAACGGGATCTGGATTTTCGGTGAAATTTGCATAAGCAAGCAGTATTTTGTACAAAAAGAGAGAGATTTTATATTTTTAACGAAAAAAGGAGCCAAAGCTCCTTTTTTTATGTTAAGTCTCGTTTGGTTTTTGGTTTCCTTCTTGGAAAGATAATCCATGTTCGGAACGGTAATGATCCATCAAACCATGGAACAATTCCGTGGCCGTTGGTGGTGTAAAGCTAATCGCATTGGCGCCTGCTTCAATGGTGCGAACGATGCTCTCATTAGAAGGGCCGCCGGTGGCAATAATTGGTATATTTGGATATCGTTCACGAATGATGCGAACGACTTCAGGTGTACGAGAGGCCGCCGAGATGTTTAGAATGCTTGAACCGGCTTTCAGACGCGCATCGATATCTGTACGTTCGTCTAAAACGGTGATAATAATCGGAATGTCTACAATTTCGTGAATATGTTGAATCACGCTATTGCTGGTGGGCGCATTCAAAACGACCCCTGTAGCACCCAGCGCTTCCGCATCTTTCGCCAACATGACCACACGTGAGCCGGTGGTGGTACCGCCGCCAACACCGCAAAAAACAGGGATATTGGAAACGGAGACGATTGCATCGGCAATTACTTGCTGCGGTGTAAAGGGATAAACAGCCAAAACTGCATCGGCATTACAATTGCGAATGATAGCGATATCGGTGGTGAAAATCAAGGATTTTATGCGCCGGCCCAGAATAACAATACCGCTCGCACTCCAAATTTCCTTGGGCATGGTTACAATGTGCTTCCTTAATCTACTATCAATACGCGGTATGATTTTTTCAGCCATAAATCCGCTCCTTTCTATGAAAAAGATATCAGTGAGTGTTCAATTTTCACATGGTTTAAGTATATATTTTTCTATGTATGATGTCAATTATGTTAAGAAAAACCGACATTTTCTTAACGCAAGAGCATTATTTGGATATGAATTGGTTGTGTAATCTTGACAGGGCTAGCCTTTAGTAATAAACTACATAATATATATTACTTGGAATCTATTTTTTATGGAGGATGATTAAATTTTGGAACCCATTGTTGGTTTATACATCTCGTTGGTAGCAAACATGGTATTGATATATCTGTTACTGCATAAGGGGAAGAGAAATAATGAAGGCACAGTCACGGAGGAAGATATCCGTACGATGGTGGATGTCGGCGGGGATAACGGAAGCATTGACGAGACAAAAAAGGAAATGATTACAAACATTTTAGAGCTTCGGAATATCTCTGTGGAGGAGATTGCGACGCACCGCACAGATATTGTGGCAGTGCAGCGCTCAGCAACGCTGGAAGAGATTACGGAGGTCATTATTGCGGAGAAATACTCCCGAATCGTTGTGTTTGATGATAACATTGACGATGTTGTTGGGTTGTTTCATGTGAAAGACTTTTTGAAGTATGCGCTGAATATGAATAATGAAGAAAAACGTGCAGCGTTTGCGATTGAGAATGTTTTAATGAAGCCCTACTTTGTACCATTTTCTAAAAAGGTGGATGAGTTATTCCAAGAGATGCAGAAAGAGAAGGTACATATGGCGATTGCCATCGACGAGTACGGCGGAACAGCCGGATTGGTTACGATGGAGGATTTGTTGGAGGAGATTGTCGGAAATATTCAGGATGAGTACGATTTGGAAGAAGAAGAGGACATCTGTATTTTGGATGAGAACGAATACCGTATGAATGGAACGACATCGTTGGCAGATGTGGAAGAACAGCTAAAGATTACTTTTGAAGATAATGAAGACTATGATACACTGGGCGGATACCTTATCGGCCGTTTGGGTAGAATTCCTGATGACGGCGAGCAACCGGAAGTGAAAGTGGATGGGTGGCTGTTCCAAATTGAAGGCATTGAAGAAAAGCGCATTGAAAAGATACGGGTGATTCCGCTGGAAGATGGCGTAGAAGAGCACGAAGAAGTAAGTTGATAAATGGCGTATGTGAAGATGTTTCGCATACGCTTTGTTTATAAAAACTAGGCATACGCCTGAATGTTTGATATAATGACGAAAAAACAAAGAAACAGAATAGAAGCCGGAGGAGTTTGTGTATATGTTAAAGAATAAAACCGTTGTTTTAGGTGTGACAGGCAGCATTGCTGCTTATAAAATTGCAAATTTGACCAGTATGTTGGTGAAAAAGAATTGCGATGTGCATGTGATTATGACGCAAAATGCAACGAATTTTATTACGCCCATCACGTTCGAAACATTGACGGGAAACAAGTGCCTCGTGGAAAGCTTTGATCGAAATTTTCAGTTTCATGTTGCTCATGTTTCCTTGGCGCAAAAAGCGGATGTTATGCTCATTGCACCTGCTACAGCGAATGTTATAGGGAAGTTGGCCAATGGTCTTGCGGATGATATGTTGACTACAACAGCTATGGCATGTACCTGTAAAAAAATCATCGCACCGGCAATGAATACAAATATGTTCCATAATCCGGTTGTGCAAGACAATTTGAAGAAGTTAAATGACTATGGTTTTGAAGTGATTCAACCGGATAGCGGTTTCCTTGCCTGCCGCGATGAGGGTGATGGAAAGATGCCTGCGGAAGAATTGCTGGAAGCACATATTTTGCGTGAAATTGCCTATGAAAAGGATTTGGCGGGATTGAATGTGATTGTGACAGCAGGCCCAACACAGGAGCGTGTTGATCCTGTGCGCTATATCACGAATCATTCCACGGGAAAGATGGGATATGAGTTGGCGAAAGCGGCAACGCTTCGTGGGGCAAAGGTAACTTTGGTTAGCGGTGTGACTGCACTAAAGCAACCTTATTTCGTTGATTTTGTTTCCGTAAGAAGCGCGTCGGAGATGTTTGAGGTGATGAAGGCGGCATTTGCGGATCATGATGTGATTATCAAAGCGGCTGCGGTGGCAGATTATAAGCCCAAGCATGCTGTAGATGAGAAAGTGAAGAAAAAAGACGGAGATATGGCAATTGCACTTGAACGTACACAGGATATTTTGAAATATATGGGCGAAAACAGGAAAGAAGGCCAGTTTCTTTGCGGATTTTCTATGGAGACTCAAAATATGTTGGAGAACTCTCGTGTGAAATTGGAGCGTAAAAATACGGATATGATTGTGGCAAACAATTTGAAGGTCGCGGGAAGTGGCTTTGGCACGGATACGAATGTTGTGACCATGATTTCCAAGGACTGCGAGATTGAACTGGAGTTACAGTCTAAAGAAATGGTTGCACATAAGATATTGGATGAAATTTTAAGATTGCGAAAATAGGCATAGAAATATGTAGGTGCGGGATTGAGTTTATGAACAAAGCCAATCTCAAATCAGAAAATAGCTTACCAAGTCAATAGGAGAGGAAAAAGAATACACGCGAGAACAGGTTGATTTAATGATTCAAAATTATAATTTTGAAAATATAATCGAAAAATGAAATATTTTATAACTATTTTTGTCTTGAGCGTTGACGATTTGAATAAAATATGATAAATTGCAACTATAAAAAGAAAAAAATTCTCTATAAGATATTTTTGAGCGGCAAGTCGACGATAGAACGACATTAATCCGCTAGATATCATATTATGATATGCTGTGAGCGAGCGGAGGCGTGAATTCTAATGAGAAAGAAATTAAAGAAACCAGTTGCGCTACTTATGGCGATGACAGTCCTTTTATCCGGGTGCGGTACGAGAGAGGGAGAGGCATCAGAAGAATTGGCTACGTCATTCCCCAATGAGATGTTCGCGACTCAGGATCATGTGGCGGAAGAGGAAGTCAAAGAACCGATGGTGCCGTTGGCGGGAGAGCCGCTGGCAACGACATTTCAGGAGTCTGTTGCGTCAGGAACGGTCGTTTATTACAGTAATCAAAATAAAGATGTGGCAATAGATGCATCCAATACGACCGACGGATACGTTATGGTGAGGTACACAGGACGTTCAACCGCAAGACTAAAAGTTATGATCATAGGACCGAACGATATCAGGTATATATATGATTTAAACACTGGCGGGGACTATGAAGCGTTTGTACTCTCTAGCGGAAGTGGAAGCTATTCCATCGGTGTTTATCAGAATGTGGGCGAACAGAAATATACAACATTATTTACACAGCAAATTTCTGCGGAGTTGAAGAATGAATATACGCCGTTCCTCAGGCCGAATCAATATGTAAACTACAAAGACACCAGTGAAGTTGTAAAGATAGCTGCGGAATTGACAGAAGGAACGACAAGTCAGCTGAAGAAGGTTCAGTTGGTTTATGAGCATGTTATCAAGAACATTACCTATGACAAAGAAAAAGCGGCGAATGTGCAAAGTGGATATATTCCTGATGTAGATGCGGTGTTGGCGGCGAAGAAGGGTATTTGTTTTGATTATGCCGCGGTGATGGCTGCGATGCTTCGAAGTCAAGGCATTCCTACGAAGCTGGTGGTTGGCTATACAGGCTCGGCATACCATGCTTGGATTTCAATTTACACCACGGAGGCGGGCTGGATTGAAGGTGTGGTATTCTTTGACGGTGTGAGTTGGAGATTGATGGATCCAACGTTTGCGGCGAATGGCAATGGTAGTAAGGCAGTAATGGAATATATTGGAAACGGTAAAAATTATCAAGAAAAATATTTATACTAATATAACTTGAATCGACAAGACCGCTGAGAATTCAGCGGTTTGTCCTGTGTATGGAGATTTTTATATATGAAAGAGCAAATTTGGAACAAAGAAGAATTGTCAGCATTTTGTTTGGAATTTTCCTTGTTGATGGAGGCGGGAATATCGGTTGGCGAAGTTTTTTCGATTCTGTCCGAGAATGAAGCCGATGGCCAGAGACAGGATGTTCTTTTTTCTATTTATGAACAGACAGTTCTGGGGGCATCTGTTTGTGAGACGATGCGGGCAGCGAGGATATTTCCTCCATATATGCTCCAAATGATTGAGATTGGCGAGAAGACAGGTCATCTGGCTGATGTTTTGGCTGCGTTGTCCCGTTATTATGAAGAGCGAATTCGTATGAAGCGTTTGATTCGCGAGACGGTGACGTTCCCAATTATTCTGCTTGTTACGATGCTGGCAGTTGTTGTATTGTTGATTACGCAGGTCTTGCCCGTTTTCCAAAGTGTATTTGCACAGCTTGGGGGAACGCTTCCGCGCGCTGCATTGTTCTTCTTGGATATGGGTGTGGCGGTGCGTGAGGGCAGACATATAGCTCTTACAATCTTCATTGCCATGGCGCTGTTTGCATTGGCAGTTGTGTTTTGCCCGAATGTGCACATACTTTGGAATCGTTTCTGGACAAGGAAATTCAGCGCTACAAAGCTTGGAGAAAATATCGCAAGGGCACAATTTGCCTCTGCTTTATCAATGACGATTCGCGGTGGGTTGGATATGGACAGTTCTTTTGGGTTAACAGCAGTATTTTGTAAGAATAGTATGTTATTTCCGAATATTCTAAGTGCGAAGCAAAAATTGCAGGATGGCTGTCCTTTTACGGCTGTGATCGAAGAAGAAAACCTAATGAAACCAATGTATTGCCGCTTGCTCACAATCGGTATCAAAACAGGAAATATCGATAAAGCATTATCGGAAATTGCAAGGCGAAGTGAAGAAGAAGCTGCAGCCGGTATTGCAAAAGCGGCTGCATGCGTTGAGCCGGTCGTTGTTATTACACTTTCTGTCGTTGTCGGATTTATGCTATTAACGGTCATGTCTCCGTTGGTAGGCATTATGACTTCTTTGAGCTAAGGTGCGGGTGATTATATGCGGAAGAAAAGACGCGCAGTTCTAAACTTTTTATTTGAATATGGAATCAATATATGCCTCTTTTGTATGGTGGGCGTATTTGTTGTTATGGGATCGCGGCAAGCGCAGGCAGGACAGAGAGAAGAAGCAGTACGTATTGTCCAAGAGAGTATTATGCGAGCAGCGATTAGTTGTTATGCACTGGAGGGCGCGTTTCCGCCAACATATGCCTATTTGAAAGAGAATTATCATGTTTATATTGATGAGGGCAAATATGCGGTGCATTATTTAATCTTTGCGTCGAATATGATGCCGGAGATCACTGTTGTGGAGAAATAAGGGGCGTATGATGAAAAGACATTCGAAAATGTTAGAAATAATACCAACCTTTGTACTATTCTTCGCGTTTGCGGTATGTATGCTGATAACGCTTTTGACGGGAGCAAAGGTCTATCAAGATGTATCGGCGCTCATGAAGGAGCAATATTCGACGGCAACTTGTATACAATACATCACGGCAAAGGTGCGCCACTATGACAGAATCGGAGGTATATCCACGGGCAGGTTGGGAGATGTAGATGCCCTGATTTTCTGGGAAAGTTATGATGAAGAGGATTATGTGACGTATTTATATTGCTATGAGGAGTATTTGATGGAATTATTCTGTGTGGCAGACGACATTTTTTTGCCTGGTGAGGGTCAGCGGGTTATGCGTTTGGAGGAAATGACGTTTGAGGTGAATCAGGATTTATTGATGATTGCATGTAAAGACGGTGAAACCGCAACGGATACAGCGATTTATGTACATACAGGATGGATGGTGGAATGATATGAGATTATACTCGAAAACACCGCTATTTCTCATGGAGGCAGTCATTATGCTGTTTGTATTTGCCGTGTCCGCGGCCATGTGTTTGCAGGTGTTCGCGGGTGCGAAACGTCTCTCGAATGAAAGTCGGGATTTGGATTACGTTTGCATAGAAGTACAAAAAGTTGTGGAAATCTGGCAGAGCAGAGACGGGGATGTATGGGCGACGGCGGATTTTTTGAATACGGAGACAAACGGAGCATCCATTCGTCTTTATTACGATGCGAATTGGAAGCGTGTGAATGAACCAAGCACATATGTGCTGCAAGCGGATTTTGAAGATATGCTGGCGGATATTTGTATTTGGAAGGGCGGGGAAGAGGTATTTGCCATTCAAGCAGGGGTGGTGATTGTCGGTGAGTGATAAAAAAAGCCCGAAGATTGGCATGGGTATTATATCGTTGATTGTCATTTTGACGGTGTTGTGTTTGGCGGTGTTTTCGGCCATGACATTATCAATGGCGATTGGTGAAAGGAACTTATCGATCAGAACCTCTGAAGCTGTTCATGCCTATTATCGCGCGGAAACGGCTTGTACGCAAATTGCCAACCAAATTGTACGGCTTTGGGAAAGGGATGCGGATCAGGAAATGTTATTGGATTTTGCCGAGACCCTTGATTTGGATTGCCAGATTGACGGAAATATTGTATACTTTTCTTATAGTTGCGCAATTGATGATGGCCAAGCATTATTTGTGGAAATCGTAATAGATGATGCGTTTCGGATTGTAAAATGGCAGACAGAGACCACGGTAGAGTGGGTACCTGATGATTCTATTGCTGTATGGGATGGCGAGATGTTTGATTGAAGGGAGACTTTTTTTATGCTTTCATTTATCGAGATGCTTGAGAGGGCGACAACGGCGAATGCATCCGATATTTTTATTGTTTCGGGTCAGCCCTTGGCATATAAAAAAGGAAAACAGATTTTTAATATCGACGAAGAGAAAGTCATGCCAGATACAGCTCAAGCATTGGTTAAAGAGGCATATGCAATTGCAAAGAGGGATATGGGGCGTTTATTGCAAGGCGGGGACGATGATTTTGCCGTTTCTGTTCCGAAGTATGCACGTCTGCGTGTGTGCGCATATAAACAAAGAGGATCGCTGGCGGCGGTGGTGCGTATTGTGGCCTATGGAATACCGCAATATCAAAACATTGGCATTACAGAAGATGTCATGAATATTTCGAAAGAGAAAAAAGGACTGGTTCTGGTTACAGGTTCATCAGGAAATGGAAAATCGACGACGTTGGCTTGTGTCATCGAGAAGATCAACCAAACGCGTGGGGGGCATATTATTACTTTAGAAGACCCCATCGAATTTCTATACCGCAATGACAAGTCAACGATTAGCCAAAGAGAAATCGGTTTGGACACAAAGAATTATGTGAAAGGGTTGCGTGCGTGTTTGCGGCAGGCACCGGACGTCATTCTGGTGGGCGAAATGCGGGATCATGAGACCATTCAGATTGCTATGACGGCGGCGGAGACAGGGCATCTGGTACTTTCGACACTACATACTGTCGGGGTGGTTAATACCATAGACCGAATCGTTGATATTTTCCCGCCGAACCAGCAGCAGCAAATTCGTGTGCAGTTGGCAATGTTGCTGCAAACGGTGGTATCCCAGCAACTGGTGCCTGATATAAATGGTGCGATGGTACCGGTGTTTGAGATTATGCATGTGAACAATGCGATTCGAAATATGATTCGCGAGTCAAAAGTCCATCAGATTGAATCTGTTATCGGTATGGCAGCGAGCGAAGGTATGGTTTCTATGGATAATAGTCTGTTGAAGTTATATAATGATGGAAAGATTTCCGCAGATACGGCGATGCAGTATGCGTTGCATCCCGAATTGCTAGAAAAACGTCTGCAGACAAGGAGGTGAGGTTTTGTCCGAGAGAAAGAGAAAGTTTTTTATGTTCATTTGTGTTGTTATTTTTGTATTTTCTGCGGTACGTTTGGGTATGTACTTTATGGAATATAGAAAGGGCGATAGTATATATGAAGAAGCAAGGCGATTTGTTGTTGTTTCGGAGGGCCTAACACAAACGGAGACAGAATCAGAAGAAATAAAGCGGGAAATAGATTTTAAAAGTTTGAAAGACGTAAATAATGACATTGTGGCATGGATTTATGTGGAGGAGACGCCAATTGACTATCCTGTGCTTGTCGGATTGGATAATGCGTATTATTTGAACCGCACGTATGATAAACAATGGTCATCCTTTGGCAGCATCTTTTTGGATATGGACAACCGTGCAAATTTTTCTGACAGACATGTGATTGTGTATGGACATAATATGAAGAACGAGTCTATGTTTGGTATATTGGATAAGTATCAAAAACAAGATTTTTACGATGCGCATCCGTACATATATATTTACACGGAAAAAGGAGAGATGATTTATCAGGTATTTTCTGTGTATACGACACATGTGGATGATGCCACGTATAGTTTATCGTTTGCGGTTGATGAACAGTTTATGTATATGGTGAATTTTATGAAGGCAAGCAGCCTTTTTGAATCTGATCTTGAAATTGATGCGAATGATCAGATATTGACGTTGTCTACGTGTACATCCAATAGCAGTACAATGTATCGATTTGTTGTAAATGCTGTGTTGATTGAAGATAATCAGGGAGAGGCGGCAAGCACAACCGAAGGCGAATAAGCACTCTCCAAAAAGCAAAAAAAAGGTATCGTTTAGGCGATACCTTTTTTAAATCAAGAAGTGAGCTGCTGTGAGTTGTGGCGTCTTAGTTCCCTGAAGTAAGCGTATTATCAAACAGGAAAAGCAATTCCATCACACTGCGAAAGGATGCTGCGGTATTTTTTTCTTGCCATAGTAAGTGTCCTTGCCAACTGGCATTTTGTCTGAAGTGAACTTGCAAATCGAAAGTCGCCAAAGGAGTGGCATCACCGCCAAAGCGTTCTTTTGCATTTTTGAAAAGAGTCGTGCTTTCTGCCGCTTCCGTGAGCTGTCTTAAATCCATTGATTTTTGTGGAAAGTACAAGGCGTCAAGCATCTCTTCAATCAGCAATAGAAATTGTATCGCGTTTTCAAACATAACTGTCTCTTCAAAAAAGGGATTTTCGATTGTGCCGACAAGTAGTTTATCCGTGTAAGAATAAACCTTGATTATAGAGGATTTTGTTTCATAAGGCACAAATTTTATTGGTGTAATTGGCATAATAACCTCCCAATAGATTTTAATTAACAGCTACAAAGTTATTTTTTTATATTATAATAAATAACCGGAGAATTTGCAAGTCTATACATATCCAAAGTTTAGAATTTTAGGGCATATAACGGTATTTCCAAGGCTATAAATTCATTGACAAGTTATGACTTTAGAGTTAGTATAAATTAGATATGTTTAGATTTAAAAAAGTGATTGTTGTCCAAAATGGTGCAAATTTTTTTGTGAGGAATGAGGCTATGAAAGAAATTCTAAAAATCAATTTACTCGGTGAATTCGTAATTGAGTACGGCGAAAACGTAGTTACAGACCAGGCGAATCGCTCCAAAAAAGTATGGTCTCTTTTGGAATATCTGGTTGTTAATCGTGACAGAGCGGTTTCGCAGGACGAATTAATCAAATTGCTTTGGTCTGAAGGCACATCCAGAGATCCCATAAATACGTTGAAAGTTTTGATGCATAGGGTGCGGACAACGCTAAATTTATTACACTATGGAAATGGCAGCCAAATGATTGTTTATAGTCGTGGTGCTTATGGTTGGAATCCGGAGAACGAGTGCGAAGTGGATGTCGACGAATTTGAACGGTTTATTCATGAGGCGGATCAGGAGACGAGAAATACGAAGCGAAAGATAGAATTATTGTTGCACGCGGAGTCGATTTATAAAGGGAATTTTCTGCAAAAGAACGGTTCGGAATTATGGATTGTTCCGATTGCGAATTATTATCATTCCTTGTATACTCGAGTGGTTTTTACCGCATGTGAGTTATTGATTGAACAAAAGCGTTACGATGAATTGGCGAATCTGTGCAAGCGTGCGATTGTGTTTGAACAGTTTAATGAAAAGCTTTACATATATATGATTCAGGCATACGTAGCTATGGGGCAGTCAGACAGGGCGTTGGAGGAGTATCAACACGTGTCTGAGCTGTTTTTTAGGGAGTTTGGAATTACGCCGTCGGAAGAATTGGTGTCCATCTATAAAGATGTGGTGAAAACGATTCAAACGCCGGAGATGAATCTGGAGATTATAAAAGAAAAACTAAATGAAACAGATGATATTGTGGGATCTTATTTCTGCGAATATGAATTTTTTAAATCTGTTTATCGCCTGGAGGCAAGAAGTGCCGCAAGAACAGGGCAAACGGTATATATCGCCTTAATTACAGTGACGGGTATGGAAAACAATGAGATGCCAAATCAAAAAACCACCAATCGGGTAATGGATTCATTGAAGAGTACAATCCATCATACTTTGAGAAAAGGTGATATTTTTACGAGATATAGCGTAAATCAGTATTTGATTATGTTGCCGACAACCACGTTTGAAACGTCGAATTTGGTTATGTCGCGTATTGTTAAGTCATACAAAAGGGATCACCCCCATGCGCAGGTGCTGCTGAGATACACAACGCAGCCGATAACACCAAATAAAATGAATAGCTAAGTGTAAGGCTGCTTTTTCGAGAGCAGCTTTTTTGCGTCCTGAAATGTGAGTCAGAGACAGGACGGCCGGAAAATGAAAGGATAGCATTTACCCCTATGAAGAATGAACAGACGTCAAAAGTCGGGAATGCTGTTTGAATGTCTGCTACTGGAGTATGGTGTGAATAACAATGGAAAATAAATGAGTACGGAGAGAATGTTGCCTCGGATGGACACACTAAATCATGTGCGTACGATGTTATTGAGCTTGTCGAAAGAGGGGTATGTTGTCCGAAAATAGGGATATATGCTTCAAACAGGAATGCATGCAATGAGTATTTTGATGATGTTTTTTCGGAATAAAAAAATGCCTTGCGGATAAATTTTATCCGTAAAGCATTTTAGATGAAAGAGAAAATCTAATAACAGATACCTTGCCAAAGCATTGCGTCTGCAACTTTTACGAAGCCTGCGATATTTGCGCCGGCAACCAAATTATTTCGATAACCGTATTCTTGAGCCGCCTCAAAGCTGGTATGAAAAATATTTTTCATGATTTCTTGTAAGTGCTCATCTACACGGCTGTGCGTCCAGTTAATGCGCTGGGAGTTTTGGCTCATTTCAAGCCCGCTGCAAGCAACGCCACCGGCATTTGCGGCTTTGGCAGGGCCAAAAAGAACTCCTTTTTCTTGCAAATAATGAACTGCATCCGGTGTGGTTGGCATGTTTGCACCTTCGGCAATGGCGATTACACCGTTTTTTACCAAGGCGATGGCATCTTCCATGCGAAGTTCATTTTGTGTGGCGCAAGGGAGGGCGATGTCGCACTTTGTGTGCCATATACCTTCTCTGCCTTCATAGTACTGACTTCCCGGAACGCGTTTTTCATACTCTGTCAAGCGTGAACGCTCAACTTCTTTTATTTGTTTTAAAATGGCGATATCAATACCGTTCGGATCATAAATATAACCGTCAGAATCGGACACAGTAACGACTTTTCCGCCCATTTGGGTTGCTTTTTCTGCTGCATAAATTGCTACATTGCCAGCTCCGGAGATAAGAACGGTTTTGCCCGCAATTGAGTCATTCTTCATTGCCCGAAGCATTTCGTTGGTAAAGTAGAGCAGTCCATAGCCGGTAGCTTCTGTACGCATTTCGCTGCCGCCAGCACCAATCATTTTCCCTGTCATGACACCGGTAAATTTGTTGCGCAGACGTTTATATTGACCAAACATATAGCCGATTTCTGTTCCGCCAACACCGATATCTCCGGCGGGAACGTCAGTATCATCCCCGATATGCCGCCATAGTTCAGTCATAAAACTTTGGCAGAAGCGCATAATTTCACGGTCTGATTTACCTTTGGGATTGAAGTCCGAGCCGCCTTTTCCCCCGCCCAGTGGAAGACCCGTGAGGCTGTTTTTGAAAATTTGTTCGAAACCAAGAAATTTCACGATGGATTCACAAACGGTTGGGTGCAGGCGCAAGCCGCCTTTGTATGGACCTAAGGCAGAATTAAACTGTACGCGGTAGCCACGGTTGACTTGCACATCGCCCGCATCATCTGTCCAAGCAACACGAAATTTTACCAAACGCTCTGGTTCAACCAAACGTCCTATAATATTTTCCTTTTTATATTCCGGATGACGTTCAACAACGGGATTTAAAGACTCCAGAACCTCGTAAACGGCCTGCAGGTACTCTGGCTGTCCGGAATTGCGCAGTGCAATTTTTTCATATAAATCGTTTAGGTATTTACTTTCAATTGCCATGGTGTTACCTCCTTGATGTTTCGTTTGAATATAATTTTAATAATGAGTATAGTGGAATGAAAAAAGTTTCGCAATAGGAAAAAATAAAACTGGGATTATCCCGAATTTTAAAGAAAATTTTCGTATCAGTTACACAGTTTTTTTGAATTCATAGAAAAAAGTCGTTTTGACATTGTTATTTGTGTATAGAAATTCACCGCCATTTTAAAATTTATTACGAAAACTGCCATGCAAATTTGTGCACGAAGTATATTTTTGATGTGAGATGCGAGGTAATTTATCTAAAAAAATCAAAAATAACGTATAAAAATTAGTGAATTGAGTTTAAAATAATAAAAAAATGACTATTAGTATTTATTTTAAAAAATTGAATATTATTAGTCAAATATGCAAAATAAAAAACAGAACGAATTTTTTATAAAAATCGTTCTGTTTTTGACGTAAATGGTTTAATATTGATTATTTATAGCGCGGCGATTACAGCGTCGGCAAATGCTTCGGTAGAAGCATCTCCGCCCATATCTCGAGTCAATATAGTCCCGTCGGATATGACGTTAGAGATTGCGCGCTCAATAGAGGAGGCGGCTGTTGCTTCGCCTAAATGTGCCAACATCAATGCGCCGGATAGAATTGCCGCAGTGGGATTGATTATATGCTGTCCCGCAATGTCAGGGGCGGAGCCGTGGATTGGTTCGAAAATCGCGCCGTCCACGCCAATGTTTGCGCTTGGTGTCAAACCTAGTCCACCGACAAGACCTGCGCAAAGATCGGAGACGATATCCCCATACAAGTTGGGGCAAACCAAAACGTCATAATCTTCGGGATACATGACCAAGCGCATGCACATTGCATCAACAATGCTGTCATTGAATTTGATTTGCGGATACTCCTTAGCAATTTCTCGAGCGATATCCAAAAACATACCATCCGTACATTTCATGATATTGGCTTTATGTACGGCAGTTACTTTTTGCCTTCCTTCTCTCACGGCGTATTCAAATGCGTAGCGAATGATTCTCTTGCAGCCTTTTCTTGTAAAAAGCTTGATACTTTCGGCAGTGTTTTCATCGACCATTCGTTCAATGCCTGCATACAGGTCTTCTGTGTTTTCTCGTACAATGACCAAATCGATATTTTCAAACTTTGTAATTACGCCGGGATAGGTTTTGGCCGGACGTACGTTTGCATATAAATCGAAGGTTTTGCGCAGGGCCACATTTACGCTTCGAAATCCTGTTCCAACCGGAGTAGCGATGGGGCCTTTTAAAGCGACGCCCGTTCTGCGAATTGCTTCAATGGTTTCATCGGGCAGGGGAGTACCATGTTTTTCAATCATTGCGGCACCTGCTTCGGCCATTTCCCACGTAATCGAAACACCGGTTGCCTCAATTACTTTTTTTGCTGCGGCAATAACTTCCGGCCCGCTGCCGTCACCTGGAATCAAAGTTACTTGATGTGTCATGTTCGATCCTCCTCGTATGTCTAGTTTCCCGCTTTTGTAAAGTTCAATAAGCCGCCTGCCAAAAGAATGTCTCTTTGACGGGGAGAGATATTCAAGCGTGTGGAAATCTCTTCGCCTGTTTGTGTATTTGTAACAATGACTGCTTGACCTTCCACAGCACCCTTTACTTGATCCTCTGCAAATTTGATTGCTAATTCATCACCAAGGCGCAGCGTATCATAATCCCATTCGTTATTGAAAACAAGAGGAAGAATGCCATTGTTAATTAAGTTTGCCATATGTATACGGGCAAAGGATTTTGCAATAACTGCTTTTATGCCCAATTGCAGCGGTGCAAGTGCTGCATGCTCACGGCTGCTGCCCTGTCCGTAGTTTTGTCCCGCGATGATGATACCGCCGCCGGCCGCTTTTGCACGGGCAGGGAATGCAGGGTCACAAGGCGTCAGGCAGAAGTCTGCCAAGTACGGAACATTGGAACGATACGGCAGGAGTTTTGCATTTGATGGCATAATATGGTCTGTTGTGATATTATCCACCACTTTAATCAGGACGCCGCCTTTGATTGATTTTGGCAGTTTTGTATTCTTTGGAAATGGTTGGATATTCGGACCACGAACGACCTTGATTGATTCTCCGCTTTCTGACGGAGGAATGACCAGATTATCATTAATCATGAATTTGTCGGGTGTGGAAACGTTTGGCGCATTGCCGAGTGCCTGTGGAACCGTGATTTTACCGCTTAGGGCGCTGGCAACTGCTGTTTCGGGGCTCACAATATAAACTTGGGCAGATTTTGTACCGCTTCTGCCTTCGAAGTTACGATTGATTGTACGCAGGGATACGGCGTTCGTTGCGGGCGCTTGTCCCATGCCGATACAAGGACCACAACCGCATTCTAAAACACGTGCACCTGCAGAAATAATGTCAGACAGGCCGCCATTTGCCGCAAGCATATTCATGACCTGTTTAGAACCGGGAGCGATAACGAGACTAACATTAGGATCAACCGTTTTCCCTTTTAGCAGTTCTGCAACTGTCATCATGTCGGTATAGGAGGAATTTGTACAACTGCCAATTGCAACCTGATCTACCGCTAATCCCTCTATTTCTTTGACCTGCTTAATGTTGTCAGGGCTGTGAGGACACGCCACCAAAGGAGATATCCGATCCAAAGCGATGGTGATTTCCTCGTCATAGACTGCGTCCGTATCAGCGGAGAGTTCTATCCAATCTTCTTCGCGGTCTTGCGCTTTCAAGAAAGCTTTTGTAACTTCGTCACTCGGAAACACGGAGGTGGTTGCGCCCAATTCAGCGCCCATGTTTGTGATGGTCGCGCGTTGGGGAACGCTGAGCGTTTTTACGCCGTCACCTGTGTACTCCATGACCTTGCCAACGCCGCCTTTTACGGTCAAAACACGTAAAACTTCGAGAATAACATCTTTTGCTGTTACCCAAGGGCTAAGTTTGCCGGTCAGGTTGATGCGGCAAACTTTAGGCATCGTCAGAAAATATGCGCCGCCGCCCATGGCAACAGCGACATCCAAACCACCCGCACCAATAGCGAGCATACCGATACCACCGCCTGTTGGCGTATGGCTGTCGGAACCCAGGAGTGTTTTCCCGGGTTTGCCAAAGCGTTCTAAATGAACTTGATGACAAATGCCGTTGCCGGGTTTGGAGAAGTAGATGCCATGTTTGTTGGCAACGGTTTGAATATATTTATGGTCATCTGCGTTTTCAAAGCCTGTTTGCAGCGTATTGTGGTCGATATAAGCAACGGAACGCTCTGTCTTGACACGAGGGATACCAATGGCCTCAAATTGTAAGTATGCCATGGTGCCTGTGGAATCTTGCGTTAATGTTTGGTCGATTTTGATGGCAATTTCTTTGCTGGCAATCATTTCGCCACGAACAAGGTGGTCTTTAATTAATTTTTCGGTCAGGTTCATTGTTATCCTCCTCAGTCTTTCTTAAGAGCAATGAGATGGGGGGTTAGTGCAACCATAGCTTGCTCTAATTCTTCTTCACTGATAAATGTGACACGTCCGCCATCATACTGTTTGTCAACCCAATCTTTTAATATGGTGGCTTCTTCAGAATTTTTATTCATAGATGTAACGCCGCTTAAATTCAAATGTTGATTTAACCAGTAAGCAATGCCGGCGGAACCGGAATTTTTATTGATCTCTACGCCGATGGGGCGGTTCAGTATTTTTGCGGTGTTAAAGATGTTATAAATTTCTTCATCCTTTGCAATGCCATCAGCATGAATGCCGGCACGGGTGACATTGAAGTCTCTTCCTGTAAAAGGCGTACGCGGCGGTATTTTATACTTTAATTCTTTTTTGTAGTAGTCGGCAATCTCTGTAATTACGGTTGGATCCATGCCGTCAAGTGTACCGCGCATCTGTGCGTACTCAATTACCATGGCTTCCGTTGGGGTATTGCCTGTTCTCTCACCGATACCCAGCAGAGAGCAATTGACGGCAGAGGCGCCGTAGAGCCACGCAGTTGTTGCATTTACAACGGCTTTGTAGAAATCATTATGTCCATGCCACTCCATCAATTCGCTTGGAAATTGAGCGAAGTGGTGAATGCCGTAAATGATGCCGGGAACGCTTCGGGGCAGTGTTACGCCGGGATAAGAAATGCCATAGCCCATAGTATCGCAAAAACGTATTTTTACAGGGATTTGATACTCATCCATCAGCTTTTTCAATTCCGTTGCAAAAGGAACGACAAAGCCGTAATAATCCGCTCTGGTGATGTCTTCGAAGTGGCAGCGGGGACGAATACCGAATTCCAATGCGGAGCGAACGATGTTTAAGTAGGTATGCATCGCTTGCTTTCTTGTCATATGTAGTTTATTGAAGATATGGTAGTCGGAACAACTTACAAGAATACCACATTCCTCTAACTTCATATCTTTTGCCAATTTAAAGTCCTCTTTTGTGGCTCGAATCCATCCTGTGATTTGCGGGAATTCATAACCCAGTTCACGGCAGGCTTCAATGGCTTTTCTATCGGTTTCACTATAAAGGAAGAATTCGCATTGACGAATTTTTCCCTTTGGTCCGCCCAAACGATGCAGCATATCATAGAGCGTTTTGATTTGCTCAACTGTGTAAGGCGCTCGTGATTGCTGGCCGTCACGGAAAGTTGTGTCTGTAATCCAGATATCATCCGGTGTATTCATAGGAACCAAACGGTAGTTGAATGTACACTTGGGAATTTCGTCGTAGTTGAAGTTATCTCGATACAGATTTGGCTCATCCACATCCTGTAAGCTGTATTGGTATTTCTTCAACTCCAGCAAATTTGTTTTTTCGTTATAGCTTATCATTTGCTCACCTCTTAACAATCGTAATTTTATTTAATTAAATATATCAATGTTTTTTCGATTGGTCAAGAGGAACAATTGTTTTTTTGAATGAATAATAATACAAAAAATATCTTTAAATAAGCGAATTTGATTAATATAGATACGAAAACAGATTAATAATATTAATATAAAATAGAAAAATGATAGAATTGTTTTGTTGTTCTATATGACAACAAAGATAGAAGCGTGTGCGTGGAGAAGTTTGAACTTCGGCAGTATTCACATTGTAAGGCAAGCTGTGACATGGTAAAATTATATAAATTTATAACAGCGTATGGATAAGGAAAATGAGCAAACCGAAAAAACTTATCTTGTTTTAAATAATAACAGCAGCAGGAGGCGTTTATGCATAGAAAACGGGCGCAGGAAATATATAAGCGAATGATTCATTTTATTACAGAGAAAAGGCATTTAAAAGCTTTTGGATGCTCAAAGAAAACGCTGGTTTCTTTGGTTCACAAGGAGAGATTTTCGGCGTTTATTTTGCATGGGTTGGAGTCCGGTGAAGGCGTTTCATCAAAAGCGGTGCTGGCGTTATGCCAAAACACGATGGAAGCGCTCTCCGGCGCAGAACCTGCGGAGGGTTGGCTTCACTATAGTTATCAGTTTCTGATTAAAAAAATATATCCCCATCGCAAAGATATTCTATTGGAAGAAGGGAAAGAACGAGGGGTTTTGTTTTATTTGTCAATGTATCGGTTTTTTCTGGAAACAGAGAATCGTACTTTTGATCCTCAAAGTGATTTTGGGTTTGCAGAGCCGCGTGAAATTGAAGGAAGTACGTATGAAGGGGATTATCACCGCTTCTTGGGTTGTTTCCATGAGCAGTATATATATGAATTGATGCGTATTGGACGAGAGATTATGCCTTTTGATATTCTTTCTCATGTGGCGGGTGTACATCACATCGCAATGTATGTGGCTCGTCAAATGGTTCGTGCGAATGTGCCGTTGGATTTGGGGTTGGTTTCGGGCGCGGCGGCCGGGCATGATTTGGGGAAATATGGCTGCATGGACACGGAAGCATCCAGAATTCCGTATCTGCATTATTATTATACGGACGTTTGGTTCACACAGCACAATCTTTCGGATATTGGACATATTGCTGCAAACCATTCCACGTGGGATTTGGAGTTGGAGAATTTACCGGTAGAGTCACTGGTGCTTATCTATGCGGATTTTCGTGTCAAGAGCGTAGGTATGCGAGATGGAAAAGAGGATATGCGCTTCAATACGCTCGCCGAATCCTTTCAAATCATACTGGATAAACTGGATGATGTGGATGAGATCAAGAAAAGACGTTACCGCCATGTCTATTCTCATTTGGTAGATTTTGAGAAATACATGCATAGCTTGGGTGTTGTTACGGATTTAGATGCGCTGCATTGCCCTCAAATAATAGAGGATAAGGAGTGGGCAGTTTTGGATGTGGACGAAACGGTTCATGTGATGAAGAACCTCGCCTTTGACCACAACATTCGTTTGATGCATAAATTGAGCAGAGAGAGCTCCTTTGGCTTGATTCTGGAGGCAGCACGCAGCACGCGTGACTGGAAGGAGTCCAGAGCGTATTTGAATATTTTTGCTGAGTATTTCACGTATATGACGCGAAAACAAAAGCAAATGACATTGAGCTTCCTCTATGAATTTATGGTGCACCGCGAAGGAGATATTCGCCGTCAGGCCGGGGAAGTTCTTGGCAATATTATTGCTCACTACGATGTCGAGTATTCAAAAGAATTGCCGCAGGATGCCAGTCTTGTTAAGCATGAGTCCACAAGTATTGACATGTGGAAGAAGTATTTGGAGATGATTATTGTACCGGATCATAAAATGATTGACCGCCACCGCCGCTGGTTGGGGTACGGCCTAAAGCGGGTTATTACATCTCTTTTGGATAACTGTAAGGATGAAATGAGAAAAGAGTATGCGAATTGTCTGCTTTATTATTACAAAAGAGCAGACTGGGAAGAAGACACGGTTTTCATTTTGATTGATGTGATTCCATCAATTCCGCACGAGCTGTTATCTGAAGAGAATAAAGAGGAACTGTTGGCGTTTATGCGCCTTTTTGCGATGCACCGTTCATTAGAAATACGTGCGGCGATTTTGTTGAACTTAAAAGATATGGCAGATGTTTTTTCATTGTCTACAGCGTTTGTAAGGCGGGTATTGGACATTGTGGAGGAGATTCCGATACAGGGAAATATCAGTCTGGAGTTTTTGCTCTATTTGATTGGGGAGAAATACGGCGCAAGGCAAAAAATTCAGGGCATTTCCTATCACCGTATTTTTGAGGATAGCCGTGTGGTGTCCGATATCTTTTTGGACAACTTGAAGGCGGCGACACCGTGGAAGATAAAAATAATCAATATTGAGCTGCTCTATGAGCGCATCAGCCGCAATTTGCCGATGCCGAAGCTTCATGTAGCGACGCATTTGTCAAACTTGCTAAAGGTAAGCGAACAGATTACAGTGCGTCATTTTGCAGGAGAGACGCTAGTGAAGCTGGCGCCGTTATTGTCTTGGGATCAGCGAAACGAGATTGCCATTGAGTTGATGAAGGGGCTGGAGATGGGGGAGTTTGAGTTCTCAAAGTATATCCCTCAATATCTCGGCGAATATGTCACATATTTGCATCCGAAAGAATTGGATGAGTTCCTGACAGATTTGAGACGGCTGCAAAGCAGTACAAATGACAGAATTGCAAGCGTTGCTTTGGATACAGCGGGTGTGGCGATTCGTTATTATGGTCAATACAGCAAACGCTTTCCTGAGTACTATTCATTGCATGAAAATAGACGAAAAAAAATATTGGGTATGATTCTTTCGGGGTTTGCCAGTTATCAGGTAAATGTAAATCGTGAGGCATTTTGGGTGGTTGCTCATGAGATATTTAATTCCACGATGCTGGGTCTGGGTCAGAAGAAGAATATTTTTGCGTTTATCAGCAAAAAACTGATTTTATTAAAGAAAGATGAAACAGCCGGAGAGTTGGATTTCTTCTACAATGCTGTGGGTTGGAATGCGATTTATCGTTTTATTGGGACATATTATTTTGAGGAAGGCAGATTTTCTTTCTGTGAACCTGATAAAATTGCGTTTTTCCCGGGAACCTTCGATCCGTTTTCTTTGAGTCATAAAGAGATAGTCAGAGAAATTCGAAACATGGGATTCATGGTGTATCTTGCGTTGGACGAGTTTTCGTGGTCAAAGTTGACGCAGCCGCATAAGGTACGGCGGCGTATTTTAGATATGTCGGTGGCGGATGAAGAGAATATCTATCTGTTTCCGGAGACGGTGCCCGTGAATATCGCCAATCCAAAGGATTTGAAGAAGTTAAGAGAGATGTTTTCCGGCAAAGAGGTATATATGGTTGCGGGTAGCGATGTGGTGAAGAATGCATCTTCTTACCGCACAGAGCAAGTAGAAGAGAACTCGATTTTGACATTTCCGCATATCTTATTTTTGAGAGAGAGTGACGAAGAGAGCCGAGAAAGCCAAACGGATGCCTATAAACGGATACAAAACCATGTTATTGAATTGAAATTGCCGACTTATTTTGAGGATATCAGTTCAACTCGAATTCGTGAAAATATTGACCATAACCGTGACATTTCGAATCTGATTGATCCTGTCGCACAAAACTATATTTATGAAAAAGGGCTGTATTTAAGAGTACCCCAGTACAAACAGCTTTTGGCAACACGAGATATTGAAGTCATGCATTATAACCGTGCGAAAGACGCAAGGGATATGCTGAAGGAATGCATGTTGGCTGAGGATATGCAGACCATGCTTTTGGCGGCATTAAAGGAGCCGGAAGCAGAAATGACAGTGGTTTTCGATAAGTTGGGACATGGGAATCCGGAAGGTATCCTTGTATATCGCCATGTGCCGACAACGAAGTTATTTGAAGAATTTGAAGATATTCACATTGCCAGTTATATTCGGGAAAATACATCGGGAAAAATTGTGTTATTCACGGCGTATTATGCCAGAAAGGCCGGGAAAGTGCATGGATTGGAGCAGCTGTTGCTGACGGAAGCATTGGCAAAGTGTTTGAGCGAAGACTTTACCTACGCCATCTTTAGCCCGCGAGAAGAGAATTTTTCCGATACGTTGGTTCAGGTATTGAAGCGGCAAGGTTTTTTACAATATCGGGAGATTACAGGCGGACGCAAACTATTTTTTGTCGACATGAAAAATCCGATTACCTTTTCTCATGATGTACAAACGGCAATCAAAGAACCTTTAAACAGCAACAAACAAGTGCTCGCGGTGTTAAAAGCGGCGCATCATAAATTCCAGGAAGCATTGACGAGACTTTATCCCGGCGAACTTGTGATTTCTTTTGATGCGGGTATTATGCATAACCGGCTAGTGGAACTGATTACATCGGCAAATGGTGTGCCTAAGGAACAAGGAGCAATACGGAAGTTAGGGCCGTCTATGGCGGTACCTTTTGGGAAGATTATGCAGGGCATGGTTGTGCCGAACACCGTGACAAAGACATTGCACACAGAGAAGATATTTGATTCGGAAATTAAGTCTTTCCATATCAAAGAGTTTCCGCAGTATCTTCCTTTGAATTCTCAGGTACGGACAGTGAAATCTTTTTGCCGTTCGGCAATATTGGTAGATGATTTGCTGCACAAGGGATATCGGATTCGGGAGTTGGACGGTATTTTTCATAAAGAAGGGTTGGAGATCGACCGTATTATTGTCGGCATTTTGTCGGGAAGAGGACGGGATTTGATGCAGATTCAAAATCGTGACGTGGAGAGTGCGTATTTCGTTCCGTCTTTGCGGACGTGGTTTGTGGAAACATCGATGTACCCGTTTATCGGAGGCGACAGTGTGGTTCGCAAGGATGGCGATAAGGATAACGGTATTCGTTCTGTAAACTTGATATTACCTTATGTAATGCCTGATTTCTTGAAAGAGGCGTCCAAAGAAGCGATATTTGCGCTTTCTATGGTTTGTCTGCAAAATGCAAAAGATATTTTAGAGGTACTGGAGAGAGAGTATCAAAGTAAGTTTGAGCGTAGTTTAACGCTGGGACGTTTAAGCGAAGTCATCATTGCGCCGCGGTTGACGGACAACGGCAGTTGTATGAAATATGATTACCATCTGGCACCGTCGGTGTATTTAAAAGATGATATTGAGCGGTTGATTCGTTTACAAAATCTGATTTAAAGATAGCAACCAGGAGGTTACCATGAGATGTATTCCGTATAAAAATGGATTTGTTATTCCTGTTGAGTGGGAAAAGAGGGAAGCGAAAGGGCATTGTTTATGCACTCATGAAGGAATGGTATCGAGCAGGGGCGAGGGGTTACACTGGCTGAATGCTGCGATGCTGGATACAATTGGTGCAACGCAAGAAATCAAGCAATGCTTAAAGAGTGCACCTTGCACAATTGTGAATACGCAATGGAGAAGTATAGAGGCATGGGTTGCATATCTGGAACATAAAAAACAGGGGAAGAAACGGGTGCACCTTTTGGCGTTGGGCGATGTGGGCAGTACAGTTTTGACCGCGCTGAAGCTTTTGGGCGGTGATTGCATTGAAACACTGGGAATTTATGATGTGAATGAAAATGTGTGTCAGCGATGGGAGAGCGAACTGAATCAGGCAGCGTATCCTTGGGCGTATGACACTTTGCCAAACGTAGAAATACTGACGGAGGAAACGCTGTTTGATTGTGATATGTTCGTGTTTTGTGCATCAAAAGGAATTCCGCCGTTAGACTCGAAGGTCCAAGATGTGCGTATGGCGCAATTTGAGGCGAATAGAGGCATCGTTTCCCAGTTTGCGAAAAAAGCAGCGATTAAGAGATTTCAAGGTATATTTGCAGTGGTTTCAGATCCGGTAGATCCATTGTGTAGAGAGGCATTTTTTGCAAGCAATGTAAATGAAAGCGGTGATTTTATTGGCGCAGGTTTGCTGCCGGAACAAATAAAAGGGTATGGGTTGGGTGTTATGAATGCACGAGCGGCCTATTATGCGAAACGGGATGAGCAGTTTGCCTCATTTCTGACAGAAGGACGTGCATTTGGTCCTCATGGATCGGACTTGGTCATTGCAAACAGTATTTCAAATTATGATGATGAATTATCCAAAGCACTGACAACGCTCGCTGTGGAGGCGAATTTGCGCACCAGAGAGCTCGGGTTTAAGCCGTATATTGCACCCGCAATATCGTCTGCGGCAATTTCTCTATTATTGACTTTGCGGGGAGAATGGCACTACAGCTCTGTTTTTCTTGGCGGTGTATATATGGGGTGCAGAAATCGTGTGACAAGTCAAGGTGCCGAAATAGAGACACTGCCATTGCCGGACGATTTGTATAAACGGCTGGAAAAAGCGTATACACGATTGGAGGAGCTCCTTTGAAGGAAAAGCTGGTTTTGGTCTATCCTCATTGTGAGGATGAACGAAGGACGAGACGCTTGAATGAAGTATTGGATCGGATACTGGACAAATACGATTGCGAGAAGATTCAGTTTGCAGAGGATTTTCGTCCGATGTTGGGCGAGCGAATTCTGTTTGCGATTCCTTTGGGTGTTTCCGGTGTGAATTTAGAGTATTACCGTTTTTTGAAAAAACTGCGTATGGACGAGATGATGCTGGAGGGAAGTATTGGTGCGGTGCTTGTGGATGGCGAGAGTGAAATGTATACCAAATCCGTGGCCAGAGAGTTTATGTTTTCTGCCAACCGTGCAGGATGTCTGTTTCCCGGAAGGGGGATGGTAGAAGGTACAAGAACACTTCAAAATTTTAATATTCAGGCGATGAATTTGGAGACGAATAATTTATCTGCGTATATGATTGCGGCGGAAGAGATGGTGGGGCGGATGATGACATTTCAGCCCCATCCAAAACAAGAGCCCAAGCTTCTTGTTTTGCACGCAAGCAATCACGAAACATCGAATACCGTGACGCTTTGGCATATGGTGAAAAAGCATTTACGTGGTTTTGAAATCAACGAAATATCTTTGCGCAATGGTACGATTATGGATTGCGAAGGCTGTCCATACCATATGTGTTTGCATTTTAGCGAACAGAGTGCTTGCTACTATGGCGGTGTGATTTCGGAGGATGTGTATCCGGCGATTGTTGCTTGTGATGCTTTGGTGCTGCTCTGCCCCAACTATAATGATGCGGTGAGCGCAAATTTAGCAGCGTTTATCAATCGTTTGACAGCACTGTTTCGTCGAACACCGTTTTATGATAAGCATGTGTTTGCGTTGGTCGTTTCGGGATATAGCGGAGGAAACATTGTTGCGGAGCAGGTCATCAGTGCGCTTAGTGTCAATAAGACATTTTGTTTACCTTCGCGTTTTTCGATGGTCGAGACGGCGAATGCGGCATTGAGTGTTTTGGAAATTGATGGCATTGAGGAGAGGGCAAGGGTTTTTGCGAAAGGGATGAAAGACGTGTTACAGATGTAAAAGCGGAATCGGGAGTTATCGGGATTTTGCTTGCGTTGGCATGCACAACGCCTGTAAGTCGTTAATACCGGTGCCTGAGGGCAACTACATTCTTTTCACTGGCAGCCCCTTAAGGGGCTGTTATTTTTTCTCCTTGTTCACTGCCTACCCCGTAAACCGGTCTATATATTCCCTTAACGTTAATTGGTCTGCTGTGATATCTTTTTGCAGTTGATTGCGAATATATTCTTCTGTTTTTTTGCATTTTTCTCTGCCTTATCTCCTAACTGTATCAACGCAGGTATCCTCGATACCGGAAATGGAGATTTATTTATATTTAGGTTTACGTGCCTGTTGAGAACCATCAACGAGCTTTTCCTTTTTAGGTACCTCATAATTTCTGATACACTATACTTCAGGGATATTTTAATCAACATATGCAATGATCTGAACACAACTCTGTTTGGATGATTTCTATCTTCTTCCTTTTGCATAATTCCCGTAATATTTTTCCAGATCGGATTTCTCCTTTTGGATACTATTTGCGGATTCAATATTGTCAAGAGCGGAAATGATTTTCAATTGTACTTTAGAGTAAACCCCGAATTTCCCTGATAGGGGAAACTCGGGGTTCTCTATGGAAATCAACGATAGCATTGGTCTCTGGCTAGATTGTTTTGCACAGTAAAATCAAATCATTTCATTAAACGCTCCATCCGAAGCTTTCCTGCTGTATATTCCATAGCCTTGCATACAAGCCATTTTTTTCGAGCAACTCATTGTGTGTGCCTTGTTCAGAAAGCTTGCCATTTTTAAGCACTATGATTTTATTTGCGCCCGCAATGGTTTTTAGTCTATGAGCAATGACTATAACCGTGCGGTTTTTGATTAAGGCAGAGATCGCTTCCTGTATCAGCACCTCGTTTTCAGGGTCGAGAGAGGCAGTAGCCTCATCCAGAAGTACAATCGGAGCATCCTTCAAGAGCGCTCTGGCAATGGAGATGCGCTGGCGCTCACCGCCGGAAAGTGTATTGCCGTTTTCTCCAATAAGCGTATCATACCCATTCTCCATTTTACTGATAAACTCATCACAACGGGCAATCTTGGCGGCAGCACGAACCTCTTCGTCGCTCGCTCCCTCTTTACCGATGCGTATATTGCTCATAACCGTGTCATTAAACAGCACAACATCCTGGAAAACGAAGGACATATATTTCATCAGTGCTTCCGGATCTATATTCGTGATATTTTTCCCTCCGATTAGTACTTCTCCTTCCTTCGTATCCCAAAACCTTGCTACAAGACGTGATATGGTAGATTTGCCGGAGCCCGATGGCCCGACAAGCGCAGTCACGGAATTTTGCGGCAGAGTAATGCTCATGTTCTTGATAACATCATTTTTGTTATAAGCAAACGTGACATTTTTCAGTTCAATATTCCAATCGGATATCAGAACATCGTTCTTGCCTTCCATAATCGGCTCTTGACGAAGCGCCTGCATGCGTTTTGTAGATGTCAAAAAATACATAAACTCCGCAAACATGGTTAACATTGTGAGAATTGGTGCGTAAATTCTTGTACTTATCATAGTGAAGGTCAAGAATTTAATCACATCTAAGCTGCCGTCTGTCAGCAAATTTACACCTACCAGAATAACGACACCAATTCCTACCTGCAAAATCATAGATGCAACGACGACAAATCCACCTACAATTCCTTCAAATATGATAGCTTCCTGCATCATACTGTTTAGTGAGCTTTTGAGAGCAGCAGATTTTTCACCGGACATTCCAAATGCCTTGACTACTTTAATGCCATCCAGATATTCCTGAATCTGTTTCGATACCTCCAGCTTTGCCCTTACATGGCGCTCGCCGAACTTTTTCTGTATTTTCTGCGAAGCGAGTATGATGCCCATCGATATGGGCAGAACAAACAGAAGTGCCAATGTCATACGCCAGTCATATAACGCCAATAAAACCGAAACAATTGTGATGGATATTGCATTAGCTGCAATCTGTGGGACTGAGTGGCTAATCATTTGCTCGACGGATGTGCAGTCGCCCATTATATTGGTAGTCAACTCAGAGAGATCCTTACGGTTGAAGAATGAGAGTGGCAGCCTGCGCATTCTCTCTGCAACCTCTGTACGGATTGTCGTACATTCTGCATAAGCTGTTGTGTAGGTTTTGTCATACTCAATATTGTATACAAATCCATATAAAATAGCGGCGGCAATGCCAAAGAGCAATAAAGCCCAGAGTCGTCCTGTATCAAGCGGCATACCCGTGCTTAGCGGCGCGATAATCACCTGCATGATTTGCATGAGAACCATATACGGAAAAAACAACGTGATATTTGAGAGCACACAAAAGAAAATTGCAGTCTTTAAATCTTTTTCGCCCTTAGGTGTTAAGTATAATTTTTTAAGCATTTTCCTGCACCTGCCCCTCTGAAATTGTCCAGCTCATGGCAGAGGTATATTGTTGCCACATATGGCTATAGCGTCCGCCGCTTTTCACAAGGCCGTCGTGCTGGCCTTGCTCGGCAACTGTACCCTCATCGACCACAATTATATTATCCGCGCCTCGTACAGTCGAAAGCCTGTGTGCAATAATGATAACCGTTTTGTCGCGCATCAAATGTTCAAAAGCCTTTTGTATTTTGTGCTCATTCTCAGGGTCGGCAAAGGCCGTGGCCTCATCAAGCACAAGGATGGGCGCAGCCTTCAAAATTGCTCTCGCTATAACAAGCCGCTGCCGCTCGCCACCCGATAGATGTATGTTGTTTGTTCCAATTATTGTATCATATCCATCCGGAAGCTTTTCGATGAACTCGTGGCACTGGGCGGCCTTGGCGGCTGCAATAACGGCCTCACGACTTGCATTTTTATCGCCGATTTTTATGTTGTCAATAATGCTTTGTTGAAACAGGAATACATCCTGAAATACGAAGCTGACAATGCTCATTAAATATTCATTCGACATTTCACGAATATCCACACCGCCGATCTTTATTGCACCGGAATCTACATCATAAAACCGCGGTATCAGATGGGCGATTGTAGATTTGCCGGAGCCCGACGGCCCAACGAGTGCAGACACCTGATGCTGCTTTGCGGAAAAGTTGACATTATGCAGTGCCTCATGCTCACCATAAGAAAAACTGACACTGTCAAACTCAATATCAAAACGGTTGGTGGTTTTAGTGTCCTTCGATTCCTGCAAAGGTTTTTCTGCAAGAATCTTATCCATGCGTTCAATGCCGTCCACAATTTGCTTGCCCCTTTGTGAGAGATACATCAACTTCATAAACGGCGCTGTAATTGCCACCGAGAAAATGATATAGAACAATGCAGACATAGCGAATTTCACATAATCTGTTGTGCCGCCTGAACCCCAAATCATTACAGGTACAAGTGCTATATAGAGATTATTAAGAATTACCATAAACAGCACATACGGAGCCTTGAATGATTTTGTGTAGGCCAGAGCAAAATCGCCATATGTTTTAATAGATTCATAAAATTTTCTAAATGAATAAATTGTCTGCGAAAATGCCTTGACTACCGAGATGCCTCGTACATATTCGACAGAGGCATTGTTCATATCTTCAAGTGAATCTTGATATTTTTTGATGAACTCCATTGAGTTTTTACCTACAAGGACGTTCTGCATGGCAAAAAGAATAATAATGGGTACGAGTGTCGCTGCCCCGAACCGCCAATCAAATACGAACAGAATCACCAAAATAACAAGGGGTGTTGCCATCGAACCGACCATGTCAGGAAGTTGATGAGCGATAAAGCCCTCAATTTTTTCGATATTTTCATCTACGACTTTGCGCACCTTACCGGTTGAATTTTCAGTGTGAAATCCCATTGGCAGGCTTGCAAGATGGTTTGTAAATTGTAATTTTAGTTGATACAGTGTTTTGAATGCAGCGATGTGCGAGCACATCAAGGCAAAAAAGTTGATTAGTATCGCTGCAATGGCAGATCCACCCGCTAGCCAACCGAGGCTGATAAGATGCCTGCCATCGATGCCGTCGAGAGCACTCATGCTAAGCGCCAATTCTCGGATGATAAAATAGATAGAGATGAATGGAACGAATGATATAATTACGCTGATTACAGACAAAAAGCACGATAATAAAACCAATGCCTTCTTCGTGAACGCGATTTCCCACATTCGCTTTGTTCCGGAAGTCTGCTTTGTTTGTTGAGTTTTTGTTGACATGGTTCTCCTCCTTTGTAATATAAAATGCGAATCATAATAGATTGGTTAGCGATGACTAACTAATCTTATCACGAAATCAATCCATAATCAATTGTATTTTATATATGATCGCATAGAATTATTGCGGAAGTATCTAACACAAGAACGAATTTCCAAAGCATTTTACCGTTCAGTTTCCATCTTTTCTGTAAGAGATGGTGTGTTATGGTCACTCGTTCGCACGATATATTCAGCCACTTCTTGAAATGATTTTTACTTTATGGATTTCAGCTTTCGGACGGTAGTTTTTTCATGCGAAAGTGCACAACAAAAACCGACTCAGAAAATTCTGAGTCGGTTTTTTGATTTTAGAATGAATGGTTGATAAAGTTGTACAGAATACAGTTTTAAAAATAGATGGCTAGCATACTTTGACATGTGGATTCTATAACAAAGTCACACCTGCTTTTTCGCAGGATTCTATCGTTTCTTGATCCCAAATAGAGGATTGCACTTCGCCGATATGCGCTTTGCCCAAAAGAAGCATACACAAACGGGATTGACCGATGCCACCGCCAATGGTGCAGGGGAGCGTGCCGTCTAATAACATTTTGTGATATGTCAATTCACGACGGTTGTTGCAGTCGGCTTTAGTCAGTTGTTTATCCAATGTGTTTGCATCTACACGAATACCCATCGAAGAAATCTCTAAAGCATTATCCAACACGGCATTATAGAATAACAAGTCGCCGTTTAGCTGCCAGTCATCATAATCCGGAGAACGTCCGTCATGAGGTTGGCCGGATTTTAATTTATCGCCAATTTGCATAATGAACACGGTTTTATGTTCTTTTACAATGGCGTTTTCCCGTTCCTTTGCTGTTAAATCGGGGTAACGATTTTCCAACTCCTGTGCTGTGATGAATGTTACTTCGCGGCAGATGTCGGTTGTGATTCGAGGATATTTTTTCTTAATGGTATCCAGCGTATCGCAAATGCAAATGACAATACCCTGTACGGTATATTTTAATTCTTGCAGGTTTCTTTTTTCGGACGTGATTACTTTTTCCCAATCCCACTGGTCAACATAAATGGAATGGAGGTTATCCAGCACTTCATCCCGGCGGATGGCGTTCATGTCTGTGTAGATTCCTTTTCCCGGACGAAAATCATAACGATATAGCGCCATACGTTTCCATTTTGCAAGAGAATGTACCACTTCGACAGTGATACCTGTGGCGGGCACTTCAAAGCTGACAGGGCGCTCCACGCCGTTTAGGTTGTCATTTAGACCGGTTGCCGGATCGACAAACAAAGGCGCAGAAACACGCTTTAGATTCAGTGTTTGAGATAAATTTTCTATAAACGTATGATGAATGACACCGATTGCATTTTGTGTTTCATAAAGCGTAAGGAATGATTGATAGTTTTGCGGGATATATGTTTTACTCATAAGCGTTAACCTCATTTCTAAAAGTCTTATCATTTAGGATAGCACAGAGGGAAAATTTGTCAAGGCGTCAGTGATTCTCTTTTTCGGAAGATTTGGCGAAGCTACTGGTATATTTTTGATTTGGGCATGGCGGAAAGGTGTTTTTAAGTGAACCGCAAATGGGTTTTAATTACGAGGGTGTGAAAAAATTCTGTTTACCGTTCTATTCAGGGTATTCTCTCCATAGATTATATTGTATGGATACGATTACATATCAAGGAGGGTATAAAATGGAAAAATTCGATATTTATAAGGACATTGCAGAACGAACAGGCGGAGATATCTATATTGGTGTCGTAGGTCCGGTTCGGACAGGGAAGTCGACATTTATAAAACGCTTTATGGATTCGTTGGTGTTGCCGAATATATCCAATGAACATACAAGAGAGCGGGCTGTTGATGAAATGCCCCAGTCGGCATCCGGCAGGGCGATTATGACGACAGAGCCGAAGTTTGTACCAAATGAAGCGGTACAGGTGGATTTGGGCGACGGTACAGATTTTCGTGTACGCATGATTGACTGTGTGGGTTATCTTGTTCCGGATGCGGAAGGGCACATGGATGGTGAGATTCCAAGGATGGTTCATACGCCTTGGGCGGACGAAGAGATTCCGTTTGTGCAAGCGGCAGAGATTGGAACGAAAAAAGTAATCAATGATCATGCCACAATTGGCATTGTGGTGACAACGGATGGTTCTGTTACGGAATTGCTGAGAGAAAATTACATGGAGGCAGAAGCAAGAGTAATCTCTGAACTGAAGGAGCTGGGTAAGCCCTTTATTGTACTCCTAAACACAGCAGCGCCTTATACGGAAAACACGATGGTACTGAAAAAGGAAATGGAGCTTATGTATGGTGTACCAGTTATGCCGGTAAACGCGGCTCAAATTAAAGGGGATGATATTCGTAAAATTTTGGAGCAGGTTTTGTATCAATTCCCAGTTCAAGAATTGCGGTTTTTCTTTCCTGGTTGGGTGGAGTCACTGGAAGATGATCATTGGCTGAAGCAGTCTTTGTTTGAAGATTTACGGGATGTGATGAGTGCCACGGAGCGTTTGGCGGATGTTTCGGAGGCGATGTCAAGGCTTGCGGACAATGAGTATTTGCAAAAAGTTTATACCGGACGTATTTTGCCGGGAGAGGGCGCAGCAGAGGTGGACGTTTCTTTTGATGACAGGTTGTTTTACCGCATTTTGAGCGAGATGGTAGATTTGCCGATTGAAAATGACTATGCGCTAATCTCTACATTGCAGATGCTTTCTCAAGCGAAGAAGGAGTATGATAAAATCGCAACTGCATTGAGCGATGTAAAGCGTAAGGGTTACGGTGTGGTAACGCCTGTGTTTGAGGAGATCATATTAGAAGAACCCGAGGTATTCAAACAAGGAAGCCGATTCGGCATCAAATTGAAGGCGAAGGGAGAGTCGATTCATTTGATTAGGGCGGATGTGGAGACGGAAGTTTCACCGATAATCGGTAATGAAGAACAATCCCGAGAGTTTATCAACAACTTGATTGCAGACTACGAATCGGAGCCTGAAAAAATATGGGACTTGAATATTTTCGGAAGAACATTGAGCTCAATGGTCAGCGATGGTATGCAAAATAAAATTTATCGTATGCCAGAAGATGCACAGATGAAATTACAAGAGACGTTGCAAAGGATTGTAAATGAAGGAAGCGGCGGGCTGATTTGTATTATTTTGTAAAACGAAGGATAGGACATAATTATTGAAGTTTCCGAAGACTTGCAGAAAATGCCCGATGATATCTGCTTGCTTGAATGCCTAAAAGATGCTGTGTGAAAGAACGGTTTGTTTTGAAGAGCGAGATCTTATTGTGTATCAAATAGCCTCGATTTTTTATCGAGGTTATTTGATTTTTTGATTAGAATTTTAGCAAAACCTTAAAATTTGGTTGTTTGTGTTTACCTCGGGCGGAAAATATATTATAATATTCGGTATGAATTTTATTCCTGTATAAAGAGGAGGATTCTTTATGAAAAAGGGTTCCTCGGGAGATAGGACGCGTCGTCCATCGGAGCGTGCACAAACAAGTGGCCATTATCCGACCCGTGACAACGTGTATGAATTTCCCAAAAATAAAACAAATCAGTATAATCATGCAGAACGTGCGCAACAAACACAACAGCCGCCTCGTAAGAAGCGCTCTAAAATGGGATACATTGCGCTACCCATGTTTGTGTTTATTTTAGTTGCGTTTTATTTGTGTGGGCAAATGATTATGATGGCGGCAAGGGAAACAGAGATTGATGTGGAGACGGTTTCTTACGGTACCATCGCAACGCCCCAGAGTTATACCGGCTTGATTGTACGGGATGAATATCTCACCGTTAGCGACCGCAGCGGACAAGTGTTTTTTGAATATGCCGATGGTGACCATGTAGCGAGAAACAGCGTGGTTTGCCAGGTGAAGGATACAAATTCCACGGATATTATTGAAGGACGGCTAGATGAGATTGACAAAGATATTTTGAGGAATCAAAAAAAACGTGCAGACTTATCTGTTTTTGCGGAGGATATTAACCGTATTGAAGAAAATATGCAACGCGTGATAGACAATTATGCCGGACATGGTATGAGAGCGGATATGAACTATGTATACACATTAAAAAGTCAACTGCAATCTTCGATTACCCAGCGGAATGAAATTTGGCTGAGTGAAAATGTGGACAGCCTGTCGCAATTGACAGAAGAGCGCACGATTTATGAACAGCAGTTGGCACAGAATATGAGCAAGATACGGGCGGATGAAAGCGGCGTTTTTGCGTTAAGCTATGATAACTTGGAACATATATTGACGCCGGAGACGATTGGCGATATCACACAAGCGCAAGTCAACGCGAAAGAACGTATGGAATATATTTCCAAGGGGAAGAATGTGGCATCAGGCGAAACGCTATTTCGTATTGTAACGAGCAATTTATGGTATATTGTTTCCTATGTGCCCAATACCAGTGCGTTGGGGTGGCAAAAGGGGAGTTCTGCTGTGTTGGAAATCCAGAATGGCGATAGTTTGGTTTCTGTATCGGTAACCATTGATTCCATCGAAATCGGGGAAAAAGAATCAAAAGTGGTATTTTCCAGTTATACTTTTATGAATACATTTATTGATGCGAGAACTGTAAAGTTTCAATTGGCGAGTGAAGCGTTGGGTGGATTAAAAATACCGAACAGCGCCATCATTGAAAAATCATTGTTGAGCATTCCGCGTGCGTGTATAACGGAAAGCGGGAGTGAGACGGGCGTATTGGTTGCGGGCGAAGAAAGGGCTCGTTTCGTGAGCATATTGACGATTACTTCCGATCAGGATTATTACTATGTAAATGCGAATGATTATCTGAGGCTTGGAACAGTTTTACAGATGATTGGTGAAGATGGCTTAACTTACACGATTTCCGAGTTAAAGCCGAGACAAGGGGTATATGTTGCCAACAGCTCATTAGCAAGATTTGTGTCGATTGACATTATTGATCAGAATGAGGAATACACAATCGTACGGGCGGGAAATAACACCGGTTTGTTTGCTTATGATATTATCATCTCTGATGCAAAAAATATCGTGGATGGACAAAGTGTATATTAAAAAAGGATGGCGGTAAAATGGATGGCATACGTGAGAACAGCATACTTGTGGAGAAAAAAATAGCCGAAGCGGTGAAAAAAAGCGGCAGAAGAAGAGAAGATGTTTTGTTGGTAGCGGTAAGCAAAACAAAGCCGGTTGAAGCAATCCAAGAGGCAGTTGCCTGCGGTCTATATTATTTGGGCGAGAACAAGGTTCAAGAGATCATGGATAAATATGAACCGATGAAAGCGTCGGTGCAAGAGGCGGTGTACTGGCATCTGATTGGACATCTTCAGACAAATAAAGTAAAATATATTATCGACAAGGTGGATATGATTCACTCGTTGGAGAGTCTAAAGCTGGCACAGGAGATTGAAAAACGCGCATCAGTAAAGAATATTGTCATGAAGGTGCTGGTAGAGGTTAACATTGCGGCGGAGAGCAGCAAGTTTGGCTTGCGTCCGGAAGAGGTAGAGACATTTCTTCGTCAAGTTGCGTCTATGAAGCATATTTGTGTCAAAGGCTTGATGACGGTAGCACCTTTTGTTGAAAATCCTGAAGAAAATAGGGTACACTTTAGACGATTGCGTGAATTATTGGTTGACATTAATAATAAAAAACTTGATAATATAAATATGGATGTCCTTTCCATGGGCATGACAGGGGATTATGAAGTGGCAATCGAAGAAGGAGCAACGATTGTAAGGATTGGTACAGGTATTTTTGGTGAAAGAGATTATTTTAAGGTTTAATAGAGAATGGAAGCATTTAGGAGGAGAACAAAAAAATGGCTAAGATTTTTGATAAGATGAAGGATTTGATGTTCGGTGAATATGAAGACGATGACGATTATTATGAAGAGGATGGATATGACATACCTGTGAGGGAAGTGGCGCCCGCACCGAGTTTAAGAGAATTGCCGAAAGAGCCGATGTATGCGGAATCGATGTCTGCGAAAAGAGGCAGCGCTTCTAAAAACAATCCACAGGTATACAGCATCAATACACAAGTGCAGATGCAGGTGGTTATAATTAAACCGGAATGCTACGAAGATGCGCAGGAAATTTGTGATCAAATTAAGACAAAAAGACCGGTGGTTGTCAATTTAGAAAAGGTGGAATATCCGATTGCACAGCGCATTATGGATTTTTTGAGTGGTACATGCTATTCTTTGGAAGGTTCGATTCAGCGTGTCGCAAATAATATTTTTATTATTGCGCCTGAAAATGTGGATATATCCGGAGATTTTAAAGAGGAACTGAAAACAAAGGGTGTTTTGATGCCTTGGATGAATAACGGAAGATAGGATGGTAATTTAAATTGAATGGGTTGCAGATTCTTTTGATAACAGCAATTGAATACTTTGTCCGGGTGCTGCAAGGACTTATCTTTGCGCGAGTTGTCCTTTCATGGATTCGACTTGGACGAAATTCGAAGATTACATATTTTATTTATAATTTGACGGAACCGATTTTGGAGCCGATTCGAAGAATGCTTGACCGTTCGCCCTTGGGGCGCGGAGCCATGTTGGATTTTTCACCCATTATTGCCATCTTCATGATTGGATTGGTTCAGCAATTGTTGACTAGTTTGATTTTTATGTTATAGGATGCGGGTGGATAGCAGTTGAATAGAGAAGACATGTTAAAAGGCTTTTTTGATACAGAGGAAAGGCAAATGTTTGCGCATGTGTTGGACTTGGCGCAGGCCGCCCGGAAGCGCAGAGAGGTTATGTTCAGTGGTTTTATGGATGTGGCGAAGTGTGCACGCTTTCAGGAGCGTTTGAAGGCAATTCGGGATTTGACGATCATTGCTTATGGCGGCACAGATACGTGTGAGAGAGCGATGCTAGGCATCGGGCCGGACGAAATTTCTTTTGAACAAAACAGTTTTCCGATTTGTGTTTTGCGCATTGCAAAGCGGAACAAAAAATTTGGACAAAGTGATTTAAATCACCGTGATTATCTTGGTTCTATTTTAGGTCTTGGTATCGAACGAAGCAAGGTGGGCGATATTCTTCTTTCAGAGGAAGAGGCGGTTTGCTTTGTGCAAAAAGACATTGCACCATATATTATGGAAAGTTTGGAGAAGATATCAAAGACATACGTTTCTGTAGAAAAAATGGATGGCGTCGAGATAGAGGTTGTAAAGAAGACGGAAAATAGAAGGATAACGGTTCCGTCTTTGCGTTTAGACGCTATCTTAAGCGAGGTATTTCGAATTTCTCGGGGAAAAGTGCAGACGTTAATTAAGAGCGAAAAGGCGCAAGCAAACTGGATGGTTATTACAAATGCGTCTCACAATATAAAGACGGGAGATATGATTTCCTTACGCGGATACGGTCGTTTCAGAGTAGGAGAAGTATTCGGAAAAACAAAGAAAGACAGGATTGTTGTTGTGGAAGTGGAAGTGCATATATGAGGAGGGTTTTGCTTGATTACGCCAAATGAAATTGCAACAAAAGAATTTAAAAAAGTAGCGGTTGGTTATTCTCCCGAAGAAGTAGATGCTTTTTTAGATGACTTATATGAAGATTATGAGAAACTATATTCTGCCGATAAAAACAAAACAACACAAGTTGAAGCGGCAGCACAGGATACAGAGCGTTTTGAGAAGCTGGAACGCTCCATTGAACGTACATTAACGCTGGCAGAAGCGGCGGCTGAGGAAACGAAGGAAGCGGCTAAAGCGGAAGCAGAGCAGATTGTTAAAGGTGCGAGATTGCAGGCAGAAGAATTCCTTTCGACAGCGAGAACAAAAGCATATGAAACAGAGCAAGAAATTGTGGCTTTGGAAAATCGATATGAGTTGATGCGTACAAGAGTGAAGCTGCTTTTATATGCGGAAATAGAGTTGTTGGATAAAGGCGAGATTTTGGCCGAAAAAGAACAATTACAGCAAAAGTGATTGTAACGAGAGCGGTGGACAGGGAAATTTTTCCGCTGGACACCGTTTTTTAGGTGAGTACATGTAAAGAACGCAGAAATATGCTTTCTTATACGTACCCACCTTTCTTGTGGTTTTAGAGCGTTTGTTTGAATGGACGAGATGGCATGAAAGAGAAGAAATTTTAGAAAAAGAAAAGAGTGTGAATTATGCTGCCGCTTATCATTGCAGTTTTATTGATTGTTGTCGATCAGGTAACGAAATATTTGGCTCTGACGAATTTGAAACCGATTGGTACAATGGTGTTTCTTGAAGGGTTTATGGATTTTACGTTTGTCGAAAATCGTGGGGTTGCTTTTGGTTTGTTCTCAGAGCAGAGGTGGCCGATTTTGATACTGACAACGGCAATTACGATTGGCTTGATATGGTATTATTTAAATCTTCCGAAAGCAAAGGCGTACCACTGGGTTAGAGTGGCGTTGGTTTTGATTTTTTCAGGAGCGGTAGGGAATATCATTGACCGTTTTGTGCGGGGCTATGTAGTGGATTTTTTTGAATTTACATTTTTTAGCTGGCCGGTATTTAATGTTGCAGATATTTATGTGGTCGTCGGGGTCGTATTAATGGCATTTATGATTATGTTTGTAATCAAAGAAACGGATGAGAAATAGGAGATGTGCATGGAGTATTTGGTTTTTGCTGCGGAAAAAGAAGACGTTGGGATACGCATAGATGTGTTTCTGGCGGAACAGGTGGAAACACTCTCTCGAAGCGGAATGAAACATTTAATCATAGACGGTCATGTTTTGGTGAATGGCGTCGAGGGGAAGGCGAATTACAAATTACGTTTGGGTGATACCATTTCCGTTGAGATACCTGAGCCAAAGGAGATGGAAATTTTGCCTGAAGATATTCCGATAGATATTCTCTATGAGGATTCGGACGTTATCGTTGTGAACAAACCGCAAGGAATGGTTGTTCATCCGGCACCGGGGCATGCAACAGGAACCCTTGTTAATGCGTTGATGTTCCATTGTAAAGACGGACTTTCGGGTATTAACGGAGAGAAGCGTCCGGGTATTGTTCATCGTATCGATAAAGATACATCAGGTGTTTTGATGATAGCAAAAAATGATTTTGCACATCAATCTTTAGCTGAGCAATTGGCGGAGCATAGCATCACAAGGAAGTACTTGGCTGTTGTGTTTAATGGATTTGCAGAGGAGAGCGGTGTGGTGGAAGAGCCCATCGGCCGAAACCCGCAAGACAGAAAAAAAATGGCAGTAACGCAGAAGCATAGCCGCCATGCGATAACTCATTATCGGGTGGTGGAGCGGCTGACAAACTTCACATTGATTGAAGCGCAGTTGGAGACGGGCCGCACCCATCAAATTCGTGTGCATATGACACACATCGGGCATCCATTGTTGGGGGATTTGGTTTACGGACCGAAGAAACAGCCTTTTTCTTTGGACGGGCGGCAAGTACTTCATGCAAAGGTATTGGGTTTTTGCCACCCGAGAAGCGGCAAATATATGGAATTTGAGGCGCCTCTACCGGACAGCTTCGAAAAAGTATTGGAACGATTGCGAAAATAAGATAGAGCTATGACTATTTGTCAGCTTAGGGGGTGTTTTATTGTGTCTTCGATAGGAAAAGATTTTTTTGGATTGAAGGACATGTCTGCGCAGGACATTTTATATATTTTAGGTACAGCCGAGACGATGAAGCTTGTTCTTGGTCCTCAAAATAAAAAATCACCTCATTTGCAAGGAAAGTCGGTCATTATTTTGTTTTATGAGCCGAGTCCTCGAGCGAAGCTTTCGTACGAATTGGCTGCACAGCACATGAGTGCGGATGTTATTGATATGACAGGTTCTATTCATGCTTTTTCTGGAGAAGAAACCTTGCAGGATATGGGGCAATTGATTGGCCAAATGGGTGCGGATTTTATTATTTTGCGGCATCCCATGGCGGGTGCGCCAAGGCTGCTTGCGAATACGGTAGCGGCATCGGTTATCAACGCAGGAGATGGCTTTAACGAGAATCCGGGGCAGTCCCTTTTGGATTTGCTGACGATAAGGGAACAAAAAGGAGGCTTTGATGGCCTGAAGGTAGCAATTGTCGGCGATATTCTTCATAGCCGTGTATCAAAGAGTAATATTTGGGGATTAACGAAACTTGGAGCAGAGGTTTCTGTTGCGGGTCCGCCTACGCTGTTATTACCGGATATGGAGAAGCTTGGTGTGAATGTATATTACGACGCGAGAGAAGCAGTAAATAATGCGGATGTTATTTTGACGAACCGTATGCGCATGGAGACACAAAATAAAACATACATTCCTTCGCTGGATGAATATAAGCGATTTTTCCGTATCGATGAAGGATTGTTGCGGTATGCGAAAAAGGATGCCATTGTTATGCATCCCGGATCGATTCAAAGCGGCGTTGAATTATCCGAAGGTGTTATGCGCAGTTCCAAATGTATTATAAATGACCAGATTGCTAACAGTGTTGCCGTACGCATGGCGATGTACTATGTTCTTTCTCAGGTGGGAGGTGCGTTTTCATGAAAGTTTTGCTGAAAAACGGACATATCATCTCCGCCGGCTATGACAAAGAGCAGCTCTGGGATATTTATATTGAAGATGGTATTATTGAGGAAATCGCTCAGGGGATAGAACGAGATGGTGTCCGTGTGGTTGATGTGGGCGGGAACATGATTCTGCCGGGGTTGATTGACATGAATTGTACGATTGGGGATCCGGGGTATGAGTATATTGAAAATATTGAAACCGCCTCTCGTGCGGCTGCAAGGGGTGGTTTTACGACGATTACATGCCAGCCCAATACGGATCCGGTGATTGATGATAAAACAGTTGTAGAATATATCGTTTCCAAATCAAAGGCAAAGGCACTGGTGAATATTTATCCTTACGGCAGCATTTCCAAGGATTGTAAAGGGGAAGAGATGGCGGATATTGGCGGGATGTGTGACGCAGGTATTGTCGGCATTTCCGACGGAAATGAGTTTATTGACGAGGCATACTTTTTGCGCAATGCGATGCGGTATGCAAAGATGTTCGATTTGCCTGTTATTACACATTGCGAGGATAGAGGATTATCTGCACAAGGCGTTATGAATGAAGGATATACGGCGGCTTGTTTGGGCTTGTTTGGTATGCCGCGTGAGGCCGAAGAGGTCGTGGTAGCCAGGAATTTGATTTTGGCGCAAGCAACAAGAACCCGATTGCATATTGCCCATCTCAGCACGGGCGGTTCTGTACAGCTGATTCGTGAGGCGAAGGAGCGTTATGGCGGTATTAGCTGCGAGACAAATCCCCATTATTTTTTGCTGACGGAAGAGGCAGTACAAGATTATAACACATATGCGAAGGTAAATCCGCCGCTGCGTACAGATGCAGATGTGGAGTTGATCATCAAAGGCATTGTGGATAAAACGATTGATGTCATTGCATCAGGGCATAGCCCGACAGGGCGTTCGGATAAAGATAAAGAATTCGACTGTGCCGTATATGGCATTTCTGCATTAGAAACGGCGTTTTCATTGAGTTATACCCGTTTGGTTGAGACAGGATTGATTACGATTGAGGAATTGGTCTGCTTAATGTCGGAGAAACCGGCAGAAATATTGAAGCTCTATAATAAAGGGCGTATTGCTGTGGGAAAAGACGCAGATTTGATTGTGGTTGATACAGAAAAATGGTTTCATGTTGACCCGGCGCACTTTGCATCGAAAGCACAGTTTTCGCCGTTTGCAAACAAAAGAGTAAAAGGTAGCGTGTTATTTACTATGGTGGGCGGAAAGCTGGTATGAGCGTGCACTTGTGAAAAGAAGAGGTGTCCATATGTATTTGAAACGATTAGACTTGCAAGGATTCAAGTCTTTTCCTGAGAAAGTGAAGCTGGAGTTTAATCCCGGCGTGACGGCGGTGGTTGGCCCGAATGGAAGTGGCAAAAGCAATGTTTCCGATGCGGTACGTTGGGTACTGGGGGAACAGAGAGTAAAAAGTCTCCGTGGTGATAAAATGGAGGATGTTATTTTTGCGGGCACAGAGAACAGAAAACCATTGGGATTTGCCGAGGTATCGATTACGATTGATAATCAAGACAAAAAATTATCATTGGATTTCTCGGAAGTGCGGGTGACTCGCCGTGTGTTTCGTTCAGGAGAGAGTGAATATCGAATCAACGGCACGCCCTGTCGTTTGAAAGATATACAGGAATTGTTTATGGATACCGGTGTGGGACGAGAGGGTTACTCTATTATTGGACAGGGAAGAATTGATGAAATTCTTAGTGCCAAGGGGGAAGAACGCAGACGTATTTTTGAAGAGGCGGCAGGTATTGTCAAATACAAAACCAGACGGAACGAAGCAAACTCAAAGCTGGAGAAAGAACAACAAAATTTGATTCGTGTTAATGATATTATTACGGAATTGGAAGTGCAACTGGCGCCATTGGAAGAACAAAGCGAGAAAGCGAAGAAATACTTGCTTTTGAAAGAAGAGCTGAAACAAGCCGAGGTAGTGTCTTTTTGCAAAGATGCAGATGGTATAGAGAATCAACTGGCTAGGCTGGAAGGCGAGCACGGTGCTGCACAAAATCAAATGCAGGAATTCATGTTGGTAAGTGAGGCAGAGCGGGAGAAAGTGTCGGCACTGCGTACAAAAACAGAGGAATTGGAGCACGTATTGCAGGGGCAGACAGAGGCAATCACGTTGCTGCGGGAGGAGAAGGAAAAGAAAGAGGGCGAAATCCGTCTCGCAGAAGAACAACGGCAAAATGACTCGGAAAATATTCGCCGTATTCAAGGCGAAATTGCACAAAAAGAAGAAAAAATAAAGGAGAATGCGGCACAGTTAGAATTGCAAAATAGCCGTATTGTTGCTTTGCATATCGAAATGGATGGGCATCAACAAAAGTTGAGTGCATTGGAAGAATTGTATGTATCTTTAAATACTGCTTTAGACCGCGATGAAAGTCAGGCAGCATCTTTTAAAGATGAAATTTTTGAGCAAATTCGTGTAGGGACAGAGGCAAAGGGCGAACTTGCAAAGATTGAGGCGATGAAGCAGCAATTTGTATCAAGACAGAATCAGTTGCTGCAAGAAAAAGAGCAAGTCGAAGGTCGTTTACACCAATTTGAGATACATTTGCAAGCATTGGAGAAGCAAGAGCAAGATATGAAGAATCATATTGTGTTTTTGGAAAATGATTTGCAAGCGCTGGAGAAAGATCGTGAACATGCGCTGGGGTTGAAGAATGAAGCCAAGCGTCAGGCGATTGAACAGGAAAGAAATATTTCTGAGATACAATCAAGATTGAAACTATTGCAGGAGATGGAAAGAGAAAACGACGGTTTTTACCATAGTGTAAAGAGCTTGTTGAATTTGCCAAACCGAGAGGACAAAGGGATTTGCGGTGCGGTAGGGCAGTTGTTTAAAGTCGATGAGGCATATGAGTTGGCAATTGAATCCGCATTAGGCGCAGCCGTACAAAACGTTGTAACCAAAACGGAAGAATATGCAAAAGAAGCCATTCGTTATTTGAAAGAACAGCGATTGGGACGGGCGACATTTTTGCCCATTTCCGCAATCCGAGGAAATACGTTCCAAGGACATCCGTTGATTTTGGATGAATTGGGCGTTGTGGGTGTTGGGCATGAGTTGGTCGAGGTTGACGAGGAATACAGCGAAATTGCCAAATATCTTTTGGGGCGTACAGTAATTGTTGAAAACTTAGATACATCTGTTATATTGGCGAAAAAATATAAGCATCAGTACAAACTTGTTACGTTAGAAGGGGATATTTTAAATCCGGGCGGAGCGATGACAGGTGGTTCGATACCAAAGAAAACGATGCATATCTTTGGTCGCGGGCGTGAGATACGCCAGTTGCAGGAAAAGTTGGAGGGCGCGGTTGTGCTGGAGATGAAGCTGCGTGAAAAGGCGGCACTTGCGGGCGAAGATTTGGATGAAATTGAAGAAGCAGCCATTGAGAAGAAAATGGAAATGCAAAAGATTGTTGTTACGATGTCCAGCGGAAGCGGAGAGAAAACAAAAAGTATTCAAGATAAAGAAGAAATCCAAGAGCGCTTGCGATTGATGCTTCTGGAAGAAGACCAGCTTTCAGCACAACTAAACCGTGCGGAAGAAGATAGGACGAGAACACAAAGTATGTTGGAGCACTCCGAAAAGAGTATGGAAGAGTCGAACACACAATTGCTTGCATTTCAAGATAGCTTAAGCGGCGAAAAAGAAAAACGCGATGGAATTGCTCAACAAATTACACGGATTAAAATGGATTTGACTGCGCTTGGCCAAAACACATATGCCGTGGAAGAAGCGTTGTTACGGTTGCGAACAGAGAAGGCAGAGATTGAGCGGGAAAGAAAGAATGCGTTAAGCCAGATTGCCGTGTATGAAAGAAGCGGCGGCATAAAAGAAGAGCAGAAGGGCGATTTACGTCAGCAGGCAGATCGAATTGTTGAAAAAATTGCTGACTTACAGTGTGAATATAATCAAAATATGACACAAAAATCAGAGATTGCGGAAACAATCATGACAACCGAGGAATCGGCACAGGAAAAGCGTGAATCGGCTGCTAAAATGGAGAACGAATTGTTCCGTATTAAGACCAAACAGGAAAAGTTGGAAGAAGAGAAAATCCGCCTAGCCACTCAGATGTGGGAAGAATACGAGATGACATATCGTATGGCGAAGGAATACAGCGAGCATCTACCGGAAGAGATTGCGAAACGCCCGGCAAAAGAGTGGCGCGCGAAAATTCGTGTACTGGGCGATATCAATGTGGGCGCCATCGAGCAGTTTAAGGAAGTGCAAGAGAGATATCTGTTCCTGACGAAACAGCGAGACGATATCTTGGCGGCGGAGGACAAATTACAAAAAATCATCGAAGAGTTGACAGTGTTGATGGAAAAGCAGTTTGGGGAGCAATTTGCGTTGATTTCTCAGAATTTCAGCCATGTTTTTCAAGAACTTTTTGGTGGTGGAAAAGCGTACTTAAAATTGGCAGACGCCAACAACGTGCTAGAGAGCGCCATAGAAATTGTGGCACAGCCGCCGGGTAAGAACTTACAGAACATGCAGTTGCTTTCAGGCGGAGAACGTGCGTTGACGGCCATTGCGATTTTATTTTCTATTTTAGAATTAAAACCATCACCGTTTTGTGTCCTGGATGAGATCGAGGCGGCACTGGATGATGCGAATGTGGGACGATATGCGCAGTACTTAAAGAAGTTTTCCAAAGAGACGCAGTTTATCGTAATTACGCATAGAAAAGGTACAATGGAATATGCTGACGTATTGTATGGGGTAACCATGCAGGAGAAAGGGATTTCCAAGATGATTTCCGTTGATTTTACGGAGGCAAACAAAGAAGCAATTTGACGAGGTGAAAAGCGTGGGATTTTTAGATTTTTTTAAAGGAAAACAGGACGAGCAGTCATTAGAGGCGGCACAGGATTCGCAAGAGGAAGGAATGGAGCAGATTGATGTTAACGAAGGCGAAGAGTGTACAGATGACATAGAGATTGACGCTGCCAACGGTGCTGATAACGACGTGCAAGAAGATAAGTTATTCATAGATGAAGAGCCGTCGGCGCACGATAGGGACGTCGATGAAGTAACGGATGGCCTCTTGGTGGAACAAGTTCTACAGGAGACAGAGAAATCTCCGGAGGATTTTTTTGCGGAGCCTGCTGAAGAAGGTGCAGAAGAGCAGAAGCAAGGATTCCTTTTCAGGCTGAAAGAAGGCCTCAACAAAACAAGAAACAACATTATGAGCGGTGTCGATAATGTTTTGGGCGCATTTACAAAAATTGATGAAGAGTTGTTTGAGGAGCTGGAAGAAGCGCTGATTATGGCGGACATGGGTGTCCCGACAACAATGGAGATTGTGGGAAATTTAAGAAACCGGGTGAAACGTGAACATACCACAGAACCTGCATTAATCAAAGATATGCTTATTGATGAGATAACCAAAATTCTTCAAGATGATGAAGCGGAGGAGATGCTGCCCAGTCCCAGCGTGATTTTAGTGATTGGTGTCAACGGTGTTGGCAAAACAACGACGATTGGAAAACTTGCACATCGTTATAAAGAAGAGGGTAAAGATATTGTTTTGGCAGCGGCGGATACGTTTCGTGCGGCGGCAATTGACCAGTTGGAAATTTGGGGAGAGCGTGTGGGAATTCCTGTAGTGAAGCATGAAGAGAATTCTGATCCGGCAGCGGTTGTGTTTGATGCGGTACATGAGGCAAGAAGTAAACAAAGTGATTTACTTATCTGCGATACGGCCGGTCGTTTGCACAACAAGAAAAATCTTATGGAAGAATTGCGTAAAATGGCAAAGATTATTGAGCGGGAATATCCGCAAGCCCATAAAGAAGTGTATTTGGTTCTGGACGCAACAACGGGGCAAAACGCGTTGCAGCAAGCAAAAACATTCAAAGAAGTGGCAGATATTACAGGTGTCATTCTAACGAAATTAGATGGTACAGCGAAGGGCGGAATCGTGGTCGCAATTAAGCATGAGCTGCAAATTCCCGTTCGGTATATCGGCGTTGGAGAGGGTGTGGAGGACTTGCAAAGATTTCGCGCGGCAGCGTTCGCGCAGGCTTTGTTTGGCTAAAGGAGTATCTTATGGAGAAAAATAAACCGATTTTTTATCAGGAACAGGCGTTGGAAAAGAACCGCCCGGTTCGAGTGAGTGCATATAAAGATGAGATTATTGAACATATGAAGCGTTGCTTTCCTGACCGCAAAGAGACGGTATTCCACGAAAATATTTCGGATTTGTTGCAGGTAGATATTCATATGTTAGAGGCGCCAACCATGCAGGATGTTCATGTCATTTATACGGTTGGCATGAGCGCATTGCCAATGGCACTCCCGGCGGAACAGCCGCAAGAATTGCGTTTTGCAGAGATGATATTGTTATTGCCCGCTGAGTGGAAACTGGAAGCGCCTATTTCGGAAAACGAAAAAGAAGACGGAAGTGTGTGGTGGCCGGTAACATTGTTAAAATATTTGGCTCGCTTTCCTCATGAATGTCAGACGTGGCTGGGTTGGGGACATATAGTGTCCAATTCTGCGGCATATTTGCCCTATGATGAAACAACCGGATTCTGCGGCACAATGATTGGCGCGTTACAAGAAGAGGTCAGTGTATTTTGTGCTAAAGATGGCACGCAGTTGAATTTGTATGTTCTGATTCCATTATACAAAGAAGAAATGCAATGGAAGCAGGAAAAGGGGATAACATCCTTGCTGGAAAAACTTTCAGAGCTGACTGGCTATGGCATGGTTATATTTCCTGACAGACCGAATGTATGTGCGAAATAAAAAAGGCACTTGAACAAAAGTTCAAGTGCCTTTAGACTATGGAAAGACAATTCAATGTGCATTTCCAATAATGACTTATCCGGAGATTTCTGAAAATATCCGAATAAGTCATCTTAGGGCGTATTTTCAAAACGTATCGTTATTCTTTTGGTCCTTCATTGAGAACCAATGCAATCATTTCCATATCTTCGTCGGTGTTATTTTCGATAGCATGCCATTGTCCGACTTCGATAAGACAAACATCCCCGGGGTAAACAGCCGTTTTGCTGCCGTCATTGTCGACAAATACACCCTCTCCTTTGATGATGGCATAAGGTTCGGTAGTGCCCACGTGCTGATGCCAGCCAACGCTGCTGTGGGGTTTTAAAATGATGCGAGCAAACAGCGTTCCATGTCCCAGAAGCTCCGCCTGCTCTACAAAGTGATGAATTTCAATACTGCCTTTTCCTCCCCGCATTTCCTCTGCGTGAACGATTCTTGTTTTTCTTACCATAAAAAATATCTCCTTTCGTCTTTCTCAATTATGATGATGGATTGTTCGCCACGCCATGTAAATTAAAAATTGGTGTATACGCACTTGTGGCCGAATCCTTCATTTGCTCAAATCCGTAGTTCAGTCCGATATTGAAGAAATAATCGGTTACCTTTTTGTATTCAAAGGTTGTCAGTTTTCGATATAATTCTTTATGTTCTTTTGCTTT
>JGI994J12354_10000261_pt1 | contig 51693 bp, 33 predicted proteins | sample IntmicLarv3ML3BL_FD_12354 | JGI IMG/M metagenome (IMG submission 12354) | reverse complement strand
AAGTGCACCAATTCCCCTCCGATGGAGGGGTGGCCGCGAAGCGGACGGGGTGGTCCAGGCGCATACACAAAAAGTATTGCATCACTACAATCGTCTAAAATAGCTATGAATATAACGCTGCTGTACTATCCCGCAAATTGATGCCGAATCGCCGAAGTGTGCAGAAATAGTTCCAAGTAATTCATTGTTTTTGTAAGTATAGCATAAACCCGCACCAGTAACAAGATGGTTTCAAAAATTTTTTATTTCGCACGGGGTCAATCCTTGTGAGCCGTGGTACAGAAGCGAAGCGCTTGCTTCATTTGCAAAAAAACCTTGTATATTTCGCAAGGTTGTGATACTATTGTATCATAGCCCCAAAAAAGTGAAGACGGAGCGTGTGTATTATGAAGAAAACAATGGCGATTTTGCTGGCAGTGTTGTTGGTGGTTGGCCTGTCCGCCTGCGGAACATCCACGGAAACAGACGGGGCCGCCGTGTCCGCTTCAACGACGGAACTGCCCGCGTCGGTACCCGGCACCATCCTCGAAAACACAGAGACGACCGAACCCGGCACGGAGGCTGCCTCCACTGAAACGCAAACGGAACGCACCACAGAAGCCGCCGCGGACCCCACAACGCTTTCCAAGGCTGATTTGGTCAGTTGGTTCAATGACCGGATGAATGAGGTGCGCGTGCGCAAACCAAAGATCAGCCGCAGCGAAATCCAGCTGATCGACAACTTCAAAACCTCGCTGATTGGCGGCGCGCTCGACAACATGATCAACAAATTTATCGCCGATAACGTGACGGGCGAGCCGGTTACCGCCACCATCCAAAAGGGCGCGTCCAATGCCAGCGTGTTTTTCTCCAAGCAGGAAAAATTCGCCCTGAAAGCAAGCGACGCGACATCAATTACGGCGCGCAAAGAGGGCGATAATTATGTCGTCACACTCCAGCTTGGCAAAGAGACCAACCCGGCCCAGGGCGGCGCAAGCGCGTATTCCCGCCTGCTCACCTATGCTTCTTCGCAGGAGGTTCTGGATGGTGTGGCGGCGGTGGGCCTCACCGGCGAGGTAAATAAAATGACGAATTATTATTATGACGGCAGGGCCAGCATCACCGTGAACCGGCAGGGCGAAATCATTGGCGCGAGCAGTTACTATAAATCCGACTCGGATGTCAAAGACGCCAAGCTGAGCATCTTCACCTTTGACCTGGTTGTGACGCAGCACCTTGAGGTGAAGTACAGCAATTTTGTTTGGTGAACAGAAACATATAAGAGATAAGAGGCGGGTGTGTCGTCAAGTCGCGATACGCCCGTTTTGCTGTTTTTTTTGAGACTGTTTATATAGGCTCTTTTAGACTGTTGCAGTGACGCGATTCTCTTTGACCACCCCGCCCGCTTCGCGGCCACCCCTCCACCGGAGGGGAATTATCTGCAGCCGTGCACTTCGTTGATTTCGCGGGGGCGAAGCAATTCCCCTCCCGTGGAGGGGTGGCCGAAGGCCGGGGTGGTAAAAGAACATTTTCTGTTCACGTGTTTCCCGCCCGCTAATTGATCTCCAGCCCATCCGCATCCGGCAGTTTAGGGAACGGCGCCGCCGGCAGGGTCTGATACCAGAACGCCACGGAGGCGATATCGTCCTGCAAAGGCAGGTAGCGGCCGCCGCTGCGCCAGCCCAGCGCCTGGATGGTGACGCGCAAATCCTCGCGGAAGCGGATGGGATCCGGAATGTGCCAGCGGTAGAGCGAAAAGCGCTGCTGCGATTGATAGAGCCCATCGGGCCGGACGACCTTGGGCATGCCCGCATAAGGCGTGCAAAACTCGGTATAGCGCCCATTGACGTCGAAGTTATAGGAGCCGCAAAAGTAATCCTCGGTGCCGGTGCCGCAGATGGTGGGGAATTCGCCGTCGCCGTCGATGAAGAACTTGATTTCGCCCTCGCCCCACCAGCCGCTGCTCTTTGAGCCCCAAGCCATGTAGGTGCCCACATACTGCCCGCGGCCTTTGACGCCATCGAGGATGACGTAATTTTCTTTGCAGGGCAGGGGATTCACGCGGCGGAACTGCGCGTGAAAATAGGCGCAGTCGTCCGGGATATCCGTGAGGGTGTAGTCAATTTGATAATAGAGGGTCATCTCTTTTTCGGCCATGTTTTCCACGGTGATGCGGCAATGCTTGCGGAAGGGCATCTCCCAATAGCAGTTGAATGCGCTGCCGGGGTTGACGCAGACAGCCAGGGAATTCAGCGGCGCGAACTCCCCGTCCTGATAGGCGTTGGCGAAGAAATCGCCGATGGGGCACGCAACAGACGGGGTTTTGCTGCCGTCCCAATAGATGCGCAGGATGGTGTGCCGCCAGACGCCGGTGGGCGTGAGCCAGATGTGCTGAATCGCGCCGGGGCCTTTGATGTCCGCGATTTCCGCTGTGTCGCCCGCCTTGATGACGATGCTGGGGGAGATTTTCCAGCCCCGGCCAAGGTCGCGGGCGCAGGATTTGCCGGTGCCTTTGGTTGCCATGCCGCCCTGCCCCTTTGCGCCGGAAAAGTTCTCCGGGCTGATGGACCTGCTTTGCGCGTCGGAGAGTCTGGATAAGTTGGAAAGGCTGCAGCCGAGTCCGTTGTGCATGGGAGGCCTCCTTGTTGTTATTTATTCCAGTTTCGCTACTCCATCGTCCCCGCAAAGTCCTCATCATCCTCCTCGCGCGGTTCGGATACGCTGGAATGGCAGAGCACCGAGATGCTGCTGCCCTCAAAGCGGCACACCAGGCGCTCGCGGTGCGGTGTTTCGCGGTAGACCCAGTTGAGCTCGAGCGTGGTTTCGTCCGTCCAGTGGAAATAGGACGAAACAAGCTTCGGGGTGTCCTCGAGCGAAAAGAAGGGGATCAGGGAGCGCTCGCCCACGGGCAGGGTGCACACGCCGTCGAGCCAGCTGGCGCGCCCGCAGCGCAGCGAGCCGTCCGCGTCGCCGTCGCCGCCGACCATAGAAAACGTCAGCGCGTCCTCCTCAAAGCGCAGGGTGATGGTTTCCACGTCCTCAAAATTCCGCTTGATTTTGAAGGGTCTGCCGTTGATTGTTTCTTCTGTTTTTGAGGAGGTGCTTGTGAATCCCGGCAGGAGCGTTGCCCAGATGATGTCCATGATTTCCTGCATGTTGGGGATTTCGCTCATGAGCGCGAGCACCGCGTCGTGTTCGGGCATCATCACGCAAAATTGGCCGAACGCGCCGTCAAAGCGGTAGCAGTCGTGGCTGCAAACCCATATCTGAAAGCCATAGCCCGTCTGCCAGTCAGAGGGCTCGTTTGCGCGTTCTCCGCTGGAATTATCGGACTGAATGCTTGTGGCCATGCCGACCCATTCTTCGGAAAGAATGCGCTTGCCGCCATAAACGCCCTTGCCAAGGTACACCTGCCCGAGCTTCGCCAGGTCGTCGATGCGCACCATCATGCCCCACCCGCCGGTGAACACGCCGTCCGGGTTCAGGTCGCCCGCGTAGTTCTCAAAGCCCAGCGGCGCAAACAGGCGCGGCGTGAGGTATTCGATCACGGTTTGCCCCGTGATTTTTTGGATGATAGCCGACATCATGTAGCTCGCGCCGGTGTTGTATAAAAAGTGCGTGCCGGGTTCGTGGTCAATCGGCAAATTCAAGAACGTTGTTTCCCAGCTGCCGGAGAAAATGACGGCGACGGTGGTGTCCTTGCCGTGGCCGGTGTTCATAGAAAGCAGGTGCCGCACACGCATCGCCTGCAGGTTTTCGCTTGGGTGTTCCGGCGTTTCCTCCGGGAAAAACGAGATCACGCGCGCGTCGAGGTCGAGCAGGCCCTCGTCAAACAGCAGGCCCGCGGCGGTGCTTGTGAAGCTCTTGCTGATGGAATACACCCAGTTTTTGTCATCCGCAGTATACGGCTCCCAGTATTGCTCGGCAATCTTTTTTCCGCCCCGCAGGAGGGTGTAGCCGCGCATGACGGCGTTGGAACGCTCCAGTTCTCGGTTGAATCGGCGCAGGGCGATGGGGGATATCCCATTGCCGGCAATGGCGTTTTTGCTCATGATGGCTCGTCCTTCCTTGCTTGTTATATATTTTTGCAGCATGGCGCATGATGACTCCATTGTATCATAGCGGATAAAATAAATCAACTATATTTTCTTCGTGATTTTCTTGTTGCAATTCAGGTGATCTTGTGCGGCACCGCACCGCGCAATTTGTCAAAATGTGTAATTTTGCCCAAAAATTAACATTTCAATTGACAAGTTCCCGCAACTCTAGTATAATGGAATGTGTCAAATATTGTAAAGGAGTTGTCCAAAATGAAAAGAAAAAGATCAGCGGCCTTTTTGGCGGCAATTGTACTCTTGGCGGCAAGCATGGCAGTATGGTTTGGGCTCCCCGTGTCTGCGGCGCCGGCCGCGAAGGGGAACGGTAAATTCATGGTGCTGCGGGGCATATCCACGGAGGTGGTGCGCGCAAGTGCCGACCCTGCTTCCGCGAGCCTTGGCACGCTTGCAAACGGCAAGCAGATTGAGCTGATGCAGACGGCCGCCATCAAGTTTAACGACTATACCTATTATTTCAAGGTCGTTTTCAAAAACCAAACCGGCTATATCTGCACCAAATATCTGGACGAGGTCAGGCCCAATGGTTATTTTGCGGTGCAGCCCGATTACAGCAAATACGCAAACTATGTCCGGGTGAAATGCTGGGGAACCCTGAACGTGAGAACCAGCGCAAACACCAAATCCAAAACGAACATACTCAAAAAGCAAGCCGAACGCGGCGACATTCTGGCGCTCAAATCCACAACAAAGCAAAACGGCTGCTGGCAGGTGGAGTTTGACGGGCAGACCGCTTATGTTTCCGCAAGCGAGTCCTATACGGAACGGATCAATCCCACAGCGATCCCGAGCGGAAACGCGGCGGCGAAAAAAGCGGCATGGACTGCCATTGTCAACCAAAAAAATCAAACAGTTTCAGTCTATAAAAACAAAACACTGATCCGCTTTTTTGCCTGCACAACGGGCAGCCCCGACGAAGAATGGTTAACGCCTGTGGGGACGTTTACGCTCAAGAAGGATATGGGCGGCGTGCCGGGCAAAAAAAGCCTGTTCTTCTCGTGGCACACCAGCGATCGGGAAAAGGAGATCCGCGGAGAAGAGGATCTGACTGTGTTTGACTGCGTCAGAATCAAAGGCCCGGTCTATTTCCACCGCCTCCCGCGGCAGGCCAACGGCAGCTACGAGTTCTATATCTCCCGCCTGAACACGCCCCGCTCGCACGGCTGCATCAGAATCCCCGAGGTACACTCCCGGTGGATGTATGATAACTTTGCCTACGGCGGTGTCACGGTTGTGCAGCCGCTTTAGTCGGTATTCTGTATATGGAAAATAATACGCAGCAGGAGGAACCCCCATGAAAAAAGCCATCGGCATCGCGGCGGCCATTGCTTTGGTCGTCATCATCGCCTTCGCTTCCTATAAGATGGGCGAAAAGAACGTGAACATCATGGACGATCCAACGACTGTGAGCAGCACAACAACGGCACAAGCGCAGGACGCCACGGAACCCTGGGATTCCCAGGATTCCCGGGAGGGCGCAACCATCCCTGTAGACGACATGAGCACGGAAGAAATCGCGCAATTCCTGCGCGGCAAGCTGTTCCAAAAAGGCGATCCCCATATGGCTGCGGGGTTCGGCGAGTTATACACCTTTGCGCCGCAGGGCAGCACATACCATTGGTTTTGCAGCTCCATGGATGGACAGGCGAGGGTCCGCGCCGAACACGGCACCTGGGCACTGAAGGACGGCTATATCGTCCTCACCGCCCAAAAGCTCATCGAATGGCAGGGCGGGCATTTTGCGGCACCCTTTGGGAGCATCGGCAGCCGGCTCGCGCTGGAGGACTTTGACCAAACGCTCACCGAAGTGGACATCGAAAGCGAATCCAATTTTCAGATGTTCCGATTCCCCACGGACAACGGGGATGATTCCGATGAATTGGGCTTCTGTTGCGCGGGCAGCGACTATTTCTACGCGCCAAGCCTCGGGGGAATTGACCACCTGAGGGAAGAGTATGAGGAATATTTTGCCCTGCTGGAGCAATAAGCGTTAAGTAAGTGATAAAAAAACCGCCCGGTACATTCAGTGCATTGTACCGGACGGTTGTTTTTAGGATGTTATTTGCGCAGACGATTGCGAAAAAACAGAGATATCTGTATATTTATATTGCATTCTTATCTGTTTCTATGGTATAATGTGACCTATGCCGCAACCCAATGAACGAGGTGTTTTTTGATCATGGTACAAAAAGAATACAGCGCCGGAGCGGTGAAGCACTCGTTCTGGTTTCTCGAGTTCCGCAAGATCATCGCTCTGCTGCTGGATGGAACGGATATGGAGCGCATCAGGCAAATGAGCGCCGGAGAAAATATTTTTTCGGCGCCGACAGCGGAACGGGCAAAGCAGATTTTCATGACGGTATCCTCCCGTGTGCGGAGCCTGGATGAGCGCTTCTATCGCGTGTTTGCGGAAAGTGATGTTGCGACGCAGAAAATAATCGCGCTCATTTCGGTGATGAACACAGACGCCCTGTTCTTTGATTTTATGTATGAGGTCTACCGGGAAAAGCTGATGCTCGGCAGCGGGGCGATTTCCGACAGCGATATCCGGGTGTTTTTTAAAAACAAGCAGGTGCAGAGCGAGCGGGCGGCCGGCTGGCAGGACTGCACACTGAAGCGGCTTGGTGCCTGCTGCAAAACGTTTTTGACCGAAGCGGGCATTGCAAGCCGCGGCAAAGCCGGCGTAACCATCGTGAAGCCCGTGCCGGACGCTTTGCTCGAACAATGCTTAATTGACAATGGCATGGAACAATTCCTCCATGCGCTGACAGGGGTGCGGTGATGGTGAAAAAAAACCTGGACACACGGCTGGATGAAATGGAGCGCATGATTCGCACGCCCGCGTTCCGTGCGAACAAAGGGCTCGGCAACGAAGTTGGCTATTACGTGTTTGATTATCCGCCGGACAAAGAGCTGGCGGTGCGGGAACGGATTGCCTATATGCAAGGCAAAAACAATGAGAGCACGGATGGCTTTGCGCTGGTTGTGTTTGATCTGTATGATGTTGTGATCGGCATTCTGGAGCGCGAGGGTTTTTTGGAGCAGTGCTTTGCGTTTGAACAGCGGAAGGGGATGGACCGCATCGTCAAAGCAATCGGCAACCTCATCCAGGTGAACGACGACGAGAGCTTGATTGTGAATCACATCAAAGAACATACGCCATCCAACGCCGTGGTGTTTTTAACAGGCATCGGCAAATGCTACCCCTTTTTGCGCTCGCACAAGGTGCTGAACAATCTGCATCAGGCCATTGACCATGTTCCGGTGGTCATGTTTTATCCCGGCACATATGACGGGCAGGAGCTGGTGCTGTTCTCAAAGATAAAAGACGACAATTATTACAGGGCCTTCCGGCTTGTAGATTAGGAGAAATATCAAATGCATATCAGCGAAATGTTTGCAAAGCCCATCGACAGAGACATGAAGGGCGTGATCAAGGTGGGGCAGGCGGATGAGGAAAACATCCGCCAGGAGCTGGAAGAATATGTTGTGACGAGAGAGATGCAGCAGCATTTTGCCAGCTTTTTTTCCGCCTACAAAAAAAGCGTCAATGGCGGCACAGATAAAATGGGCGTGTGGATTTCTGGCTTTTTTGGCAGCGGTAAATCCCACTTCTTAAAAATTCTGTCCTATCTGCTTGCCAACAAAGAAGTGGACGGCAAAAAAGCCCTTGAGTATTTCAGCGAAGACAACAAGATTGCGAGTCCGGCGGTTTTTGCGGATATGGCGCTGGCGGCGAGTGTTTCCACGGATGTGATTTTGTTTAATATCGACTCAAAGAGCGATGTCAGCGGCAAACAGTCCAAGGACGCCATCGTTTCGGTCTTCTTGAAAGTCTTTAACGAAATGCAGGGCTTTTGCGGATCCATTCCCATTTTGGCCGATCTGGAGCGCACTCTTTCGCAGCAAAACCGCTATGACGAATTCATGCGTCTGTTTGAAGCGGACTGCGGGAGTTCCTGGGTATCGTCGCGGCACAAGTTCGATTTTATTCAGGACAGCGTTGTGGACGTGCTGGCGGAAATGGAGTTCATGAGCGAAGCTGCCGCGCGCAACTGGTGCGAAAAAGCAACGGAGCCATATAACATCAGCATTGAGGATTTTGCAAAGCTGGTCAGTGATTACATCGGCCGCAAGGGCGGCAGCCATCATGTGGTGTTCCTCGTTGACGAAATCGGCCAATACATCGGCAACGACTCAAAGCTCATGCTGAATTTGCAGACCGTGACCGAGGACCTGGGCACCGCCTGCCGCGGCAAGGCCTGGGTGATTGTGACCAGCCAGCAGGATATTGACGCGGTCGCGAAGGACATGGGCCTGCGCAGCAACGATTTCTCAAAAATCCAGGGGCGCTTCGATACACGCCTGTCCCTGTCCTCCGCCAATGTGGACGAGGTGATCAAAAAGAGGGTGTTGGAGAAAAAGCAGGCGGCCGACGCGGCGCTGCGTCTGCTCTATGAGCAAAAAGCGACGATCATCAAGAACCTGATTGTGTTCAACGATGGCGCGGAGAAAAAGCTCTATGCCGATGGACAGGATTTTTCTTCCGTGTATCCGTTTGTGCCGTATCAGTTCAACCTGCTGGGCGATGTCCTGACCTCCATCCGAAAGCACGGCGCTTCCGGCAAGCATCTTTCCGAGGGCGAGCGCTCCATGCTGGCGCTGTTCAAAGAATCGGCAATGACGCTGATGAACAGGGAGGAGGGGGCGCTGGTTCCGTTCAATGTGTTCTATGACGCGCTGCATCAGTTTTTGGACCACAGCCATAAGGGTGTGATCAGCCGCGCGGCGGATAACGGCGCGATCAATCCGGAGCGGGAGGCGGATTGCTTCAACGTGAACGTGCTGAAAACGCTGTTCATGGTCAAATATGTCAAAGAAATCACCGCCAACACAGATAACATCGTCAGCCTCATGGCGGATCATATCGACGCCGACCGCATCGAACTGAAAAAGCGGACGGAGGAAGCCCTGAAAATTCTGGTGCGCCAAACCCTGGTGCAAAAGAACGGCAATGTCTATGTGTTCCTCACGGACGAGGAGCAGGAAATCAATCGCGAGATCGAAGGGCAAACCGTTGAGATGGCGGAGGTCGTCAACAAGGTTTCTGAGCTGATTTTTGAGGACATTTTCGACGATAAAAAATACCGCTGCGCCGCGTTTAACGGCCGCTACACCTTTGCGTTCAACCAGGCTGTCGACGACAGGCCGTACAAGGCAAACCAGGGGCATGACATCGGCGTACGGGTTCTGACGCCCAACTCCGAGTATGCCGGGGACGAGACGACGCTGCGCATGATGGCCGGGCAGGGCAGAGAGGTGCTGGCGGTTCTGCCAAACGATTCCGCCTTCCTTGATGAAATACGCGGCGCGCTGAAAATTGAAAAATATCTGCGCGGTGCCGCCACGGGCACGCTGACGAAATTTGAACAGATCAAAGAAGCAAAGCGCATCGAAATGCGCGACCGGAACGGCAACGCAAAGCTGTTTTTGGTGGAGGCCATGAAAAACGCGGACATCTATGTCAACGGAGACAGGGCGCAGATTGGCGCAAAGGATGTTTCCGCCCGCGTCAACGAGGCGTTGGGGCGCCTGGTGACAACCGTGTATCACAAGCTGGTTTATATCGACGCCGCGATGGGAGAGACCGATATCCGTTTGCTGTTTGACCCATCCAAACAGCAAACGCTGCTGCCTGAAGGCGGAGCCAATGCCAATGCCATGCGCGATGTGCGGGACTTCATTGCAAAAAACTCGGATTCCCATACGAAAACGTCCATGAAAAATCTGATGGACCGCTTTATGAAAGCGCCCTATGGTTTTGTTGAGGCCGATGTGGAGTGGCTGGTGGCAAAGCTGTTCAAAAACGGCGATATCACCTTCACCGTGAACGGCGGCAGCGTGACACTGCTGAACAAGACTCCCAACGAGCTTGTTGCCTATGTGACCAGGCGTGAGTATGTGGACAGGCTGCTGACCGAACGCCGCGAAAAAGCAACCGACAGCCAGAAAAAAACTGTCCGCGACCTGACAAAAGAGCTGTTCGGCGTTTCCCTCGTGCGGGATGACGACGATGACATGATGCAAAGCGTTCAGCGGCACAGCGGCATTTTGATGAACGAGCTGGAAAAATACGAAATCATGCAGCAGAGCGCCCCACTGCCGGGCAAGCATGTCGTTTTCACGGGTAAGGCGCTGCTGCGGGCCATTTTGCAGGTGCAGCTGCCCATCGAGTTCTTTGGCATGCTGCACGGCAAGAGAGAGGAATATCTTGATTTTGCCGAAGACTTTGAGCCGGTGAAGGCGTTCTTCGGCGGCGAGCAGAAAGCCATATACGAGCAAGCGCTGAAGCGGATGGGTATTTTTGACAACAGCAAAAATTTTATCGTGGACGAACAGGTGGAGCGCCTTGCCGCCAGTGTGAAAGCCATTTTAGAAAAGACGTCGCCGTACGCGGAAATCCCCAAGCTGCCGGAGCTGCTGGAGCAATTCACCAACGCGTATATGGCGGTGCTGGACACAATGGAGGCGCCGGTCCGCGCTGCGGTGGACGAGGCAAAGGAACGAGTTGCCTCCAAGTTTGCGAACAGGCTCTATCAGGATGAAATGGGCCGCCGCAGCCATATCCTGTTCGAGGAAATATACCAAAAGCTGAAAACCTGCAATAATGTTGCCGTTCTGCAAAATATCCGTGTGGAAGCCGACGCGCTCAAGATGCGTTTGATCAACGAGATTGACGCAAAGGACGCGCGGATTGCCCGCGAACAGGCCGAAAAGAACCGGGCTGCGGCCGCCGCCACAGCCGGCGATGAAGCCGCCGCGCCACCCGCGCCCAAGGTGAAAAAGCGCCGCAGCATCAGCATCAAAAGCATTAACGTCTCCAATTCCTGGCAGATTGAAACCGTGCGGGATGTGGATCAATACATCGCGGCCCTGCGCACGCGGATTTTGCGTGAGCTGGATGAGGATACGGTCGTCAATATCGAATTTTAAGGAGCCGCACACATGAACAAAACAGCGATAAAGACATTTGCGACATGGGCGAGGAACAAGCTGATCGCGGATATCACCTACAAGGCCGGTCTGATGGGCATCACGGAAAAAGGCGTTGCCGAGCCGCTGCCGCAATCCACCGGGGATATGCAGTTCTTTGACATTGGGACCACCGCGCCGTATTCCATCTCCGGCGGCGAAATTGCCCAGCGCGGAAGGCTCGTTGAAATCATGCGCGGCAAGGCAAAGCAGGCGGATCACCCGGCCGCGTTCAGGGCCGTGGTGGAGGAAGTGGCCTACACCTGGTTCAACCGTCTGATCGCGGTGCGCTTTATGGAGGTCAACGACTATCTTCCATCCCGTGTGCGCGTGCTGTCCTCTGAGCACGCCGGAAAATCTGAGCCGGATTTGGTCACCGCACCCTTTGACGCCGGCCTGCCGTTGAGCCAAAAAGAAAAAGAGCGGATCGACCGGATGAAGCGCGAAAATCAGCTGGACGAGCTGTTCCGGATGCTGTTCATCAGGCAGTGCAACGCGTTGAATGCCTTGCTGCCGGAGCTGTTTGAGGAAACCAATGACTATTCCGAACTGCTGCTGAATATTTCCTATACGGACAAAGAAGGCGTGGTTTCGCGCTTGGTGGGGGAGATTGCCGCGGATGATTTCAATGTGGAAAAGGAAGGGCAGGTTGAAATCATTGGGTGGCTGTATCAGTATTATAACACGGAACCGAAGCAGGAAGTGTTTGATCTGCTGAAAAAGAACGTGAAAATCACCAAAGAGCGCATTCCGGCGGCAACGCAGCTCTTTACACCGGATTGGATTGTCTGCTATATGGTGGAAAATTCGTTGGGGCGGCTTTGGCTGGAACGGCACCCCAACGAGAAGCTGAAAAGCCAATGGAGCTACTATGTGGAGGAAGCGGAGCAAGACCCTGCCGTGGCGGAGCGGCTGCTTGCATTGCGTGCGAAACCCCCCATCGAAAGCCCGGAGGATATCACGTTCATCGACCCCTGCATGGGCAGCGGGCATATTCTGGTGTATGCGTTTGATGTGCTGATGCAGATATATGAAAGCTGTGGCTACAACACGCGCGATGCCGCAAAATTGATCATCGAAAAAAACCTGCATGGACTTGATATTGACCTTAGGGCATATCAGTTGGCATACTTCGCGCTTGCGGTGAAAGCCCGGCAGTATAACCGTCGGATATTGACTGACGGCGTAAAGCCGCAGGTTTACCACCCGGCGGGATTTCCCGATGGCGAAGAATATGGATCACTTGCGAAAGTGGACGATCTGCCGTCGAGGCCAATGGAGAAAATCGGGCAGTTGAGCCTTGACGACACCCCGTACGAAACACAATTGCGCGTTTGGAACTTCAAACGGCTGTTGACGCAGAAGTATGATGTTGTGTGCACGAACCCGCCGTATATGGGCAGCAGCGGCATGAATGGCAAGCTGGCGGAGTTTGTGAAGAAGGAGTATCCGGACAGCAAGAGTGACTTAAGCACCGCTTTTATGGAACGAACCATTGAAATGTGCGATCAAAACGGTATGATGGCAATGATAAACATACCCGTGTGGATGTTCTTATCGAGTTACGAAAAGCTCCGCGAAAAAATCGCACTTAAAAATACTATCACATCGATGGTTCATTTCGGACGCGGTGTTTTTGGTTCTGATTTTGGCACGACTGCTTTTGCTGTCGCAAAAAATCACATTGTCAGTTACAAGGGCACATATAGACGCCTGTTTGAAAAGCAAGGAGCCGTTGATAGTGTTGAGCAAAAAGAAAAATGGTTTCTTGAAGGAATGGGGCATCACACTGCCACCGCCGACAACTTCGCAAAAATCCCCGGTATGCCGATTGCATATTGGGTGAGTGAGGCACTATTGGATGCTTTCAAAAATGGTGAATTGCTTGGAAGTATTGCAGCATCAAAGCAAGGGCTTGCCACAGCTGACAATGACAGATTTTTAAGACTGTGGCAGGAGATTAGCGTTGAACGCACACAATTCAATGCCAAAAATTCTATGGAAGCAGAAGCATCCGGCTCAAAGTGGTTTCCATATAACAAAGGTGGCGAATTTAGAAAATGGTATGGAAACAACGATTTTCTTGTAAACTGGGAGCATGATGGACAAGAGATTAGAAATTTTAGAGATTCAAGCGGGAAGCAGCGTTCTGTTGTTAGGAATCCACAATACTATTTTCACGAATCGAGTAGTTGGTCTTTGGTTTCATCTGGCGTTGCCGCATTTCGTTATAAACCGATAGGACACATTTTTGATGTTGCAGGAATGAGTTTCTTCTCAAACGAGAAGCTTTACTATTTATTGGCGTTATGCAATACGAATGTAGTTATGAAAATTTTAGAAATTGTTGCACCAACAATTAATTATCAATGCGGTGACATAGCAAATATCCCTGTTATATCATCAAATGACGAAACTGAGAATATAGAGAGCGTAGTGGAATTCAACATCTCCCTCTCCCGCGCCGACTGGGACTCCTTCGAAACCAGCTGGGACTTCACCCGCCACCCCTTGATAGAGTTTGCTTATTTCACCCCTCAAAAGACAGCGGAAGAACAAGTAACAGGCTTCCAAGTAATGAATACGATGGAAGCGGCGTATAACAACTGGAAGCGGTTCGCCAACGAGCAGTTTGCCAAGCTCAAATCAAACGAGGTCGAGCTCAACCGCATCTTCATCAACATCTACGGCCTGCAGGACGAGCTGACCCCCGATGTGGCGGACAAGGACGTCACCATCGCTCGCATTTACGACAGCAAGGACGATATCCCCGCAAGCATGAAGGGCAACGGCTATGTGCTCACCAAAGCGGATGTGGTGAAGTCGCTGATTTCCTATGCTGTGGGCTGCATGTTCGGCCGCTACAGCCTGGACACGGACGGTCTTGCCTACGCGGGCGGCGTTTGGGACGACGCCAAGTACAGCAGCTTTATCCCGGTGGAGGACAACATCCTGCCCATCACCGATGAGGAATACGATGAGAATGATGTGACCGGACGGTTTGTGCAGTTTGTGCGCACGGTTTACGGTGTGCAGACATTGGAGGAAAACTTGGAGTTCATCGCTGCGGCGCTGGGCACAAGGGGCAATTCCTCCCGCGAGATGATCCGAGGCTATTTCCTCAAGGATTTCTTCAAGGATCACTGCAAAACCTACAAAAAGCGCCCGATTTACTGGTTGTTTGACAGCGGCAAGGCGGATGGCTTCAAGGCGCTGGTGTATCTGCACCGCTACGACGAAAACACCATCGGCAATCTGCGCATCGATTATCTGCACCGCATCCAGCGGGTATACGACAGCGAGATCGCCCGGATGCAGGATGCCATCGAAAACAGCGGCAATGGCCGCGAGGTGGCCGCCGCCGAAAAACGCAAGGAAAAGCTGACAAAGCAGCTGAAAGAGAGCAAGGACTACGATGCAAAAATTGCGCATCTGGCGCTGGCGCGCATTGCCATTGACCTTGACGACGGCGTGAAGGTGAACTATGAAAAGGTGCAGACCGGCACGGACGGCAAGCGGCTGGATGTGCTGGGGAAAATTGGGTGAGATATATGATGGGCTTAGAACAACAGAACAGACCGCCGTGCCGGCGTGATTGACTCGAATAGGGGAGAGAAGCCAATGCCCGAACTGAACCTGAAGCAAATAACAGACAAGCTCAACGCCGTGTTCGCCGGAAATACCCGCAGGCTGGTATTCTGGTATGACGACAACGCGGAGTTTGCCGAGGATATTGATGCGCTGGAGCTGGAGGGCGCGGCGGTATATCGTCTTGTGCCGGGCGGCCAGTTCCGGGCCAAGGTGTTTTTTGAGCGGCAGGATACAGAGAACAGCTGGCTGATTTACGCGCCGTTCCCCAAGCCCCCTGTGCTGGATAATCACTTGGAGGACACGCTGCTTTATTCCGGGCGGTTTTTTGCAGACAGGGCCTCGCTGCTGGCGGTTGATTTGGGCATCGATAAAGCATACAAGCCGGTCATCCAAAAATACATGAGGTTTTTTGCCGCCAAGGAAAGAACGCAGCGTTTTTATGACCTGGAGATGGAGAACTTTAACGAGGAAAACATGGAAGCCGCGCTGATGAGCGTGCTGTGCAAGGCGCGCACGGTTCATTTTGACGAGGTGCTGCGCGCGGTTCTGGCAGACGACGGGCTGGAGAACAACAGGTGCCTGGCCGAGTTTGAAAAATATGACCTGCTCGCGGCCTTTTGGAGGCACTGCGAAGAACAATATGGCTATGCGGATCCGAAGCCCGCGCTCAAAACACTGGTTATGACCATGTTTGTCACCTGCACGGAACGTTACCTGAAAAAGGAACTGCCGCAGGCATGGCGCCGGTTTGTGTCATACAAATCGGGCAATATCATCGCGTTCATGGATAACCTGATGAACAATGTTCTTTACCGTGAGCGTTATGACGCGCTTTCGGCGTATGTTGCCGCTGCGCTGGAAGTCGAAACTGCGCTTTCCGGCTTGCCGCCGGAACTGCTGCTTGCATGCGATATCTTTTCCGCGGCTGATTCCGTTTTGCTTGGCTGGCTTTGCGGACGGCTGCTGGATGAAGATACCGGCGCAAAGCTTTGCGGTTTTGATATCCCCGCCATTTGTGCCGCGCGCAGCAAGCTGCATTTTGGAAAAGCGTACAAGGCGCAATACGATATGCTGATCTGTGCCTATCATGTCATTGCCGCCGCAAGGTATTCCTGCCCGGATGATATGGCTGCCATCGCCGCGCAGTATACCAAGCGGGATTATTTGATCGACCGGAATTATCGCGGCTTTTACTATGCTTATGATCAGCTGAGCGATCCCGCCGCCTATGAATCGCTGCGGGATTTGACGGAGAATATTTACACCAACGAATATCTGGCAAAGCAGCTGCCGTGGTGGACGGCGGCGTTTGCCACCGGTGCGGCGCTCACTGCCCTGCCGCTGCAGCGCAATTTTTACAGCCGCTTCATCAAGAAGAGCAAGACCAAGGTTGTGGTGATCATCTCGGACGCCCTGCGCTACGAAACCGGGCAGGAACTCTATGAAAAACTGCAAAGCGACGCAAACTGCACCGCAGAAATCAACCCGGTGATGGGTGTGCTCCCGTCCTATACAAGGCTTGGCATGGCGGCGCTCCTGCCGCACAGCACACTGGAGATGACGGACGAGTTCCGGGTGCTGGCAGACGGCATGCCCTCGGATGATTTGAGGCAGCGCGAGGCCATTTTGCGCAAGGCGGCGGCCAATGCCCGCTGCGTGCAATATGACGAGCTGAAGGGCATGAAAAAAGCACAGCTGCGGGAAGTGTTCACCGGCATGGATGTGGTGTATGTGTATCACAACCAAATTGACGCGCGCGGAGACAAGGCCAATACCGAAAACGAGGTGTTCACAGCCTGCGGCGAGGCCATTGAAGAGATCTATGCGTTGATCAAGCGGCTCTCGGTCAATGCCAACACCTATCATTTCATTGTGACCGCCGACCATGGGTTCCTGTATAAACGCGACAAGCTGGGCGAAAGCGATAAAATCGGCGGCGTGGCAAATAACCGCTCGTTTGTGAACCGGCGGTTTATTGTCTCGCGGGAGCCTGTTGCGGAGGATGGCGTGTCGTCTGTGCCGCTTGGCAGAATGCTGGGCAATGCGGATGAAAAAAGCGTTTCGTTCCCGATGAGCGCAAATGTGTTCAAGGTGCCGGGCGGCGGCCTGAATTATGTGCATGGCGGCTGCTCTCCGCAGGAGCTGCTTGTGCCGGTGATCGAGGTAAAAACCGAAAAAGGACACATGGAAACACGGCCTGTGCAGATTGCCCTTGTGAGCATGATGCAGAAAATCACCAGCCTGACGACATCCATCGATTTTTTGCAGACGGAACCGGTCAGCGACATGGTAAAAGAAACAACCTGCAAGCTGTTTTTTGTGTCGGAGGATAACGAGCGTGTTTCTAACGAATGCATCTATATCGCCGACAAAAAAGAGACCGATCCGCAAAAGCGCATGTTCCGCCTGCGTTTTGATTTCAAAAACAAGCGGTATGACAGAACGAAACAGCATTTTTTGGTTGCGTTTGATGAAACAAATGACCTTGAGGTGCTGCGCCACGCGGTTGTGATGGACATCGCGACGGGCAATGACTTTTGAGATAAATCAGGGGAGGCGAATCGGCTATGATCGTTCTATATTGCTTTTTGGGCCTGCTGCCGGGCATGGTGCTCTGGATTTTCTACACCGCTTTTTGGGATAAACGCGTCAAGCTTCCGGGCAATATCAATACGGACGGATTCTCCGAAAAGAGCAAGGATGGTATGCTATATCTGTTCGAAAACGGCCTGCCTTATATGGGGGATATCCAAAGCGACGCCCGCAGAGAAGACCTGATTGATTTTGCGTTTTCTGCAGACCAAACGGAGTGGGCGCAGGTGCGGGTGCCGCATTGCTTCAACCGCGTTGACGGTGCGCTGCGGGACTACCGCGGCGATGTTTACTATGAGCGGGAGATCGTCATAGACGGCGAGGGGGCGGTGCTGCGCTTTTTGGGCAGCTTTTTGTTCACGGAAGCATATATCGACGGCACATTGATCGGCAAAAACGCGGAGGGTTACCTGCCGTTTTCGTTTGATATATCCCATATCGGCATGGGTGCGCACAAGCTGTTGGTCAAGGTCAATAACCAGACCGATACGAAGACGATTCCGCTCAGCCTCTTCCCCGGGCACAAGGTGGGCTGGCACCATTACGCGGGGCTGCACAAGGCGGTGTACATCGAATACCGTCCGAAGGCCTACGCCTTCAAAATCGACTGCGTGCCCCGCTGCAAAAACGGCGTTTGGCACGCGGAAATCAGCGCGCTGTTTCAGGGCGGCGCCGGCGAACGAACGCGGGGAAAAGTGCACATCATCGGCGATGAGGTTATCTATGAAACGTGGGAGGATTTGTTTTTTGACGAGGACGGCATCGCCGCGTTCCGGGATAGCGTTGTCATCGAAAACCCCGTGCTGTGGGATATCGAAACGCCGTATCGTTATACCTGCAGAATCGTGACCGAACATGAAGCCGCGCAGGTTCGCTTTGGGCTGCGCAGTGTGGGCTGGGGCGATGGGAAGATTGATATCAACGGCAGGCAAACCCTGCTCAAGGGCGTTTGCTGCCATGAAGATAATGCTGAAAAAGGCCTTGCTACAGACGCGGAAATGTCAAAAAATGAACTTATGCTGATCAAAAATATGAACGGCAATTTTGCCCGCCTTGCCCATTATCCGCACAGCCGGGAGACACTGGACAACGCAGACACGCTCGGCGTGTATATCTGGGATGAGGTGCCGTATTATCAGGCGGGGCAAAAGATCACGCACGCGAGCTTTGGCAAAGAGTTCGGCGGCAAAAAATTACGTGCCCGTGCGGTCTTAGAATTTTTCGGCAATCTCAGGGCAACAGCACAGGCGAGGGACACCGCGCTGCTGCAAACAACGGCGCGCTCCCTCGCAAAGCTTGTGATGCGGGATATGAACCGCCCCTCCGTCATCACGTGGAGCGTGGGCAACGAGATTTGGTCGGTCAGCCGGGGCAACGGTTTGGGGCTGAAATACCTGATTGACTTTGTGAAAAAATATGACACCAGCCGCGCGGTCAACTACGCCGCCATGTGCATGCCCGTGATGACAGGCATTTGTGAACAGTCCTTCAAGTACGCTGACTGGGTGTGCCTGAACGAATACTACGGCTGGTATTTCGGCAAAGTCTCTGACCTGAAGAAGCTCGCGAAAAAAATCAGCAAAAAGTATGGCGATAAGCCTTTTGTTATCACGGAAACCGGCAGCGATACCAAGTATGGCTTACATGATGGGAGTAAATACGGCGAAGAATTTCAATCAGAGTTTTTGACGCAAACACACGAGATCATGCGCGGCGCCCGGAACTTTGCGGGGTTCACCGTGTGGGTGTTCAAGGATTTCCCCTGCCCGGAATACGGGGACGACAACATTGTGCCCTATTATAACTGCAAAGGCCTGTTTGACAAGGACATGAACGAAAAGCAAAGCTATCAGACCATGAAACAAATTTATGCGGACTGGAGAGCGGACAATGAATAAGAAACTCACACTGGGTACCAAGCTGGCTTATGGCATCGGCGATCTCTACGGCGGGGCTTCGGCGGCAATCATCGGCCTGTTCTTTCTGTTTTTCATGACGAACGTGGTGAAAATCGACCCGCTTTGGGGCGGCGTGGTGGTCCTCTTCGGCAAGATCATCGACGCGGCGATCGACCCGCTGATTGGCAAAATCACAGACAACACAAAGTCGAAATACGGCAGGCGGACCTTCTGGTTTTTGCTGGGGATTGTCCCGGTTTTCCTCTCGTATACCCTGCTGTGGCTGGTGCCCGACACCGCGCAGTGGCTGCAAATCCTGTATTATTTCTTTGCCTACTCCTTCTATTGCGTTGCCTTTTCTTTTGTGATGGTGCCCTACGGCGTGCTGCCGCAGGAGCTCACGAACGATAGCAAGGAGCGCTCGGTGCTGGTGGCCTTCCGCATGGCATTTTCCATTTTGGGCGGCCTGCTTGCCGCTGTGCTGCCGGATATGATCATCAAGAAAAACGCCGTTCTTTCCAAGGGCTATCTCACGATGGGGGTGGTGTTCGGCGCGGTATTCGCGCTCATCTGGGTGGTGATTTTCTTCGCGATGAAGGGCAAAGAGCAGCCGTCAAAAGAAATTATCGACGTGCCGTTTATGAAATCCCTCAAGATTTGCCTGCACAACAAGGCGTTTTTGGTGCTGGTTGGCATCTATCTCTTCGCGTTTTTGCCCATCGATATCATCAGTGCCAACATCAAATTTTATCTGGAGGACGTGCTGGGCAAAGGCAATCTGTTCAGCGTCACCATGGGCATCATGCTGCTGATAACGGTATTGAGCCTGCCCGCGTATGTCAAGCTATCCGAAAAAATCGGCAAGAAAAAATCGTTCGTTGCGGGCTCGCTGTGGCGCTGCATTTTCCTTGTGGCGCTGTTTTTCATCACGAAGGATACCCCCGCGGCGCTGCTCATCGGCATCGCGGCGCTTGTGGGCATGGGCGTTGGCGCGAGCTATGCGCTGCCGTGGGCGATGCTGCCGGAAATCACGGACCTGGACGAGGCGGCAACGGGCCTGCAGCAGGAGGGCGTGTATTCGGGCGTGATGACCTTCATCCGCCAGCTTTCGAGCGGTGTAGCGGTCTTTTTGGTGGGCGCGCTGCTTTCGGCGTCCGGGTATATTGAGCGGGAGGCCACAGCTGCCACTGCCCAAGCCGTTACGCAGCCCGCGTCCGCACAGCTGACCATCAAGCTGATCATCACGCTGATTCCCATCGTCCTCACGATACTGGGTATCTTGTGCGTGCTGAAATACCCGGTCAACAAGGGGAACTTCATGCGCATCCGCGAGGTGATTGCCCTGCGGCGCAGCGGTGCGTATGATGCGATGGACGGCGAAGAAAGGCAAGGCGTTGAAAAAGAGATGAACGATATCGTGAATTTGCGCGACAAATAAGAGAGGATGATCTCATTATGCAAAACAGAATCAACGAATGCAGGGACAGGGCAGCGGAGTTTCTGCTCTCCCTCCAAATAGAAGACGGCGTGTTCGACACGTCAAAACATAACAACGGCAGGGAGCGGGGGATGCTGCTGCCCGGTACCTATGACGCCGTCAGCGCGCTGGGGCTCATGGGGCGGCTGGGGGGCATTGACAAAGCAAAAGCAAAGGCGTTTATTTTGTCGCACCAAACTGCCAAGGGCTGGTTCAAAATCAAAGAGATGCGCAAAAAAGACTTGACCTACAAGGATTTTGAGTACGACGATTTTCACATCACGAACTACTGCGTTTCCGCGCTGGGGTATCTCGGCCACGAATTTTCTACGAAAGAGTTACGCTTTTTGAGCAAATATAACAGCAATCGCAAGCTAAAAAAATGGCTGGCGCAGCGTGACATGGAAAAGCCCTGGATGGAGGGCAATTTTGTGGTGAACCTGGCGTCGATTTTTCTGCTGGGCAAGGCGGCGGACGTCAAATCATGCGGCGAGCGGATGCAGGAAATAATCGCGTGGCACGAGGAAAACCAGGACGAATTCGGCTATTATCACGACCCGGAGATTGACGACCTCACCAACGCGTTTGCGGGCGCCACGCACAATTACCACATCTTTTATGAGGGCAATCTGCCCATCGCCATGTACAAAGAAGTCGTTGATTATCTTCTGACGCGCTCAACAGAAATCGAAACCGCCTGCGTCGATGTGGACGAAATTGATGTGCTGTGCAATTTTATCAAGTATAATTATCGTGCGGAAGAAATCAAAACATGGCTGGCAAAAAAACTGGACAGCCTGCTGAACTTTCAAAACGCAGACGGCGGTTTTACTGACCAATGCGACGGCGTGCGCACCTTTGACGGCTGGACGAAATACAAGGAGCCGCAGGGGATTTCCAATGCGTTTGCCACATGGTTCCGGCTGATTGCCGTTGGCATGATTGCGGTGACGCTCTATGACGATTCTGAACATTGGCACTTCCGCAGCACCATCGGCATCGGTTATTTCAACCCGGATTACCTCAAAAACGGCTTTGACCGTGAACAAATGCAGAGCATCGAAAAAGCTGTTTTGCAAAGAGCGCAGCAGCGCAAAGAAGCAAAAAAAACAGAGGCCGGCAGCTTGCTGAACGACGACAACGTTGCGGATTTGGTGGCGATGTTCCAAGAACGCGTGGAGGCAACAGATAAATCCAAGCTGACATTTGACGCCGCCTTTTCGGTCAATATCGTGAACGAGGGCAGCTTTCATTTGATCATAAAAAATGGCGAAGCGGTGGCTGCAAAGGGCGCGCTCCGCGATGCGAATTTGACCGTCACTTGCAAGCGCGCAACGCTCACAAAAATTGTGGAGGGCAAGCTGGACGCGAAGCTCGCCTATGCCACGGGCAAGCTCAAGTGCAAGGGCGATATCGCGTATGCGTTCAAGCTGACGGTGCTGATGTGAGCGCAGGGATGAAAGAGGGGAGGGAATGTTATAAAAAAGAAGATGCTCCTGTTTTGCTTGCTTTTATGTGCGGTGCTGATGATATCAAGCGTGATTTATTGCGTTCAAAAGCAAAGCAACGGCGCGTTTAAAGAACTAACAAAATCGAAAACGGTGCGTTTGGTCAGCGAGGAAAGCTTTTTTCATGAGTTTTTTGTTGATGGACAAACGGTTGCATTGCGCTGTGCTTTGACCCTGAAGAACACTTCTAACGAAACAAAATCGGTATATCTATATGCGTATTCGCCCAAAGACCGCAGCCGATTAATTAAGGATGGCAAACTGTTTGCTGTTGACGAAGAGGACAAAATGGTTCTTTTTACGATTCCGCCCCAGGCAACAATGGTTTTTGAAGAGATGTATTTCAAGGGGGAGTTTGGCGGAACGAAGCAAAAGTTCAATCGGTTATTACCGGACATATTGATTGTTGAACAACCCCAAATCTGATAGACAAAGGAGCCTTATATGGAAAATCAACTCCAATCAACCCCAACCCCGCAGCCGGAAGAAACCGTTCGCCTTTCCTTTAAAGAAAAACTGGCATACGGCATGGGCGACGGCGCATACCAGCTGGCGTTCAGCACCAAATTCCTGAACATGTACCTCACCGACGTGCAGGGCCTCGCGCTGCAGCAGGTTACGCGGCTCATGCTGTTCATCCGCATTTGGGACGGCATCAACGACCCGATTTGGGGCTGGATTGTTGACAACAGCAAGCCCGGCAAACGCGGCAAATTCCGCAAATATATGCTGTACGCCCCGCTGCCGCTGGCGCTTGTCACCGTGGTGATGTTCACGCATGTGCCGGGGCTGGCGCAGTGGCAGTACCTCCTCTGGGCGTATGCCACCTACATTTTAGCCGAGCTGCTGGTCACAATGGTCAGCGTGCCCTACGGCTCGATGATCGGTGTGATTTCGCCAAACGCCGAGGACCGCACCAGCCTTTCGATGTTCCGCAACATCGGCGCGGGCATGGGCCTGATGCCGGCCGCTGTGGTGCTGCCCATGCTCGTCTTCAGCCAAACGGCGGGCGGCGTGCCGTATCTGGACGCAAACAAGCACCTCATGGCCATTGTTGTGATGGGTGCGCTCGGCGTGCTCATGGCGCTGTTCTGCTACCGCAACACGCAGGAACGCCTGCCCTCCGCCACCACCCAGCAAAAGCTGGATCTCAAAAAAACGGTGCGGGGCCTGCTGCGCAACCGGCCGTTTATCGCGATCTCGCTGTGCTCCATGCTCTTGATTGCCACGCAGATTTATCTTGAAACCATGAACGGTTATCTGTTCAAAGATTACTTTGCCGACCCGGGAAAATCGAGCCTGCTGCCCATCGCGCAATATTCCTCCACGGTGTTGATCATCCCGTTCTTCAGCAAGCTGGTGGCGCGCTTTGGCAAACGGGAGCTCTGTGCGGCGGGGACGCTGATTTCATCCGCTGCGTTTGCCGCGCTGTTTCTCTCGCACACGAATAACCCCATGACCTATCTGGCGTTTTCGTTCTTCGGCGGCATCGGCCTGAGCATTTTTACTACCTCAAGCTGGGCCATGGTGGCGGATGCCATCGACTTCCAGGAGCTGCTTTCCGGCCAGCGCGAGGACGGCATGGCTTTTGCGGTTTGCTCGTTTGCGCGCAAGCTGGGGCACACCGCCGCGGGCGCGGGCTGCAATGTGCTGCTTGGCATCATCGGCTATGCCGTGCGCGAGGGCAGTGTGCCTGTTGCCCAAACGGCCGCGGTCGCGAACAGTATGTATACGGTTGCCACATTGGTTCCCGCGATTTCCTTCGCGCTGATTTTTGTGCTGGTGGCGTTTTTGTATCCGCTGAGCAAGGGCAAGGTTGCCGAGCTGCAGGAGACGCTGCGGGAGAAGCGTGAGATGGCGGTGAATATCTAGTCATGCTGTCTCAATGTGAAATAAAAATCGAACAAACAGTTGACAAAGACGAATATATGTACTATAATGGCGTTGTGAAAAAAGCGAAAGGCGGTGCGGCGGTGAATCCCTATGAAAAATGCCCGGTCTATGAAACGGAACATTTCCATCTGCGTTTGGTGAAATTGAAGGACGCGGCGGATCTGCTGGAGTGCTACAAACACCCGACATCCGCTGTGCAGGGCAGCGCGGCCAACTGCTATGTCGGCCCCGGCGGTTACGGCTCGCAAAAAAAGCGGGACATGCGCAAATTCATTCGCATGTGGCTGGATGAGTACCGCAATAGAGAATTTGTACGATGGAGTGTGATTGGCCGCCAAAGCGGTTTGGCCGTTGGCAGCATCGAAATGTTTTGCGATCCCAGCCTCCTTCCGGGCTGCAGGGGCGGGGTGCTACGCATTGATTTGATTGCTTTCTATGAAACGGAATTATACGTAGCCGAGCTGCTGCGGTTGGTCGTTGATGAATTTTATACGCTGTTTGACGCAGATGTTATAACCACAAATGGCCATCCGGAGGCTGAAATACGCCTGCGTGCGATTGCCGCCGCCGGGTTTGTACCCATCGAGTGGCCCGGCAGGGAAAATTATTACGGCAGGAAAGCGGCGCCGTGATGAACCGCAATTTTTGCCTCTGGGAGACCCCCACATGAACCAACCCAACATCCTCTTCTTATTTTCCGACCAGCAGCGCTGGGACACCCTCGGCTGCTATAACCCGTTGATCGACTTCACGCCGAACCTCGACCATCTGGCGGCGGAGGGCGTGCGCTTTGAGAACGCCTTCACCTGCCAGCCGGTGTGCTGCCCCGCCCGGGCCTGCCTGCAAACGGGGCTGTTTGCCACGCAGACGGGCTGCTACCGCAACGACATCGCACTGCGCCCAACCGCGCCCACGCTCGCCGATCATTTTCATCAAAACGGCTACGAAACCGCCTACATCGGCAAATGGCACTTGGCCGCGACCGACCGCAAGCCGGTTCCTATCGAACTCAGAGGCGGGTACAGGGGCCATTGGCTGGTGTCCGACGCGCTGGAGCTCACATCAAACGGGCAGGGCGGGCACATGTTCGATGCGCAGAACAACCCTGTGGAGTTCAGCGGCTACCGCGTGGATTGCCAGACGGATTTTGTGCTCGACTACTTACAAAACCGCAAATCAGACAAGCCGTTCTTTCTGTTTGTCTCGTGGCTGGAGCCGCACCACCAGAACGACGCGGGCCATTATCAGGGACCTGCGGGATCGAAAGGCAGGTTCGCGGGCTATGCGCCGCCGGAGGATTTGCGGCAGCTGGGCGGCGGTGATTGGCAGGAGGAATATGCCGATTACCTCGGCTGCTGCGCGAGCCTGGATGATAATGTGGGCCGGATCGTGCGGCTGCTCAAGGAGCGGGGCGAATATGAGAACACGCTGATTGTTTATACCAGCGACCACGGTTCGCATTTCAGAACGCGCAACGGCGAATACAAGCGCTCCTGCCATGATGGGAGCACCCGCATCCCGATGATTTTGCGCGGCCCCGGCTTCACTGGGGGAAAGTGCGTGGATGCGCTGGCGAGTTTGGTGGATTTGCCCGCCGCGATGCTGCATGCCGCTGGGATAGCCGTTCCGCCCGCATGGCAGGGCAGCCCGCTGCAGCGCCCGGCGGCAGGGGACTGCGAGGGCTGGCAGCAGGATGTGTTCATTCAAATCAGCGAGAGCCAGGTGGGCCGCGCGCTGCGCACCGCGCGGTGGAAATACGCCGTGACAGCCCCGCGCAGAAACGGCTGGCTGCACGCGGGTGCAAAAACCTACCGCGAGGCGTTTCTATACGACCTGGAAAACGACCCGCACGAACTGAACAATCTGGTGGGCCGCGATGAATACCGCGAGGTGCGGGCGCAGCTGCGGCAGAGGCTCATTGAGAGAATGGTCAGTGCGGAGGAAAAGGCGCCCAAGATTTTACCGGCAAAGGGGAGATTATGATGAAAACAATGGCGGAAATCATGGAACAGCAGGACCCGGAAACGTTTGCGATGATGCAAAAAATCATGGCGCTGCCGGGCATGTATTTGGGCGGCAGTAACTTCAAATATATGGATATGTTCCTTTTTGGGCATGCGTTTGCGCGAACCTCACGTCCAAGCTCGTTTTGCCCGATGCCAAACAGGCCGCTGCAGCATTGGCTCCTGCACACACAGTCGGCAAGCCTTCGCGTTTGCACATTGAACGGTCAGTCGCTGTTTTACCGCATGTTTGGTTCACGGGAGCTGGCCTTTGAGAATTACAAAGATTTTTTGAAAGCCTGCCTGCCGGAGGATCCGGAGGAGGTGTCGTTTGCGCTTACGGACTATGAAAACGAGCATGATATTGAGCGGCATTATTTTGAAGAAGCGCCGCCGGGATACAATGAGCAGCTTGCAAACAACGCGCTTGGCGAAATCACCGGCATGATTATCCGTGCGGGGATTGCTTATGATAGCCTGCGGGTTTATGTCCGCCGGGACGATTATTTTTTGCAGGTGCGGTTTTTGTTTCATACCGCCGATGGGTGGGTTGACGACACGGAATTGATTGCAAAAGAAGAAAATTATACGGTGCTGCTTGCAATCCATGCAAATGCGCGCAACTCTTCGGCGGAGGCGTTTCGGGCGTGCGGGTGCGACGTAAACAATAAGGCGAAGCGGCGTTCTTCTCTTGATTTTGCCGGCATGATCACAAATAAAACCGCCTTCTTGTCAGAATACCGGAAATGGAAGGAAAGCGTGACCGGTCAAGGCGCAGCGGTATTGTAAGCGCGCCGGCCTCCTATAAATCACAAAACCCCCATGGAATACACCTGCGTATTTCATGGGGGTTTGCATGTTGCGCATCCTATACCAGTGTCACCGCAAAAATCCCTCATCTGCCCCACTCACAAAATCAGCACAATCGTGCCCGCCGTGATCAGCAGCCCGCCGATGACGCTCTTGACATCCACGGCTTCCTTCAGAATCACGAACGCCAGCACCATGGAGATGACCACGCTGAACTTATCGATGGGCACCACCTTGGAGGCGTCGCCCATTTGCAGCGCCCTAAAGTAGAACAGCCACGAAAGCCCGGTCGCAAGGCCCGAAAGCCCAAGGAACAGCCAGCTTTTGCGCGTGATATTCGCCACCTCGTGCTGGCTGCCCTGCAGGAACACGATGCCCCAGGCCATGAGCAGCACCACCACCGTGCGGATGGCTGTGGCAAGGTTGGAGTTGATGCCGGCCAAACCGAGCTTTGCCAAAATGGAGGTTGCCGCCGCGAACAAAGCGGACAGCAGCGCATAAAGAATCCACATGATGTTCCCCCCTAAAAACTCTTTCTGTCCTCTATTATACAGCGTCTTGATGGATTTTGCAAAGCTTTATTTTAGAAAAATATAACCCCGGCGCACGATTGTTTTTCGTGCGTTTTTTGCTTTGCACCGCAAAAGTTTTCTCAAAACCCGCCACTCCTCTGTTTGACACACAAATTGCCAGCTCCTCCCCGGGCTTTGCCGGGCAACCCCCATTGTGAATACCAATTTTTAACAAAGCCGTTGAAAGGTTCGGCAACTTTCGCTTTTTACAACGTTGAAGTATTGACTTTGCCCCTTTGGCGTTGTACAATGCCAATGCGATGCAGGAGATATTTTGGAAGTAGGTAGTGCAAATGTATCAGACGATACCACCCGAAGAACTGGCTCGCTGGCAGGCGGACAATGGTTGGCAGGGAGCTGATTACAACCAGTATGCGCCGCAAAATCCTCCGCAGGGGGTATACCCGTTCCAGCAGACATATCAAACGCCATACATGCCGCAGGCAACGCACATGCCGCAGGCAATGCATATGCAAGAGCAGCAATGGCCGGCGCAGCCCTATTATCCGGCCTATGCAGCGCCCGCACCCCAACCGCAATGGTCCATGCAGCCGCAGGCACAATCCAATTCCGGCTACATTGATGCCGCGAGCGCATTCCGGAGGGACGCGCAGCAGCAAGAGGACCACTGGGAACAATACGCTCCGGCAGAAGATGCACCGCAGAGCGCGGAACAGGATGCACCGCAGAGTGCGCCAAAGAGCAAACGCAGCAAGGCGGTGCGGATTTTATTCGATGTGATGTTCAGCCTGCTGATTGTTGCCATTTTGGGCGGCTCCGTGATGTTCACACTTTCCAGCAATCCGCAGAAATCCTACCTCGGCTATCGTCTTTACGCGGTCAAAACCCCATCGATGACCCCGCGGGCGGACGGCAGCAGCCAGCCCGGCGGTTTCCGTGCCGGCGCGCTCATTGTGGTCAAGCTCTGCGACCCCGAGACAATCAAAGAAGGCGACATCGTGACCTATATGCCCGGCAAAGATCCGGGAGTCTACCTGACGCACCGTGTGGCGCGGGTGCTTGACCAATTGAATGAGGACAGGGGCCTGTTCTTTGTCACCAGAGGCGACGCCAACAATTCCGACGACCCGCCCATCAAGGCGCAGGCTGTCATTGGCAAAAAGGTGCTCGCAATCCCGGCCATCGGGTCCATTCTGCAGATCATCCGCGGCAACTATATCCTGAGCATAGTGACCATCCTATCGGCGTTTGGCTTTATCCTCCTGATTCGTGTTTATTTTTCCGCACCCGGAAAAAAGAGCAAGAAAAAGCAAGAGACGTTGGCGTAGTCCGTCTTCCCGGAAAAAGGCGGTTACAAATAAAAAGGAATCCCCTAAAAAAGAAAAAAGTAAAAAGGAGTACTCAACATGCAAACAAACATCAAGCGCAAGCCCCTCATCCTCGCAACGGCTATCGTCCTGGCACTGGTCACCATCGTTGGCGCCACATTCGCGTGGTTCACCGCAAATGATTCCGTCAAGAACAGACTGGCAACAAAGGACGCCCTTGCCAACGTGCACATCCAGGAAACCTTCGTTGAGCCGGACGACTGGAAACCCGGCCAGACCATCACCAAAGAAGTTGCTGTGGCCGATGTCGGCTCCGCGCCGGCGCTGGTGCGCGTCTCCTTCAAGGAAGACCTGACCGTTAACCAGCCGCCCGTGGGCGAGGCGACCATCTTCACCGACGCAATGGAAAACGCCACGAAAAAGCCCCTCCTCTTCGACAACACCGCATATGCCGGCCCTGAGTGGGTCGAGGTGACAACGACCGCCAACGCAACCATGGGCGGCATCAAGCTGGCCGCTGACTACAGCCCGGTCAAAGTGTACGCCATGTATGTTGCGCCCTCCACGCCCACGCCGCCAGGCGGCTCCATCGGCTCCTACTCCTTCGTTATGTGGGCGCCCATCGCCGGCATGACAAACACCCCCGCTAACGTTGGCGACGGCACCGGAACCGAGCTCAACGGCAAGCTCCAGGCCATCAAGTTCGACAGAGTGTGGAACGGCGACACCAAAACCCTCACACTGAACAACATCAGCTACATGACCTATCCGGCTCCGATCAATCAGCTGGCTGACTGGAGTGCTGCGAAGCCCGCCACCGCCGACATCGGCAAATCCGTTGCGGAAGGCTTGATCAACGCCATGGCAGCTGTTTCCGGCAAGTATCCCAGCAACATCCAGCTCAACTACAACAACGCAACTCCCGGCGGTGTCGCTGCTACCCCCACTGCCGGCAGCTGGTACTACAACGCAAACGACGGCTACTTCTACTACATCGGCCTGGTGATGCCCGGCACGATCACGCCGTACATGCTCAAGAGCCTGCTGCTCAAGGGTGACGCGGACAGCGACAACTACGCCAACATGACATTTGAACTGGAAGTGGTCATGAAAGCCATCCAGCACACCAAGGACGCTGTTGATACCGAGTGGAGTCTTTCCTCCAACGCAGCCCTGGAAACCGCCATCCATGCACTGTGCGAATCCTAAATTCTAACAAAACCTGAAAGGAGGGGAGACCATGCATCCGATTCATCCGATCAAAAAAATCATTTTTTCCGTCTTGTTGATTGCAGCCGTACTTTCCGGAACGACAGCGCAAGCGCAAGCGGCGGCGGCGGCAGAACTCCCCCCCGGCGTTTTGATTGGCGACCAGAACGGCCTGACCGTGCCCGTCAGCGGCGAGTATTTCATCGATGCCGATGGGCTGGAGGCCGGAGATGTCATCACAAAGCAGCTGGAGATCCGCAACCTGGAGTCTTATTCCTATAAGATATTCATGCGGGCGGAACCCCTGGATGAAACCGGGCCGCTGCACCTGCTGGATGAGGTCAAGTGCACCCTGACCCTGGACGGAACAGTGCTGTACAATGGCCGTGTCCGGGGCGACGAGGGGATCAACATGATTCTTGAATCCCTCGACCTGGGCACCTACAACAGCGGCGAGCAGCGTACCCTCGAAATCAAGCTGACTGTGAACCCTGAGATGAAACAATACTACTGGACGGCCAGCGAAGCGTTTTTTAAGTGGCATTTCTATGCCGCGCGGGAAGAAAAAAGTGAGAAGCCGAACACCGGCGAGGCCGTGAAAAACAGCCTGTACTTCATTTTCCCCGGCATGGTGTTTGCCATGGGAATTCTGGTGCTGATCAAACGGCGCCAACAGGCGGAAATCGAATGATCTATTGATCTGGGATCTATTGATCTGGGATCTATTGATCCAAGGCTCCGGCTCGCCCTGTGCAGGGCTTCCCCGTGCGGAGCGGGCCGGTCAATTATGTTCTCCGGCAGGTTGTTCTGTGTCCATGGCGGCTCATGGGCAAAGAAGAGCTTGTATGGATGATTATGAAGGATAGGAGGTGTCATTGCGATGAGCAAGACAAAACGCGATCATCCCATTATGCCAAGGCTGCGCCGCCAGTATCCGCTGATGCTGGTGATGGCGGTCATTGTGGCAATGTTCAACCTGCTTGGCACCACATTCGCGTGGTTTGTTCAGACAGACAACGTGAAGAACGTGATCGAGAGCAAGGAAACACGGTTTACTCACCAGATTGACGAGGATTTTGAAAAGCCCACAGTGGTCGATCCGGGGGATACAGTCGTAAAAGCTGTCCGTGCGGAAAACACCGGCACGCTGCCCGGCTTTGTGCGGCTGCTGGTGCTGACCGAGATCATCTCGCAGGACGGCGTTCCGCTGCCCGCAGGTCCTTCCGCCATCACCTACAATGATATCAACACAACAAAGTGGATCAAGGTCGATAACTGGTGGTATTATCTGGATGTGCTGGAGCCGGGGGAAGTTACGCCCAATATCTTCAGCGGGGTTACGCTTTCGGCTTCGCTGCCCGACGAATACCAGAACGCGGGGATGAAGATCGAAGTGAAGATGGAGGCGTCGGATATCAAAAAATGGAGCTACCGCGCGGGCTGGTGGCCGCAGCATCCTTCCAACGCTGCGCCGCCCGCACCCTTTAACGCGGTTGACAGCGTGCTGAGCGCTCTGGCGCAATCGTAAAAAAAGTTGAACTCAAAGATGTACAAGCAAAATGATGTGAAAAGAGGTGAGGCGCAATGCGCATACGCAAAGTCAAAAAAAGGACAATCGCGGTTTTTTTGTCGCTTGTTCTGGCGTTGGCCAGCATTGTTTCGCTGCTCGTGTTAAAAAGCGAGAATACGCTCGCGGCCCCTCCGGGCACGGGGCCTTATTATGCCGAACGGCGCAACGACGCGTTTGAAAAAGTGGGCTGGGTGCAACCCGGCACGCCATGCATTACTTCAACCGGGACGCCGACAACCACAATAGCCACCGCGACGATCCCGAACTTCACCTACGGCGCGGAGACGATCCAGGGGATACCCACCACAGGGCCGGGTTCGGCGCTGCATGGCGGCGGCCCGTGGGAGCTGAACCTTTCCCACACTGCCGGCAAGACCGCAGGCTGCTCCATGCCATGGAACGGCAACAGTACCGCGCCGCCGGCCAACCAGACCGTAAGCGGCGCTGCCTACAATATAACCACAAATCCCTATCTGGTCTATACTGCGGAGGAGTACCGCTATTGCGTGCTCAACCACGCCTCCTTCCGGCTGATGAAGGACATCGACCTGGGCGGGTATCTTGGCCGCAACTGGACTACGCCCGCCGCAGCGAGTGTAGCCTGGACAGCCGATGGCAACGGACATACGGTCTATAACTATTACAGGCACGCAAGGGCCTCCCTTGACTTCAACGTAGCGGGCTCGGCCACGGGTCAATCCATGTTCGGCCCAGCCAACGGTATTACGATAAAGAATTTGCGCGCCAGCAATGCCTACGCCTATGCCGCGGACGCGCTTGCGAATCCGAACGGCACAGTGCGCGGTCTGGGGCTTTTCCTGACATACGACGGCACCGGCACGTGTACCGTACTCAACTGCGCCGCGGAAAAAAGCGTTCTGTATTTGGAATCAACCAACGAAAACCGAGGGTACGGCGCGAGCACTTTCGTTGTGTCAAGCAACAACGCCACGGTGGACAAGTGTTACGCAAACGATGTGCATATCTTCGTGTTTTCTACCTCCAGAGCCTCCTGCGCGTCGCAGATTCTCTTTAGCGGCACGGGCACCGTCACCAACACGTTTTCCATCAACGGCACGGTGATCGGGAACAGGGGGCACAACGGCGGGTTCGTCTCCTGCATGAGCGGCCTCAGCACGATTCGGAACTGCTTCTCGGATGTTGAAATCTACGGCTACCAAGACGCCGGTGCCTTTGTTGGTGTACAGCACGGCAACGCCAGCACGAAGCATGTCATTGAAAACTGCTTTTCCACAGGAAAGGTGGAGGGCGTTGAGGCGTTGGGCGGCTTTATGGGATCGCCGGACGCCTACGCCAACTCGGGTATCGCATCAAGCGAAATCAAAAATGCCTACAGCACGGCAATGGTGGGCATGATGAGCAATGCGCGCAAGCAGGGCAGCTTCCTGGGCTCATGGAAGGGAGTCGTCAACAACACCAATAACAGTGCACGGAACTACACCATCACCGACTGTTATGGTGCCGGCGAGGTCGGCTCGCTGGATATGGACTCCACACTGGGGCGCGGCAACAGCACGTCCGCCGGCTTCACCGGAGCGCATTACTACGACGCCGCCACCAGCAACACCATCAAATATACAAACTGCTATTATGATAAACAGACCACGGGCATGAAGGAATGGGCGCTGGGCTGCCCCACAGACGGCACCGAGACGGATACCTACGGGACAATCCCTACTCCCTTCCCCGGAACTCCCTCGCCTGGATATACAAGCGACACCTGCCAGACCATGGGCGCCAACTGGAACGTGAAGGGCGTGCTGACCACAGACACCAACAAATCCGGCACGGGCCTGACCTCGCCGCCGAGCAGCCACGCTGCCGCGGACGGCAAGACCGACCAGAGCTTCACCGGGTTCACCAACAACAACGACTGGGTGTTTGAGGCGGGCCACTACCCGCAGCTCAAGGTGTTTGCCCAGCCCACCACGTTCACCAACACCAACTGGATGACGCAGACGGAGATGAACAACCTGGTCATCGCCTATTCGAGGGCATCCACCTCCACCGTTATGTTCGACACCTATGACGAGGACCACAACGGCAACACCCTCAACCGGCCGGCCAACCCCGATGTCTACGACACCGTGCGTGATATCACGCATGATTTCACCATGACCTCCGCCTCCGACACGAAGTGGGCACGCGTGGGCAACGGGCCGACGCTTGCCAACGGCAAGGGCAACACTTCGTCTGTTCCGGCGCAGGGCACGTCCCCTGTGGTGGAGCTCAACCATCCCATCCCCATTTATGGCGAGGACTATCAGACGACGGGGCTTTCCCCGGGCATTGAGTGGCTGCGCCCGACCGTTTTGCGCGGCACCCAGGAGGGTACGCGCGCCCTGCGGACCGTGCCTCTTTCGCGGCTCTATGCCACGCCGTCCGAAACGGTTGCGCTGGGCGATTTATATGACCACAAGCCAAGCGTAAAATTTGCGTTCACCACCGGCCCGGAATACAATGCCGGCCTGCCGATTCTCCATGCCGAGGCCTTCCCCGGCACCACGCAATACGAAGATGTGCCTGCTCCCATTGTGGCAGGCAGCAAGGTTTCCTATATCATTCGCCTGGTAACAGGCACGAACCCCGACGGCAGCTACACCTATGGGCCGCCGATGGATTTGTCTGACGACAGCATCAACCACCAGTTCAACGGGCTGGCCCCGTTCATCCTGCCGGAGGGCATTTATGCCATCACCTATGTGTGGGAATTCAGCGACAAGCGCTTTATGGTAACCACAAAATATGTGTGCCACACAAAAACAATCAGCGGCGAGAAGCATGCGTTTGTCAATGGTATCCCCCGGGATGGCAGCGACACGCTCTATGAGACGGTCAGCATCGGCGATACGATCCGCTACGAGCTCACCGTGAACAACCTGGGCTTTGAGATCAAGCCGGTGCCATCCTTCCTCTCGCCGGTGGTTGGCGGCAGCCTGGGCATGACCATGAGCAACTCCATAGGCGCCGGTGCGGCGCTGGTCAACGAGGTTGTCACCTTCACCATTGCGCTCCAAAACAATTCTTCCGCCGGCACGATGCACGACATGGATATTTCCAGCGCGATCCCCATCGGCATGGACTTTGTGGAAGGCAGCATCGAGATCAACGGGCAGCCTGCCGGGGTCAACGGATACATCAACCACAGCACGGGCTTGGTTCATGGTTTGATCAGCAGCCTTGCCGCCGGAGCAACCAGCACGATCACTTATCAGGCAAAGGTCAACGGCGTGTTCATCGCGAGCAACATGAAATATGCCACGCAGGCGCAGGCGGTTTATTCGGATGCCGGCGGCCTTGTGACCAACCAGTGCTCGCTCCCCACGGAGTTCGATATCGCCGGGCAATCCGGGGCGCTGATTGATATTCTTCCCGCAGGGCTGACCTACGTCAGCCACAACGCGGCGGTAGTCGGGGAGACATTCAGCCGCAACGGGCAGGAATGCAGGTGGGACTTCCCCTCGCTGCCGGTTGGCCAAACAACGGTGTCGGTAACAGTCCGCGTGGATAACTCCGGGAACTTCGTCAACACGGCAACGCTTGAGGACAGCCTCTATTCGCCCAATGGGCAGCCCACCAACAACACCTATCATCACTGCGAGTCAACTGCGCTCATGCTGCATCTGCGGCAGGTGGTTGTGGATTACACGGGCGATACCCAACTGCCATACATGGGATTTTTCAACCTGCGCAACAGCGGCGTTATGCGGCAGGTGACCACCGAATCAAACAAGCACGGCCTGAACGTTGATTTCCGCGCCTTTGTGCTGCCGGAACCGGACACGGACATGGTTTATCTCATCAACGATATCCTCCCGCAGTATTACGAATATGCAGGCTTCGTCGCAACGGGCGCCAATGCGGCGCACAACCCGGCCTCCATGCTGACCACCGCCGCGCAGGTGAACTTTGCGGGCGGCAACGAGTTTTGGGTCACGGTATACATCAGGCCGCGCAGCGACCCCGGCAAGCATGTGTGGGACTTTAAAACCAATTCGTTCGGCACGATCTATGAGACACCGCCCTCGCCGGATGACCCATATCCCGTCGGAAGACCGCTGTACTTTTTCTCGCAGACCACCTCGGGCAAAACGCAGCTTTACTTCATCGAAAATGTGGGCAACGGAACAGGGGATCTGATTAAAATCGGCAATCCGGTCAATATGGGCTACAACGCGATGGGATTCCGAACCGCGGATATGTATCTGTACGCGATGAAGAACAGCAGCAATATGCTGGTCAGAATCGGCCGCGGCGGCGCGGTGACGGAGGTTGGCTTGGTGAGCAACTTGCCGTCGCAGCACTACGATGCCGGCACCTTCGGCACGGGTGCCTACAGCGACATCCTGTTTTTGCAATGTCCCTCCGATACCGTCACCACCAGGCCGACAAGATTCATATATATGGTGAATGTGGCGACGATGAGCGCCACGCGATTGACGATGAATGACGGCACCAATAATATCGAAATTGGAGCCGTGGCCGACCTCTTCTTCATGCGTGGCTATCTGTGGGCAGTGAGAGGCACACTACAAAAGATATACCGCATCAATATAGATACCGGGCGGGTGCGGGAGTATGCCCTGCCTAACCCAGGAATAATTACAGCCCAAACCTATGGTGGGCAGTGGCTATACAGCGAGGAGGACTTTGGCCTGTTGGGCAATGGGGACGGCAAGATTCACCGCGTTCACATCAACAACCCCACCGCCTCACCAACCTTTACGCGCGTAGCAACGATCCAAGCTCCCCAAAACGCAACAGGCAACGACGCCGCATCCTATATCGGCCTTGTCAGCGGCGGAGACGACAATTATTAACCAAGTGATGATGTAATCGCAATTTGTAGGGGCGAACTGTGTTCGCCCACAGAAAAACCTTTATGTTCTTGGGTTTGCGGGCGAACACAGTTCGCCCCTACAATTGCATATGCACTGAATCAGTGCTTACTTAACCCACCTAATTCACCCGCACTTCTGCGGAAACTCTCTTCTCTCCGGGCTGAAAACGCACCTCCCAGTGTTTTTCAGCCCGGTCCCCCCTTTTTTATGATTAGCTCTTTGACCACCCCGTCCGCTTCGCGTCCACTCTGGTTTTTTGACCACCCCGTCCGCTTCGCGGCCACCCCTCCACTGGAGGGGAATTATCTGTAGCCACACACTTCGTTTATGTTTTTCGTGAATCTTGCGGCGGCGAACCAATTCCCCTCCGTTGGAGGGGTGGCCGCGAAGCGGACGGGGTGGTCAAAAAAACGGTCAAAAAGACCTGTGATCAAAGGATAGCCCATGAAACGAAAGAATCGCATCCTGAACGCGGCCATGGTTCTTTTGCTCATCGCGGCGCTCGTCTGCGGCGGGCTGCTGGTGCATGAGTACCGGAAGAACGCCGGCATGGACGCCGCTGCGGACGGTCTGCAAGCCGAAAAACCGGAAGGCGAAGACTCAATGGACTTTGCCGCGCTGCGGGCGGAAAATCCGGAGATCATCGCTTGGCTGACCATCCCCGGAACCACGATCGATTACCCCGTGCTGCAGGCGGCCGATAACAAGTATTATCTGAGCCACGACGCGCAAAAGAAGCTCAACAAGAACGGCGCGCTCTTCCTTGATTACCGCATGCGCGCCGATTTCTCCGATTTCAACAGCGTGATTTACGGCCACTACATGAGCAGCGGGATGATGTTCCAAAACCTGGTGAAGTTCAAAGAAAAAGATTTTTTTGAGAGCCACGACGAGGTGGTTTTCTATACCCCGGAGCAAACCCGCGAGCTGGAAATTGTCGCCGTGGCAGTCGTGCCGTCCTCGAGCCCCCTCTACAACTATATCTTTACTTCGCCCTCTGAGCAGGAGGCGCATCTGCAGCTGCTGAAGGAAAAAGCCAAGTATTATCGCGGTGCTGATTTTGCGCCCGATGACCGCTTGGTTTTGCTTTCCACCTGCTCGTATGAATACACGGAGGCCCGCACGATTGTTGCATGCCGCCTGCCTGCATAGAAAAACCAAAAATAACGTCAAATCTCTGCTGAACAGCGGGGATTTTTTCTGTGCCCATATCCTGCGGGATCGGGGGGTTCAAAAAAAGTTTACAAAGAGGACTTGAAATACAACAATGCGTTTGCTATACTATGTTCAGTGATTGTTCAATGAAAGGAGGCGCAGGAAATTGTCATGCAAAGATAAGCTGACAACACGGCAGGAGCAGGCGGCGGAAAGCAGGCGTCATCTGCTGGACGCGGCGCTCAAGTTGTTTGCGGAAAACGGCTACAGCGCAACGCCCGTGCGCGATATCAACCGCACGGCAGGCGTGGCGGACGGGCTGCTGTATCACTACTTTCCGGACGGAAAAAAAGAAATTCTGCTCGTTTTGGTGGCGGAAAAAATCAGCGAAATCATGGCGCTTTTGCGCAGCGGCGCCGAAGGTCTTGATGATTTGCCACTGGACGAAGCGCTTGAGCAGGTCTTTCAGAACTGGTTCGAGGTGTTCCACGGACGCCGGGATATCATCAAAATCCTGCTGAAAGAAAACGAGGCAATGCAGATTGTGGAGCGGGAAAAGCTTGCGGAAATCATCTGCCAGGGCGATCGATGGTTCCCGGAGTTTTTGCGAAAACGCGCGCAAAAGGGCGAGATCAGGGAGATTGATTACATCAGCGCAACAGAAGCGCTGGGCGCTGTGTTATACAGCTATTTCCTCGCGGTGCTCACCGGCATCGGGCCGGGTGTGCTGGGAGACGAAGCGCGCCGTAAGAGGCTGATTGCCTACCAGGTGGATCTTTGGAAAACCCCTTCATCATAATACAAGAAGCAAGAAGCAAGAAGCAAGAGGCAAGAGGCAAGAGGCAAGAGGCAAGAGGCAAGATAAAAATGATCGTCATAGAAATGACATGATAAATTTCAACTTTCAGGAAAGGCTCGTCTATGCAGATTTTCAAGTATATCAAAAAATCGTGGCTGGCGGTGGTCGGCTGCTTTTTGTTGCTGATTGTGCAGGCGGTGTGCGATCTTTCGCTGCCCACCTATACCAGCAACATCGTGAACGTGGGCATTTCGCAGGGGGGCGTTCCGGACGCCGTGCCGGAGCAAATGCGCGGCAGCACCTTTGATTTCATGCGGGAGCGGATGACGCCGGAGGACAGCGCTGCGGCGGAACAAAGCTATACGGCGGACAAGGACGGCATCTATCATCTGAACAAAACGGCGGACCGCGTTGCGCTCGACGCCATGTTCCGCGCGGCGATTGCGCAGGAGGCGCAGACCCTTGCAAGCGGCGGCACCTATACGGCGGAGGAGTTTGTGCGGGCGATTCAGATCCTCGGCGTGGATATCCCTCTTGACGAAAGCACGCTGCGCCTGTTGTATTACGACTATTTTACAGAGGGCAAAACGGAGCCGATGACGGCGGAAGCCTTCCTGCGCTTTTTGCAGAACGACGTGGTGAATTCACCGGCGCTCGGCGGGCAGATGAACGAAGAAATGAAGGCCGGAATGGCGCAGCTTGGCATGTTTGCCGATGCGGAAGCGCTGCAAAAGCCGATGAACGCCAAAGAGCTCGGCGGGATGTTCGGCATGGACGCGGAACAGGCCGGGCAGCTGATGATGCTGTATTTCACGGTGCACGGCGGCGCGGAAACCGAGGCACTCTCGCTGAAGACCTTCGCGGATTTTTTGGTGGACGATGTGTCCAAACAGCCGGAATACGCGGGCATGATGGACAAAAACACCCTGGCGCAGGTGGAGCAGATGAAGGCCTTCACCGACCCTGCGGTGATCAACAAGCCGCTTGCCTACACAGAGCTTGCGGACTTGATGGGCATGGACGCGGAGCAGGTGAAGCTGCTGTATGTGTACGCGCAGTCGCAGGACAGCGCCTACCGCCCGGCGGCCATGGCGATGGGCGATTTCGTCACGTATCTGGCGGGGCAGGCGGCGAACCCGCTGTTTGCGGCGCAGCTGGGCGCGGACGCGGCGGCGCAAATGAAGCTGCTCGGGCAGTTTTCAACCAAAGCAAACATCGAAAAGCAGAGAACCTCTGCCGACATGGCGGCGCTCTTCGGCATGGAAAAATCGGCGATTGACCCGATTTATACGCTGTACCGCGTGACGCATGTGCGGCTGAATAACACGATGTCCGCGAAGGAATTCTTGGATTACGCGGTGACGGACCTGAGCCGCAACCCGCTGTTCCAATCGCAGTTCAACGAAGAAACCACAAAGCCGCTCGCTATGCTGAACGGCATGATGGACGCCGTGCTGGCGGGCGGAAGATACACCTACACGCAGATTGCCCAGCTCATGGACATGGACGCGGCGATGATCAAGCTGGTGTTTGCGATGCGGGAATCGGGGAACCAGGCGATGACCCGCACGCTTTCTCCGCTCGAGGCCGTGACGTTTATTTCGGAAAACAGCGCAGCGCTGGGCGGCATGGGCGGCGGCGGCACGGCGGCGGAGCTCAACATGGCGCAGGGCCTGATGCAGGGTACGCTGGAGAACAAAACATACACGCCGAGCGAGCTTTCGGCACTGATGGGCATGGACCAGAAGGCCATGGCACCGCTGTTTTTGCTGCACCAAAGCAAATACGGCGACACAAGCGGCTGGAAGCTGGCGCCGCAGCCGTTCGTTGATTTTTTGGCGGACGAAGCGCTCGCGAACGAAGAAGTTGCCGGGCAGATGGACAAGGACGCCGCCGCGATGCTCAGCGCGGCAAAGGCGCTGACAGACGCCGTGGTTTCCGGCAAGGTATATACAGCAAAGGAAATGGCGGCGCTGATGGGCGGCTTTGGCGGCGGCATGGACGCAAACAGCATCGAGATGCTCTATTTGTTCCAAGCGAGCACGCAGCACAGCAGCCCGGAGTGGAAGCTTTCGGTATCGCAGCTGCTGGACTTTTTGAGCAGCGACGTGGTGAACGACCCGCGGTTTTCCGCAATGCTGAACGCGGATATGAAAGAGGGCGTCACCGGCATCAACACGCAGATGACGGAGAGCATTTCGCTCGAAACCATGGATTTTTCCAACGAGCTGGTGCAGCAGCAGGTCGCGGTGCGGTTCCTGAACAGCGAATACACCGCCATCGGCATGGACATGGGGAAGCTGCAGCAGGATTACATGTTCCGCGTGGGCTTCCAGATGGTGCTGCTGGTGCTGGTGTCCACCATCGCGGCGATTTTCTCCACGATGCTGGCAAGCTACGCGGCGGCGAAAAACAGCTTTTTGCTGCGCGGCAAAATCTATGAAAAAATTCTCTCGTTCTCCAACGCGGAGATCGACAAATTTTCAACGGCTTCGCTCATCACACGCAGCACCAACGATATTCAGCAAATACAAATGGCGATTGTGATGATGCTGCGCATCGTGCTGTATGCCCCCATCCTGGGGATTGGCGGGGTGATCAAGGTGGCGCAGACCAACACCGGCATGGGCTGGGTGATCGCGATGTCTGTGGGAATCATGATGGCGGTGGTGGGCACGCTCGTCACCATCGCGATGCCAAAATTCAAGGCGCTGCAGGTGATGGTCGATAAGGTCAACCTCGTCAGCCGCGAGATTTTGACAGGCCTGCCCGTGATCCGCGCGTTCACGCGTGAAAAAGAAGAAGAAGAACGCTTTGACAAAGCGAACACGGCGCTCATGAAAACGCAGCTCTTCGTCAACCGGGGCATGAGCATCATGATGCCCATTATGATGTTCTTCATGAACGCGGTCGCCATGCTGATCATCTGGGTCGGCGGGCACCGCATACAGGGCGGCAACATGGAGGTCGGCGACATGCTGGCGTTCATCACCTACACCATCCAGATTGTGATGGCGTTCATGATGCTGAGCCTCATTTCGATCATCCTGCCCCGTGCGGGCGTTGCCGCGCAGCGCGTGGAGGAGGTGCTCGAAACCGAACCCGGTATCGTCAACGCGCCGGAAATGCAGCCGCTCGGGAAGGTCGAGGGCGTGGTGCGGTTCAACGATGTTTCGTTCCATTATCCAAGCTCCTCAGAGGACGCGCTGCGGCACATTACCTTCACCGCTAGGCCGGGCGAAACCACGGCGATCATCGGCAGCACCGGCAGCGGAAAAACAACACTCGTCAGCCTGCTGCCAAGGCTCTTTGATGTGACGGACGGGAGCGTGACGCTCGACGGCAAGGATATCCGAACCCTTGATATCAAGGAGCTGCGGGAACACATCGGCTTTGTGCCGCAAAAGGGCAACCTGTTCAGCGGCACGATTGAAAGCAACATCAAGTTCAGCGATAAAACCATGGAAAATGCCGCGATGGAACGCGCGGCGGAGATCGCGCAGGCCGCCGATTTCATCTCGCGCAAGGAAGATGGCTATGCCGACCCGATTTCGCAGGGGGGCACCAATGTGTCCGGCGGGCAAAAGCAGCGGCTTTCGATTGCCAGAGCCCTTGCACGCGGTGCAAAAGTGCTGGTGTTCGACGACAGCTTCAGCGCGCTCGATTTCAAAACAGACGCGGCACTGCGCCGTTCGCTGGCAAAGAACAGCGGGGATTCGACGGTCATCATCGTGGCGCAGCGGATATCGACGGTGCTCCACGCGAACCAAATTGTGGTGCTCCACGAGGGCGAGGTTGTGGGTATTGGCACGCACAGGGAACTGATGGAAGACTGCGAAATCTATGCGGATATCGCGAAAAGCCAGCTGAATGCAAGCGAGCTCGGCGGAAAGGGTGGTGACAAGAATGGCTGAAAATAAGAGACGCCGTATGGGCGGCGGGTTTGGCCCCGGCGGGATGCGGGGCGGCGAAAAGGCAAAGAATTTTAAGGGCACAATCGGCAAGCTGGCCCGCTATCTGGCGCGCTACAAGTTCTCGCTGGCGCTGATCATGCTGTTTTCCGTGACGGCGACGGTGTTCAGTGTTGTGGGGCCAAAGATTTTGAGCCAGGCCACCACGGAGCTGTTCACCGGGCTTGTGTCAAAATTCACCGGGGGCAGCGGCATCAATTTCGTCAAGGTCGGGCAAATTCTTCTGAGCGTGCTGCTGCTGTATGGCATCAGCCTGGTTTGCAATTTGATCCAGGGCTGGACGATGGCGACGCTTTCGCAAAAGGTGAGCTACAATTTGCGGCGCGAAATCAGCGAAAAAATCAACCGCATGCCCATGAAATATTTTGAGAGCCGCACGGTGGGCGAGGTGCTTTCGCGCATCACCAACGACATCGACACCATGGGGCAGAGCCTGAACCAGAGCATCACGCAGCTCATCACCAGCATTTGCATGATCGTCGGCGTGGCAATCATGATGATCTCCATCAGCCCACTGATGTTTGGCATCACCGTTGGGATTCTGCCGATCTCCGCCGGGCTGATCCTGCTGGTGGTCAAAAACAGCCAAAAGCACTTTAAAGTCCAGCAGGAATACCTGGGCGTGATCAACGGGCAGGCGGAGGAAACCATCAGCGGGCACAACATCGTCAAGCTCTTTAACCATGAGGAGCAGGCGCAAAAAGACTTCTCTGAGACCAACGAGGTGCTGTTCCAATCGGCGTGGAAGAGCCAATTCCTTTCGGGCCTCATGATGCCGGTCATGCAGTTCATCGGCAATTTGGGCTATGTCGCGGTCGCGATTTCCGGCGGGATTTTGGCCTTCAAGGGCACCATCAGCGTCGGCGATATCCAGGCGTATATCCAATATGTGCGGCAGTTCACGCAGCCCATCGCGCAGCTGGCGCAGGTGTCCAATATGCTGCAATCCATGGCGGCGGCGGCAGAGCGCGTGTTTGAGTTCTTGGCGGAAGAAGAGGAAGAAGATACCGCCAGTGAACGCATCAAAAACGTGCAGGGCGAGGTGGAGTTTGACCACGTGAAGTTCGGCTACGACGAAAACAAGATCGTGATCAACGATTTCAACAGCCGGGTCACGCCGGGGCAGATGATCGCCATTGTGGGGCCGACGGGCGCGGGCAAAACCACCATCGTGAAGCTGCTGATGCGTTTTTATGACGTGCTCAGCGGGTCAATCCGCGTGGACGGGCACGATGTGCGCAGCCTGGGGCGCGGGGCGCTGCGCGATAACATCGGCATGGTGCTGCAGGATACCTGGCTGTTCAACGGCACCATCCGCGATAACATTCGCTACGGAAAACTGGACGCGAGCGACGAAGAAGTCACAGCCGCCGCAAAGGCCGCGCACGCGCACAGCTTCATCCGCCTGCTGCCGGAGGGCTATGATACGGTGCTGGGCGAGGACGCGGACAATATCTCGCAGGGGCAAAAGCAGCTGCTCACCATCGCGCGCGCCATTTTGGCAAACAAGCCCATGCTGATTTTGGACGAAGCAACCTCCAGCGTGGATACGCACACCGAGCAGCGCATCCAAAGGGCAATGAACAACCTCATGCGCGGGCGCACCAGCTTTGTGATTGCCCATCGCCTGAGCACCATCCGCGACGCGGATAATATTCTGGTCATGCGGCATGGGGATATCGTGGAGCAGGGGACGCACGAGCAGCTGCTGGAGCAGGACGGATTTTATGGGGAGCTGTATAATTCGCAGTTTGAAGAGACGGCGGCGGCGGGGTGAATCTGGCGGAGCATGAAAATAACGAAAAACCCTCAACAGAAAAGCGAGAGGGCGGGGGAAGTTAGTCAAAACGGGTAGAGCAAATTAGCTTTTGTCGCTCCGCGATTACTTCCCCAGTCATCGCGCAACAGCGCTGCTATGATGTAGGTTTTGTTCGCGATGACAGCCCCTTCGAAACCGAAGGGGCTGCTCGGGCGGATAGCCGCTAAGTTAAGTCAAAAGCAGAACCTGCAAGGCCCCCTTCGATGGCGAAGGGGGTGCCCGAACAGGGCGGGGGAAGTTAGAAGCGGAGTTTTTTTATAGCTCAATATATTCATTGAACGCTCACTGTACAAAAAATTTGACAACAGAACAGGAGAAAAACCATGGCAAAGAACATCATTTTCTATTTTTCGGGCACAGGCAACAGCCTTGCCGCCGCAAAAAAGCTTGCGCAGCAGCTGGGCGATTGCGAGGTTGTGTTCACAAAAGGCGGGTTCACGCCCGCCGCGCACTATGAGCGCATGGGCTTTGTGCTGCCCTGCTATGCCGGGGGCGCGCCGAAGCCCGCGCTGGAATTCCTCGCAGCATTGCCGCTCAACGGCAGCAGCGCAGACTATATTTTTTCGGTCATCACCTGCAACGTGAACGGCGGCGACGCGTCCCATATGCTGAACAAAGCCTTGATGCAAAAGGGATTGCGCCTGCACTATGCCAAAACGGTGCGCATGGTGGGCAACTACGTGGTGCAATACCCCGTTCCGGATAACGCGGAGGAGCTCCTGCAAAAAGCCGATGCGCAGCTGCAAGTGATTGCTGAAGAAATCGAGCAAAAAGCAGAGACGAAGCTATCTCGGCAGCACCTGTATTACACGGCGTTTTATGGCATTGGCAACCAATTTTTCTCCCAAAAAGAAAAGCAGCTATGGGCCTCCGACGCCTGCTCCGGCTGCGGGCTCTGCGCGCAGCTGTGCCCGGTGGGGAACATCGCCATGCAAGCCGGCAAGCCGGAATTTTTGCACAAAAACTGCACCAACTGCCTGGCTTGCCTGCACTGGTGCCCCATGGCGGCGATCGACTGCGGGAAATCGACCGTATGGCGCGAACGGTATCATCACCCGGATGTGAAGGCGATGGAATTGATTGACGGTGGATGTTGCAAATACAACTGACAGTGGCGCGGCTGGATGTTATATTGTATGGGTATAAAAATAAGAAAGGATCAGCACCGCCATGAAAAATCTGCGCATTCGCTTTTCCGTCTACGGCGCGCTGATTGTCGCGTTGCAGGCGCTGCCCAACATACTGTGGGCACTCTTCCCGCCTGTGCCCAACCGGTTGGCTGGCAATGCGTCGTCCGTTCCGTTCATCGAATACGGCGAGCACATGTTGGGCGTGGCAATCGTGGTGTTGCTGTTCTTTTTGGTCAACAAAACCGTGCCGCAAAAAATTCACCGCAGCGCCCCCGCGATTGTAGGCTTTGCCGCCATTGCGCTGTATTGGCTGTGCTGGGTGCTGTATTTCGCGGGGATTCAGTCCAACGCCGTGCTGTATTCCATGGTGCTGCTGCCGCCCGTTGCTTTTTTCTGCGCGGGTCTGGCGCAAAAAGTCTGGCCGGTTTCGGCCGCGAGCGCCATGTTTTTGGCGTTTCATATCACCGTGGCGCTGGAAAATTATCCGCTTTGGTAATCAGTCAAAAACCCTGCAAAACATACAAACAGCCGCCCTCATCGCTTTCACGCGACAAAGGCGGCTGCGCTTTTTCTGTTATCAGGAAACGCCTAGCCCATCCTATAATACCCGCCCCCGCCGCTCTCATAGGGTGGCGGAATTTTGCTGCCAAAGCCGCCCGCAGAGTTGCGCTTGAGCCCCAGCGTTGTCCGGAGCCGGTAGGCAAAATTATCAAGGGCGTTCCGCTTTTTCACGGTCAGTATGCGGGGATAGCGGTCGTTTTTTGTGGAGATATACAGCGTGAGACCCGCCTGCTGGTAGTCATACAGCACGCGCGACAGATCGGTTTGAAGCCTTTCGGTACGCAGAATCACCTTATCGATGCCCTTCGATTTCAGGTACCGCGCCGATGGCATATCCTGCGCGAACACGCACCAGCGGTTATCGAACGAAAGTGGAATCCGCGTGCCCTCCAGCCGGTTGGCATCCAGCATGAACACCGGCGGGGCATCGGCCGGCAGCGTGATTGTGCGCAAAATATCCGCGCCGCAATGCAGCGCCCGCCCCAGCGGCCGCACATCAACGAGCGCCATGCCGTCGCCCATCACGCCGTTATAGAGCGGCACGGGCCGGAAGCCGCCCCCGGCAAGCCCGAGCGCTTCTTCCACGCCCTGCACGCCCGGCAAATCCACGATGACCATCGTTTTTCGGTCCGGCATGAGCTCCGGCGGCGCCACCTGCATTTCGGCATAATTTGCCTGGCTCGTGCCCTGCAGGCTGGCAAACAGCACCGGCTTCGCCCAGTCTGCCCACGCCGTGCCCTCCGGCGCCCAGATTTTATACAGCGTCAAAAGTTCGTTGTTCATGCTTTGTTCTCCTCTATCAATACGGGGATGTCCTGCGCGTGTTCGTCGATGCGCAGGGTTTCGCTGATTCTCGCGTAAAACCCGGCGGCCGTTCCATCCACGGTGAAGACGCCCAGGCACATGTGAAATTGCTCGCCGTCGGCCGATTTTGCCGGTACGCTGCGGAACATCCGCTGGGCGACCCACAGCCGTTTTTGCCGCCGCGCCGCCCGCTGAATCTTTTGCCGTTCCTTTTCCGGGATGGCCCCCTTGATGGAAATCCCGCCGCCAACCCTGCCGAACGCCGGTTTATAGATGAAGTCCTCTTGATTTTTTGCAATTGATTTTGGTTCGCGGGTTTCCGGCAGCAGGGCCTTCCAGGCGGGGAGGTCAAGCCCGAGTTTGTCCCACACCAGCGGCAGGCGTTTGGATTGTGTCAGCACGGCGGCGGGATGGTTGCAGCAGGGGGCTGCGCAGTCAAAATAACCCTGCCAGCCCGAACCGCGCGGCAAATTTTCCAGCCACTCCAGCGGAAAAAACCGCGCGATGCCGTCCACGGGGCCTTCTTCTCCAGTCAAAATGCTATAAGCTTTTCCGTCCCGAAAACGCAGATGATCGGGTGCCGCAAAGAGCGTGCGGAAGTCGTTTGCCTGAAAGTAATCGCTCAAAAACTGCATGACCTGCCGATCGTCGGCGTAGGAGGTGGCATGCACAAACGCGATGCGGCTGCCCGGCGCCAGCTTTTTTTGGAACGAGCGCAGCAGATGTTCGGCGGGGTTTTCGCCGGGAGTTAAAACGCCCAGCGGTTTAACTCCGTGGATGCCAGTACCCAAGTATCGTGCGGCAATTTGCGGGAGGGCGGCGGCCTCCGCCAGCCCGCCGGGGACGTCGCTGTTGACCTCGGATATCTTCCAGCCATGATCTGTTGGGTGAAAATCGAAGCGCATCAGCCGCACATGATGTTCGCGCCGGCAATTCTCCATGGAGCGAAGGGGCTTTTTCATTCTGCCGCCAAAGCCCATGGCCTTGTGCAATTCCGGCCGCGTGAGCAGGGCTTCCTCCATGACCATCACCTCGGCGGAAAGCCGCTCCGCCATGGCGTTCAGCTCCTGCGCCGTCTCGCGCGTGATGACCGCCGCGTGGCGCGACACGGTGTTGGCGTCACGCACCTGCGGGTCCCATTTGTATGCCCCGAAAATCACCTCATAGCGGTAATCGGCGTATGCCGCAGCCGGGATGAGGACGAGGCGCGGCAGTGTCATCATTCATAACTCCCATCGTAATCAGTCTGCGGAGTACAGTTTTTTGCGCAGGATTTACATCACGGAAGTAAACGGACTTCCCCGGTAGCGTCGTCTACATAATAAATATCACTGTCCGTTTCCATCGGGTCAACATCAAGGCGCCGGCGCAGGATGACATGCTGCATCTGGCCCGGTTCGCCGTAAAGATAAGCGTAAGTGAGCATACCTGTTTCGCTTCGATAGTACCGGCCGGGCATATCATAGCCGAGCATCTCTTTGGTGCTTTTTCCTGTGGCTTCGTCCATAGGGAACATCACCTGTTCCATATCGCTGTGATACGCCTGCTGCACCATATCCAGTGCCTTTTCCGGAGAAATCACGGGGTTCATTGGCTCCGCTGTAGTGCTTTCCTCTGTATAATCGTCCTCATACCATGATTCATTATCATACCACGACGAATCATCGCCATACAACGATGCATAATAATTCGGGTCATCGTACATGGGATTTTCCGGCAGGGGCGGCAGCAGATAAACCGCCAGCACGGAGGACGCGATGAACACAGCGCCCAGTATAATAGAAGCAACAAGCGGAAGGTGCTTGCGCTCCGGCTTTGCTTCTTGATCATTGATAGGCTCACGCTCCTGCTCACGGTTTTGCATGCGTAAGATGATCATTTCCACAAGAATAAACACAGCCGCCAGCGGCAGCACAGGCCAGCCATCGGCAAATTCCACCACTGTTTGCGAAAATGAAGTCCAGTCACCGGCGCAGGCGCGCCCCAGAATCAGGCCGCTCGCCAGCAGATAACAGCCCGTGCGCACCGCGCAGGCAATGTCGCGCTCCACCGTGATGCGATGAAACACACGCGCCGTGCGGTCGGCAAGCGCTGCCAAACCCATCCAGACAACCCAGCCCAGCCCGCCCGCAAAAAACACGCACCACCAGCCCGGACCATCGCCAAGGTTCGCTCCGGCGTAGGTCAGCGTGATGCCGAGGCCGCTGCCGATCACCGCGATGGCGGCGGCGGGGTTGCTGCGCCCCAGCGCGTCGTCAATCCACGATAAATCAAAAAAGGCGAACATCAGCTGCAAAGTGACATAGAGCCACGCAAACCCGATGATGAGATAAAACAGCTCCCAGAGGCCCGTCACGTCGTAGGCCGCCATGGATTCCAGCGAGCGGGCGATGATGACAAGCGCCGCCAGAGGGAACACCCCCAAGGCGATAGAAATGTTTTTGCTGCGGTTGGCTAAAAAGCTCCCCAAAACGTAGCGGTACCACTGGTAAAAAAACAAGGCAGTCAGCGCCAACGAAATGGCACCGATGAAAATTTCGCCTCCGCTCATACATTGCACCTCCAAATGACTGATCACATACCCAGTATAGCATATTTGTGAACAGAGTACAATCTTTTTTTGTATTTCTAATTAAAGCAATAACCCGGTCAATCAGCAAGCAAACTCAAACAACGCTCCCGGAAGCCGCGATACTAATCTCCGAGCATACAGCTGTTTAACGAGGAATTAGTATGGTGCCTCCGGGAGTGTTTTTTGTTTTATGCACACAAATTTACGAATAACACGTCCTGTTGATAATCACCTTTTTCAGGTCGTCCGATAGCTCGTTGAAGTACGCGCAGTAGCCTGCCACGCGCACCATGAGGTACTTGTATTGTTCGGGGTGGTCGTAGGCATCCTGCAGCAGGCCCCGGCTGATGATATTCGGCTGGAACTGCATGCCGCCGGTGGTGAAGAAGGTTTTGAAGATGCTGCCGAGGTTTTTCACGCCCTCATCGCCGGGGAACAGCGCCGAATCAATCGTGAAGGTGGCGGTGGTGCCGTTGACAGCGTAATCGGTGAAATTCACCTGCGTCAAGGCGTTCAGGGAGGACAGCAGGTCGGCTTTTTCCATGGCGTAGGCTGGCGCCACGCTGTTTGCGAGCGGCGTGCCCTTGAGGCGGCCGGATGGCAGTGCCTGCGTTTTGAGACCATACCGGTCGGCGGTGTTGAGCGCGTAATACCCCGCCGTATAGTTGCCGTTGCGCACGGCATAGGGGCACTGCTCCAGCACTTCGTTGTAGATTTTCATCACGAGCGTGACCCATTCGGCGGGCTTTGCCGAGCAGTCATCGCCGAACTTCGGGATAGCCAGCAGGTCGTCCCGGAGCGTTCGGTGTTCCATGCCCTCAAAATTGGCGTCAATCGCTGCGAGAATCTGCAGCATGGTGTATTTCTTCTGCCGGAACACAAGCTCGTCGATGGCATGCAGGGAATCCGCCACGTCCGTGACGCCCACGGCCTGGATGCCGGCGGTGTTGTAGTGCGTGCCGCCCTCGTAGGCATCCTTGCCGCTTGCCATGCAGCCGGGATAGAGTGAGGACGCCAGCGGCGTGGTGAAGTATTTGCTCAGGGCCTCCTCGATGATCTGCTGGTCGGCCAGAATGGCCTGTGCCAGCACGGTCAGCCTTGTTTTGAAGCGCGCGAGCAGTTCGTCCATGTCCTTGGGCGGGTTGTAGTCGAACATGCCCCGCTTGCGGCTTTGTTTTTCAACTGCCTTTGCGCGCTGATCTTTATACTGCGGCAGGAAAAACTCGATGCCGCGCGTGATCATGTTTTCGATCTGCCGGTCAAACTTGAGGTTCCACAAATCGTGCTCGTGGCCCTTCATCGCTTGCAGCAGCGGCATCGCAAGGTTCATGTTGGCGCTGTCCGTGTTGCCAAAGTGGTCGTTCGATGCGTTGGGTTCCACGCAGCCGATGATGGCGTAGTTCCGCGCGTTTTCCGGCGTGGTATCGGGGTAGTGCCGCTGCAAACTTTCGATATATACATCGTCGCCGAACATCTCCGGCATGGGGCAGCCATTGATGTAGATTTCCGCCAGCCGGTCGAGGTATTCCTTCGGGTTGTTCTCGTGGATGCGCGCGCACATGTTGATGGCGAGGGGCTGCAGCTCGCAGGCGTCGATGAGCATGTAGGTCACGTCGTTCACCGCGTCGTTGCCGTCGCGGTCCACCCCGCCAAAGGTCAGCGCCTGATCGACGGAAAGCGTTTCAAACAGCTTGCTGACGTTCAGAATCCCGTCGCCGTCGTTGACAAGAATCACTTCGTCCATCTTCAGCACGAACAGGCATAGCAGCTCTTTCGCTTCGTCGTATGTAATGCGCCCGGCCTCCAAATCGCGCTTGAAGTAGGGGTAAAGAATCTGGTCAATGCGCCCGAAGGAAACCGCGTTTTCGTACGCCTCGATGCACAGCGCCAGCTGCAGGAACATCATGCTCTGCAGCGCCTCGCGGAAGGTTTTTGCCGGGTGTTTGGGCACACGCGCGCAGATTTTCGCCATGGTTTTGAGCTCCGCCTGCCGCGCCGGGTCGGCCTCTTTTGAGGCCAATACCCACAGGTGCGCCGCGTAGCGCTGCGACCAGTCCTCCAGCGCCTGCAGAGAAATCTGCACGCCCTGATAGAACTCCTGGTTGTTTTCCGGGTGCTCCTTTGCCATTGCTTCGGCTTCGGCTTTTAACCCCGTGGTGCCAAGCTCCAAAACGCGGTCGAAGTTCACGAGGAAGTGCGCGATGGCGGCAAAGTTGTTGTTGAAGCCCGTGGAGCTTTCCGCCACGCGGGCAAGGTTTTGGAAGAGGTGCATGGGGCCTTTGTGGCCGCGCATCACCGTGCCCTTCATCAGCCAATAGGGGAGCACGTTGGTATAAAAGCCCATGCGCTCCTTGCGGGTGGAGTAGAACTTGACGGGGGTTTGCTTGTCCGCATGCCCGATGAACGTGGAATACAGCGCGCCGTACTGCTCCTCCCAAATCTGCCCCGCCACGCGCTTGCCGGTGAAGTTGCCCCAGATAGA
>JGI994J12354_10000260_pt1 | contig 51712 bp, 52 predicted proteins | sample IntmicLarv3ML3BL_FD_12354 | JGI IMG/M metagenome (IMG submission 12354) | reverse complement strand
AACGTAGGATCCGACACATACTCCCGGCGTAAGTCAATGCTTCGAGACCGATGTCATCATCGGACTGTGAAAAAGTGTGTTAGCGCCGGGAGACACCGGCGTTTTATTTGAAGACACATCACACGGATTCTAATTCTTTAAGGATCTGCTCACATTCTTTCTTAAGCACAGGAACTTCATTCAGAATTGTACCCCACACTACATGCATATCCAACTTATCGTAATTGTGCGACAACATATCTCTGTATTTCGCAATGTCTTTCCACTCAACAGCAGAATATTTCGTTGTTGTTTCGACGGAAATCCGTTTTACTTTCTCCCCAATCTGTATCAAAGCGAATGCGCAACTATTTTGAAACATCACATCTCCCAAAAAATCTTCCTCGTCTGAACCAAACCTTGTAATCGCTTCCGCTATTTCTCCGCAATATTCGATGATCGATTCCAAATATTGCGAATCACGCCTCGTAAACAAGTCTTCGGTCACGAAGTACCTCCTGTAAAAAATCGTCTTTGATGCGTGAACCCTCGGATATTATATCCACTCCAACTTCCAGCGCCTCTTCCAATTCTCGTAATAATCCACACAATTTTGTAAGTGTTTGAATGCGTCCAGGAACTATGTAGAAATCGAAATCACTTTCTGAACTATTGTCTCCTCGTGCTCTAGAACCAAAAAGGTACACACGTTCCACTCCGTACCTTTCGGCGATAGGTACAACTATCTCACGTAATTCTTCGAAACTAAGATTGCGTTCGATCTCTGTTGCGACCATGAACGTATATCAACAAAATACACTATAAGATTTATTGCTCAATACGAAAGTTCTATGGGCCTGCTGGGATATCCGATCTGTTTTTCACTGTTATATGTTTACTAGCATCAGACCGACGATTAAGATTTGTATTATCAGTAGAAATATTGCTATAGAGGGCACAAGCTTATCTACTGATTTAGGAAAAGGTTGTTTAGTCTCTTCTGCAATGCGACGAAGGGTCGGAATAAGGAGATATATGAAACCACATAGGATTATCGATAGTGTAGGTATAGCAAATAATGCTCCTATTCCGAGTACACTCCACTTATCTGACCATGCGACAGACGATCCTGAGAAGTGTACCGGGATCTCCTCCGGAAGAAATAGAAATAAAGCTAGAGTCATGACAAATGTGGCAAAAATAATAACCAGGCCCAATTTAGAAAAGGTTCCAGGCATACGTCATGTTATGCATTATTTGTTAATACATATTTACACTAAAACGATAAATAACGATTGAAAACAATCAATCCAAAAATAGAAGTCAAAAAAAGGTTTCCGATTAAGTTAATCGATCCTGATCAAAGGTACATACATAACCTTTTGATCCACTCCTCCGCTTCCTTCTTCTTCGGATATTTTTCCTCCAGTTCCACAAATTCCGCTCCGTGTTTCTTTGCGGACGGATCGAATCCGATGATCAGGTGACACAACTCGTGATACAAACAGAAATCCAATACGAATTCGGGTATCATGTCTGTATCCAAAACGCTGGACACCGATATCACTTTCATGAGTACCGAACAATGCCCGATCTTCCTGACGTTGGATTCCTTCGTCCATGTCAAATGTATCGCGTCGTCTTTTTTGACCAATCCCGCGTCCATCAACCTTTGATATGCTTCATCGAGGTCCCTGAATTCACCCTTCGATGATCTGGTGAGATTCCTGCTTCGCTTCAGATACAACGGCTGTTTGTTCTCGGAGAACTCCGGTGCGGTTATCCAATCGCACATTTCCTGAGAGTAGCCTTCTTCCTCCCCCATGATCTTTGAGAACAAAGAATTGCAAAGTCCGTCTATGACCTCGGGCGGTGCGTCCGCAAGGTAATCCGACACCTTGAAATCCGCCCATTTGTAACTTCTCTGCCATCTCACCTTGAATTCCTTGAATGCAACGAACTCCGCATCCACTTTATCGAATCCATACTCCTTCCCGATATCCCTGAATTTCGTTCTCAATATCTCTTCTGCTTCCATTTCTTATCTCCTTACGGTCTTACCGTGCAGATAGAAAAAGTTCCGAAAACACACATATAAGAAAACAATTACAATTAATATTAAAAGAGAAAATTTGTAAATCTAACATGACCTTATCCTCCGTATGCAGGAAGATCCCGAAGAACGCGCAATAGCGGACAAGATCCTCAGATCGATCGAAAAACAATACGGATTCATACCCGTTGTCAATCAAGTACTCTCAGAACGACCGGATAAATTCATCCCCGCCGCAAACTACGGAAAAGCGGTCATGGAAGGAAAAGGAGAATTGGATCAGAAAACGAAATATCTTCTTGCTGTCTCTGCAGCGACGGCATTAGGCGGCGAACATTGCGTGAGAGTGCAGATGCACCATGCATCCGCAGCGGGAGCGACGAAGGATGAGATCCTGGAAAGTATGCTCATCGGTTCATACATCGCGATGACCCGCGCCCAATCCTATGCGTTCAGGGAGTATTCCGACATGTTCTCGGAAAAAGAAAAATGAACGCATAAATCATCCCTTTGGTTGATTATTTATACTGTGTCAACAATCAAGACGCGATAAATATGGTACAAATAACACCTGATGCAGAGAAGTTCATAGGAGATCTTCTGGAAAAGAACCAGAAGGTCGGATACGGTATCAAGATCTATCTCAGCGGTTTTGCATGTTCAGGACCTCAGTTCGGAATGTCGTTCCAAGAGAAAGAGACCGACGGCGACATCGTCGACAAGGTTGCAAAAGGTTTCGAGATATACTACGATTCAGAAACCGAAAAAGCGCTGGCAGAGTGTGTGATAGAGTTCGTTGACGATCCCAACTTCGGCGAGGGTCTGATAATCCGCAACCCCAACTTCACAGGCTGTTCTTCCTGCGGCGGCGGATGCAGTTAAATCCGGATCCAGATTCGGCCACCCCCTAAACAACTTTTTATTCTGTTATAACGGATAAGGCACTGTATGGGCTGCATTTCACATCCCAAGATCGCTCCCGATAAGGTCGAGGAGAGAAAATATCAGGTAGTGATGGCAAAGGGATGTCTCAAAACGAACACTTTGCTTGTCTTACCAACGGGTCTCGGGAAGACCATCATTGCGTTATATGTCACCGCGGAGATCCTCGAAAAAGGAAAGAAGGTCCTGCTCCTTGCTCCAACAAAACCGCTTGTCGAACAGCACTCCACTGTTTTTTCGGAACTTCTGTACGCATCAAGCGTCGGAGTGATGAACGGACTGATGAAACCCGATACCCGAGCATCCATCATAGAGAATAACGATCTTATCGTATCCACGCCTCAGTCCGTGGCCAACGATCTCGAGAACGGCCGTTACGACCTGAGTGATTTCGGTCTTGTGATCTATGACGAAGCACATCGCGGTACCGGGAATTATGCATACGTGAAAGTGGCGGAATATTGTGGCAAAGGCATAATCTCTCTGGGCCTTACCGCCTCGCCGGGAAGCGATATAAAGAAGATAGAAGAAGTATGTCTGAACCTTTCCCTTTACAAAATTGATGTCAGGGCGGACGATGATCCCGATGTCGCACCGTACATCCATGACACTTACGTGAACAAGATAGAGGTAAACATACCCAAAGAACTCCTTGAGATCATTGACCTTCTGAAAGGTATGCTTGACCATTATTTCATGGAATTGAATAATCTTCACCTTACCAAACAGAATTGGCCGGCTTCGATGACGCACATGCTCATGATCGGAGATTCACTGCAAAGAAGACTTGCAAGAGGAGAAAGAACCGCAACGATATACAGAGGATTAACCGTTCAATCCATTTGCATAAAGATCCTACATGCCATAAGTCTCGCGGAGACCCAGGGGGTCAGTGTTCTCAGGTCCTACCTTACAAAACTCAATGAGGATTCTTTATCGACGACCGGGAACAAAGGTAGAAGAGAACTCGTCCTGAGAAAGGAATATCAGGAGATGTGGGAGGCAGTATCGGCGACCAAGGTCGAGCATCCGAAGATATCGCGCATAATGAGTCTGGTAAGTCAAATACTGAATTCCGATGAATCCGCGAAGGTCATGGTGTTCACACAGTACCGCGATACATGCGACATACTGATGGAAAAACTCTCAATGGTGAACGGAGCTCGTGTCGGCAAACTGATCGGACAATCCAAGGGCGGTCTGAAACAAAAGGAACAGATCGGGATACTGAACGAATTCAGAAGAGGAGATCTCAACATCATCGTTGCAACATCCGTGGGAGAGGAAGGATTGGATATCACGAGTACCAATGCCGTGATCTTCTATGAGCCTGTTCCATCGGAGATAAGGACCATCCAAAGACGGGGACGAACAGGAAGGAAGAACGATGGAGAGGTCTTTGTCCTGATCGCGAAGGATACCATGGATGAGGTCTTCGAAAACTCCAGTAAGAAAAAAGAGGATATGATGCGTTCTCGGCTGGAGAAACTCAACACCGAACTCTCATACTCAAGGCTAAAGAGAGCGGAAAAGGACCAAAAGAACCTAGGAAACTTCCGATAACAAATATAACCACCAAGGAGATATGGAAACAGTATGCTTTATTCTGACCTTGCGGAAGTATTCGACAGGCTGGAGGGAACCGGCAGCAGGTTGGAAATGACCTCTATACTTTCGGATTTCTTCAAAACCTTGGAACCTGCATCATTGAAAGATGTGGTATATCTATCTCAAGGAAGACTTCATCCCGAATTCCAAGGACAGGAACTGGGAATGGCGGACAAGCTCGTTCTGAGGTCCATCGCATTCGTTTCCGGAACACCGGAAGATGAGGTGGAAGCCCTTTGGATCAAAGAAGGCGACCCAGGCGCAGTTGCCGAAACGCTCGTGAAAGGGCGGGGGCAAATGACCCTTTTCTCCGAACCCCTGACATTGGAAAGAGTGATCAAGAATCTGAATCTCATCGAAAACACGGAAGGACGTGATTCGCAGGGAAAAAAGATGAAATATCTGTCAAATCTCCTGCGGGATTCGAGTTCCATCGAAGCCCGTTATCTTTGCAGAATTGTCACTGGAAGAATGAGAGTAGGGGCGGGATCCATGACGCTTTTGGATGCGCTTTGCGACGCATTCGCAACGAAGGAAGACCGCCCGGAAGTCGAGAGAGCATTCAACATCACATGTGATCTGGGTCTTGTTGCCGAGACCATCGCGAAGGACGGCATTGAAGCTGTGAAGGACATTGAAGTGAAGGTTGGCAATCCGATCAAGGTCATGCTCGGTGAACGTTTGCCTTCCATATCTTCCATCCTGGAAAAAATGGATGGAAAGTGCGCCATGGAATACAAGTACGACGGTATACGTATACAAGCGCACATCAGCAAGGATTCCGTGAAATTGTATTCGAGAAGATTAGAGGATATGACCTCGAATTTCCCGGATATCGCAGCGGAGTTGCTTGCACAATGTAAGGTCGATGAGGCGATCATCGAAGGCGAATGCGTCGCGATCGATCAGAAAACAGGTGCTATGCTTCCTTTCCAAACCGTCACACACAGACGTAAGAAACACGGTATGGCCAAAGCCATAGAGGATTACCCCGTGAAAATATTCATGTTCGACATACTGTTCTCGGACGGCACCGATATGACCTCGTATCCCTTCTTGGAGAGAAGGGAGAAACTCTCGGAGACCTTCGAACTCTCGGAAAAGGTACAACTTACCGAAATGGAGATAATCGAATCAGCCGAAGAAGGGGAGAACTTCTTCAACAAAGCGTTGAGTCAGAAATGCGAAGGGATAATGGCAAAGTCTGTTTACCAAGAATCCGTCTACCGTGCCGGATCACGAGGATTCCTTTGGATAAAATACAAGAAGGATTATGAAGCGAATCTTACGGATTCGTTCGATCTCGCGGTGATCGGAGCGTTCTACGGCATGGGGAAGAGAGCCGGAAAATACGGCGCACTCCTGATGGCAACACTGGATCCCGAATCCGGAAAATACTGTACGATCTGTAAATTGGGCACCGGTTTCGATGATGTTTTCCTTGACAACCTGCCGGACATGCTTGACAAATACATCAGTCCGGAAAAACCGAGTTCCGTTGATGCACAGATGGTCCCCGATGTCTGGTTCCACCCCACCATTGTTCTGGAGGTCGTGGCAGCGGAGATCAGCCTCAGTCCGATACATACGACTGCGATCGGAATGGTGAAGAATGATGCGGGTCTCGGTCTAAGATTCCCCAGATTCACGGGTCGCGTCAGGAATGACAAAGGTCCCGAACAATGTACGACAGTTGACGAAATATTCAACATATTCGAAATGCAGGGCGAAATCGACGAATCCGCACAGTGACCCAAGTTATAGATAATGAAACAGAACGGGTTTTCGGACTGTCGCTCCGCGAAAGGTTTAAAATGAGAAGGATATTGAGACGCATATGAAGACATACGCAGTTGAGAAGACCGGAAAGACCATAACCTTGGGATTCAAAGATGTCAATCCTGCCCTGATCACTTCAATGATCAAAATGTTGAACGATGACAGTAACGTCTCTCTGGTCCGATACATAAACCAACACCCGGAACTTTGCGACCCTATGCTTTTCGTCGAGGTCAAGAAGGGTAAACCGGAAGAAGCCGTCAAAAAAGCATCCAAGGCGGTATCCGCTTATTATTCGTCCGTCAAGAAATGACCGACTACAGAGCGTGCAACACCGCCGAAGCGGATATCGGCATGTCATTCTATCTCAGCGATATCAACGGTACCGGCGGAAGGCTCAAGACCGAGCCGGAAGATTTTGTGGTAAAGGAGATATCAAAACATCCCGATCCAAAGCCCAACGGTAAATACGTCATCGCGGAAGTGACATGCAGAAATTGGGAAACCAACAGACTTGTACGTTTGATGTCCAGAAATATGGGGATATCGAGAGAAAAAATAGGTTTTGCGGGTACAAAGGACAAGAGAGCGATAACCACTCAACTGATGTCCTTCGAATGTCCGATGGAAAGTTTGAACAAAATAAATCTTGACGATCTCGAGATAAAGAACGCATACACCGGAAAAAGAGGGATACAGATCGGAGACCTCATCGGAAACAGTTTCGACATCAAAGTGAAAGAATGCGATGTTCCCAAAGATGAGGTCGATGCCATCCTCAACAAGGTCGTATCAGACATAAAGGAAACAAGAGGCTTTCCCAATTATTTCGGAGTTCAGCGGTTTGGAACCATAAGGCCGATCACACACAAGGTCGGAGAACTGATCGTAAAAGGAAATATCGAGGGAGCTGTGAAAAGCTATCTCTCCGATCTCTCGCTTTTTGAGAACGAAGAGACCCAGATAGCAAGAAAGAAAATGTCGGAATCGGAAGATTGGTCGGAATTGATGCGTACGGTACCCGACTCGCTTTCATTCGAAAAGATCATGGTCTCCCATCTTACGGAACATCCCGATGATTGGATGGGTTGCATAGATATGCTTCCGCGTAACCTTCAGATGATGTTCGTCCATGCTTATCAGTCGTACCTTTTCAACATGATGCTCAGCGAAAGAATGAGATCCGGAATGCCCCTCAACATACCTACCGTGGGGGATGTCGTCATACCGTTGGATTCCAACAAGATCCCGCTCCACGAGAACCCGATCGTGACTACTCCGAACAACATAGACCTTGTGACAAGACAGGTCAAAACTGGAAGAGCATTCGTCACGATAACTCTCTTCGGAAGTGAAAGCACCTTATCCGATGGGGAGATGGGAGAGATAGAAAGAAAGATCATCGGATCGGAGAATATTTCCAAAGAGGATTTCATTGTCCCCGGTCTGCCCCACTGTAATTCGAAAGGCAGCAGAAGAGAGATACTTTGTCCCGTGAACGATCTTTCGTTCAATACCGAGGAAGACGGATACAGAGTACAGTTCTCGCTTTCAAAGGGAAATTACGCAACATGTCTGATGAGAGAATTCATGAAATCGGATATGAACAGGTATTGATCACAGGCTGTTTTTGATTATCTTTGCCTGATATACCCCGATCTTCAATTTTTTCATTACATCTACGATGGATGTCCCCTTGGTTATTCCCAGTGCCATCTTCCTGAGTTCCGGGGTCATTGACTTTGCTCCGACTTTCATAGTGAGCGCTTTGTATACGTACGCCACCAGCATTTTTGCTTCATCAGCATCCTTTGCGCCTCCCGCCACGTATGCGCATGGAATGGATATCACCGGATCATCCTCCAGTGTCTCGTATCCTCCTTTGATTATAGCATTCATCGAGAGTTTTTCCATCCTGTCGAATTCAAGTGTTCCGGGAACGATGTCTCCGTATTCCGCAATATCTGACAGGTAGGCCATCACTGCACTCACGGTCGATTCGTCCATATCCAAGGTCCCCACTAGATCTGGATCGCTGAGGGTGATCCTCGAAATGTACGCCTTTCTTAGGACCCTCTCGGCATATCTTTTTATCACATCTGGGACTTTCTGTTTATAGTCATTCTTTCCGGTTGAGACATCCGGCTTTGAACGTTCCGCGGGTTTGCGTTCCGTGCCTTTGAGCTCAACATATATCCTGTTTGCCGTGGTCACATCTCCCGCCGAAGCATAAGCTTCTGCCAGATCGGACTTCACAAGATCATTATCGGGTTGTATACACAAGATACGTTCGCATGCGTTGATGACATCCATCGGATTGCCCGAGAATGTGTGGAATTCCTTTTTTATCAGCAACAAAGGTATCGATGTCGGGTCCGCCGTCAAAGAATGTTCTATGACCGTCGCCGCATCATCTATCTTACCTTCTCCCAACAAGATCTTGACCGCGGCACCGATAGATTCCGGATCTGTGACGTCCATATTCACAATATCTATCGCCATATCCTCCGCGCGTGCAAAATCACCTGCCGCGAAACATATATCGCGCTGTATCCTCAAGGCGCCAGTATTATTGGGATCTATCATTATCGCCATATCTATGAAGTATATCGATTCCTCGAATCTTCCGACCTTGGCGAACAATAACCCTTTCCTGATCAATGCGTAAGCAGAATCCGGTCTGAGCCCGATCGCTTTGTTCATCGATTCGACTGCCCCATCTATATCTTTCTTCTTCTCCTGAATGAAGGACCTGGATATCCAGAATTCGGGTTCATCCATATTCAACAGTATGGCTTTATTGAAAGCTTCCTCCGCATGGTCGAGATCTCCCGCGGCTTCATCCGCCATGCCCTTAGAATGCCACAATATCGGATCCAATGGATCGGAAACAGTGGCAGCCGCATACGAAACAGAGGCTGCGCGATATTCCTTCAGGGCAAATTCCGCATTTCCCTTCAGTCTTTTCACCATCGCCAACTTGCCGTAATCCCTTTCCTTCTCGTTACAGAGACGAACAGCGTCCAAGTATCTCCTCTCCGAAATGAGGGACTGAAGGATGTTGATCAGATTCTCGGACCTGTTGTCTTCCAGTACCATATTCTTGTACGCAGCATAACTCTCTTCTTCCGATCTTCCTTTCAGCGACCCTTTTGATACCACATTCCGTGCTTCGATATTCCCGGGATCCAGCTCCAATATCTTGTTTGCAAGGTTCATTGCCTCGTCGGTATTCTTTTCGGAAGATGCTATGTTCATCGAAAGTGCCAGAACCCCGATATTGTTCGGATCCGTTATGCGTAACTTCTGAAGTTCTTTGACGGCCTTCTCGGTTTTTCCTGTCTCGCGCAGCAGATATGCCTTCTGAAGCCTTACATTCGAATCGTTCGGATTCTTATCGACTCCGTTCAAAATGGTCATCATAGCCGCATTGATGTTACCTTCACGGAACTCCACCTCCGATTTGAGAATGAATGCGCTCGGATCCTCGGGATATGATATCAGTATCCGATTCAGGATGGATGCTGCCTCGTCGTACATCGAATTCTCCATCAACAGACTTGCACCCGCCACAAAGGAATCGAGGTCCGCCTTTTCCGTATTCAGGAACACTTGGATACATTGTGCCGCCTCTCCCTTTCTCCCCAAGGCGGAATATGTTTGTATCAATCCTCTCAGAACATTCGGGGATGCGGGATCGTGAGCCTCCGCCTCCCTGTACAACGATAATGCCTGTTCGTAATTCCCGCCGAAATAGTGTGCCTTGGCAGCTTCGCATATAATGTAAACACAGTTGGAACTTTTTGTCAGAATGGAATTATACATCCTCTGTGCAGAGTGCCAGTCTCTCTCGTTTATCGACATCCTGGCTGATGCCAGCAAATATTCGGGATTCTTTTTCTTGTATTCGTCGGAATTGATCATTGCATTGGTGGCTTGATCTTTGTTCCCTTTGTACCAATCCCGATATATGCCGAACAAGGTCTCCGCGGAAGTGTTGTTGGTATCTCCGCAGGGTATTAACTCCCTTCCGGATGCCAGCAACTCGGTGTTGCGGCGGTGCATCCATCCCTCCGTCGGTTCCAACTGTTGTATCAGTTCGTAGAACATCGGATAGACGGGATCGCTGCAACGGGCTCTCATCAATTCCTTCTTTGCACTGACCGTGTCTCCCGCTTTCATATGGATCTTTGCCTTCACGCATCCCAAGAAGGGAATGTCCTGACAATGTACCATTTTCTCGACTATCCTTTCGGCACTGGCCAATCTATCGGTCTCGGCGTATATGGATGCCGCAATAAGGGCGGGGGAACAGTCGTTCGGTCTGCTTTTTGCCACAAGTCTTTCCATGATCTCGAAAAATCTGTCCGCGCGGGTTTCGTACAGTTTTGTTATGAGTGTTGTCAAAATTATTGAATTTATTCCACCTTCGCGCTTTATGACATTATCAGCGATACCGGTGTAGTACTCGGCCTTCTTCGGGGAAGATTCAACATCTGCGGAAAGCTTCTTCCATACACCGACTTCGAATTTATCTTGGAATACGGGCTTGTGACCCATGTTGGCATATCTTCTGCAAAATAGATAAAAGTAAGGGCATAGCCATCAACAGCACAATATACACACTTAAGACACCCAGCATTACAGTTAAATACAAATTATAAATTAAGGTGGTTTACTGCAACTGTAATCTAGTTGGTTAGGATTCAAGCCTTCCAAGCTTGTCACCCGGGTTCGAATCCCGGCGGTTGCACTCATTCTTTTCTTAAGGTGAAAAGAGAACTTCTCAACCATGATTATCTTCCATTTCTACCGAAAGGAATCTCTCGACCTGATATGTAGTCCATTCATGTATGGGAAACATTCCCCCTATCATAGAATCAACGATGCACAAGCAATACACAGAACCGATTAGAATAGGTATAAATATACTAAGTAGAATACTACATAGTAGAAATATACAGGAGATAATATGATCGGACACATATCTGACAATAAATTCGGAAAAATGAGGATGCCTCACATCCTCATCTTGGTTTCCGTGCGCAATCAAAGAAAATACGGTTACGAGATCCTGAAAGACCTACGGGATATATCGGACGGCCTGTGGGAACCGAAAACAGGAGTAATATACCCCCTGTTGAAGAAAATGCAGGATAACGATCTCTTGGATTCCGAGATGTCGGATGGGAAGGAATACTACGGCCTGACCGATGCAGGAAAGAACACACTCACGGAGATCCTTCCGAAGATGAGTTCCATGTTAATAGTGGCCGCCCGTTATTCAACGGTCATCGACGAAGTAATGAAAGACATGGGGATCGAACCTTCGGATCCAAGCGACATCTTCGATCATGAGGTGAAGGAGGATCTTTCACATCTCATCATGGTACGCGATCATCTGAGATCGAAACTCGCCAAGATAGAGGAATCGATAGAAAGATACAAGGAGGAATAAGATGGGAAATATAGTCGAGGTGCGAGACCTTGTCAAGAGATTCGATAAAGATGTCCTCGCCGTGAAGGGAATAGACTTCGATGTTGTCGAAGGGGAGGTGTTCGGATTCCTGGGACCCAACGGTGCAGGAAAATCCACCACAATATCGATGATAACGACACTCCTCCTTCCTACATCCGGCACCATATCTTTGGACGGTCACGATGTTGTGAAGGAATCGACAATGGTCAGGAGTCTGATAGGTTTGGTTCCGCAAAATCTCACAGCAGATGATGAACTATCGGGACGAGAGAACATGGAACTCCAGGCAGACCTCTACAACGTCCCCAAGGACATCGCGAAAGAGAGGATCGATGAACTTCTCAAGATCGTGAAATTGGAAGATGCTGCAAAAAGGAAGGTCGACACATATTCCGGAGGAATGAGAAAAAGATTGGAATTGGTTGAGGGATTGATCCATCGTCCGAAAATACTCTTCTTGGATGAACCCACGCTCGGATTGGATATCCAGACCAGAGAGATCATCTGGGATTACATCAGACACATCAGGGAGGAAAACAACATGACGGTCTTCCTGACCACACACTATCTCGAGGAAGCGGATGCATTGTGCGACAGGATAGCGATCATCGACGAAGGCGAGATAAAGATCATCGGCACACCTGCCGAACTGAAAGCCTCGTTGGGCGGAGATTCGATCGATGTCGTCTTCGAAGACGAAACAGATCACAGTGATATTTTGAGATCCTTGGATAATGTATCGGATGTGACGAGGAAGGGAACGGAATACCGCATCAAGACAATGAACGGAGATCGGACAATGACCGACACCCTTGCCATCAGTGCGAAAGAAGGGTGGAAGGTAAAATCCGTATCTCTGCACAGACCCAGCATGAATCAGGTCTTCCTGCAGTACACCGGGAAATCAATGAGAGATGAAGAGAACGGATCGACCAAGATGTCGACAAAGGTCGCAATGATCCAAAATCGGAAGAGGCAGTAAGATGTCCGGAAATACATTCGTCAAACAGACAATGGCTCTCACAAAGAGAGAACTGAAACATTGGTACAGGAGTAAATCTCAGATAATGATGGCACTGGTTCAGCCGCTCATGTGGCTTGGACTGTTCGGAATGATGATGAGCGGAATGATGCCCCCGGAGATGGATTTCTTCAGCACTCTTGCAATGGGTATGGTCGTCATCACAGCACTCACCACTGCTATGAATTCCGGGATGTCCCTGATATGGGACAGACGTTTCGGATTCTTGGATAAAGTGCGTGCCGCGCCTATAGCGCGCGGAGCGATCCCTTTGTCTAGAGTGTTGGCAACGACGGTCAAAGCATTGATCCAGTGTTCGGTTGTTATGCTCATCGCCCTCCTGCTCGGGTTGAACATCAGCGCATTCTCGATATGGTCGATACCTGTGCTGTTAATCGTCATAGCGGCGACGGCGATGACATTCTCATCCCTGTTCGTGGCATTCGGACTCGTAATAAAGAATCAAGAATCGTTCATGGGAATCAACATGCTTATGATGATGCCTCTGATGTTCGTGTCAGGTGCGATGTTCCCCACATCGATGATGCAGGGCGGCAACGAGATACTGAAGGCAGTGGCCAACTTCAACCCGCTGACATATGCGGCTGATGCCCTCAGAAGGGCATTCCTTGAGAGTGAGGATATCCTCTCTTTGCCCGATGTCAGCATGTGGGGATGCGTTGCCATTCTGGTAATGTTTGCGATAGCCGCTACACTATTGGGGATGTTCTTCGCGAACCGTGCGTTGAAAAAACAGTGAAACTACTTTTCCAATCAGGGGGGAGTTCTTCCCCCTTTTATTCAAGATCGTGTACATATTGTTTGGACATTTCAGAATGTTCTTCTCTTTTAACTTTATAACAAAGAAAGACCTGACCGAGTACAATATCGAAAAGACCTCGCTTTTCCTGGGAACCGCAACGGTGATCTTTTCCTGTACATTTCTTCTCATCACCATTAATTTTTATTTGTTGATATTTCCGGCATGCGCTGGCATAATGATGAAATGCAGAGGCCTCTACGTTTGTGCCTCGAACAAATTCAAAGCAGATACAAAGTCAAAACATTAACGCGTGATAACAGTTGAAAAAGACACTCGACTGGAATGTCAAATATCATTTGCACGTCTTATCTGGGATATATACCAACAGATACAGACCGTTATTATCGCCGATATACCGTATATCATGACATAAGGAGCAATATGTGATCCCAGAAAGATACCGTACATGAAGCTGTAAAGGAAATACACAACAAGAGCCGCGGAAACAACGATCATACCGATCATTGTCATTATTATCCTGCGTTTCCTCGGCATCCTCTTCCCTCTACCATTAATCTCCATACCGATTATTTGTAATATACTATTTCTTGCCTCCGTTCCGGACACTGTTCGGATCAGTAATCCCATACAGTTTCTGTTTCAACTTATTTTTTTGTCAAATTAAAACACTGTTTTCGAAGCGCAAAACATTTTTATATATCGGACGCCGATATATCGATGACCGAAATATATGATAATGCAGAAAGGTAAAGAAACGACAGAAAACATTGCGTTGACCGAGGCTGTTTATTACGTCCTTTTATCGGTCATAGAGCCGATGCACGGATACGGAATAATGAAGAATGTTTCCACCCTCAGCAACAACAGAGTGAATCTTGCGCCAGGAACATTATATGGTGCAATAGACACCCTACAAAAAAAGAACTGGATATTCGCCCTTCAAGGAGAAAATAACTCAAGAAAAAAAGAATATCAAATAACAAAAATAGGAGAAAAAATCCTAAAAGCCGAAATTTTAAGGCTTCATGAACTATTTGAAAATGGTGAAAAAATAATGGAGGAGATAAAATGAGAATCGGACTTCCTTGCAGGTATGTTTTCTTTCCTGATTACGACAAAATAGAAGCTTGGGTCAACGAAAAATCATCTCGGGGTCTGCAATTGGTCCGCATCGGTTGGTGGGGATATCATTTCGAAATAGGCGAAGTAAATGAATACATATATAGACTGGATGTTCTGAGATCTTCGAGAAAGAGTACTGATAGTCAAAATTATCTTCGTTTTCTTCAAGATACCGGCATAGAAATTGTTCCCTGTAAAGGAATGTGGGGTCGTTCGGTATGGTTAAAAAGAAAACCTATCAACGGAAATTTTGATCTTTATTCTGACATTGAAACAAAAATTGAATATTACAGGCGCCTTAGTAAAATGGCAAAAACTAGCATATTATTGATAACTGCGGCAGTATTATTTGAATGGGTTTTTAAGTTGCAACTTAACGATTGGGATCTTACAACTCTTCCCTATCTTTTCGGTATTTTCGTAATGATATCACTTACATGTACTTACATTAACATCAAAACCAAAATACGAAGATTAAAAAAAGAAGTAATGGTTCGAGAGTAACCATGCATCTCTTAAGGCTTCCCCTCATAGTTAATATAGTCAAGCACATTTCAACTTATGAGTAGTTCCCTGCAGACCGTGAGGACATTTATCATCGGTACGATAATCGGTATTGTAGCGATGATCCCCGGCCTGAGCGGTGCCGTCCTCGCTGTTTGTCTGGGAGTGTATGAACGTCTCATAGCCGATCTTGCAGATCTCAGGCACAAATTGAAAGAAGATTTTCATTTCATACTGCTCATAGTGGTAGGTATTCTTGTCGGAACCTTCATAGTGTCTTTTGGTCTTGATTATGTCCTTGAGAACTACGAAGCCATTGCTTATTTGTTCTTTACCGGCCTCATCATAGGTCAGTTGCCCAGCCTGTTAAAACAGACCGACCGTACAAAACCTGTCACGAAGACCAATATTTTAGCATTGGCGATCGGATTGGGCGTCATGGTCGTTATGGGCATATTGATCGTATTGGAAGATCCCCAACAAGCGGTGTTCGATCACAACTTTGCTGCATACATCTGCATGATCGGCATCGGTTTCGTCTTTGCGATATCTCATCTCATTCCTGGTATAAGCGGAACTACGATAATGGCAGTACTTGGAGTACTCACTGTCCTGACAAGTGCCATAAAGGATCTTGATTTTGCCTTCCTAATCCCTCTGTGCTTCGGCCTTCTGCTGGGAGTACTGGTCTTTGCCAAGATTGTTCACCGCGCCATTACGAATCACCGCAACACAACTTATTCGGTGGTGATCGGATTGACAATAGGTTCGATAGGGGTCATGCTCCTGTACGTTTATCCCGAGATCGGAGGGTGGGAAGATATTGCATTAGGCATATTGTTCTTTTTCGTTGGGATCTTGGTAAGTGTGGCTTTATCAAAATTGGGTAAAGAACCGTTCCCGGAAACATCAGCCTAAAAGAAAAGGAAGGAGAACGGACGGATGGGATTGGGATATTGGTCCGTTCGCCTTTGAAGATTCCTGTGCTCTTTGGGGATGCACAACTTGTCTTCACTAACATCATCGTTCTGCGAGTATATTAAGGGTAACGGGGGAGGTCACCGAAATTGCCCGAAAGTACGAAAATGGCTTATTTGACCTTGTGTCGTATCTTGACGGCGATCCCTCTTTTCAGTTCCGTCATCTCTCTTCCGGACATCATGGCAACCCCCACGGCCATTACCTTCCCGTTGAGAGTGATGATCGCTTCGTCCCCTATCCTTATGTTCGGACTTGCTTTTATCACACCTACCGCGAACAGATTTCCTTTGAGTTCAAAATCGGTCATCTCGACCAGGTTGTAACCTGTGGATGAAAGTATCTCCGCACCTTCCAATGTCAGGGACAACATTCCCCTTTCCGGTGTCAGCATTCCGGACTGTATCTTCTCTGTCTTCTTTTCGGGATTTTCCCATATCAGTTTCCAATAAGGGAATTTCCCTATTGCGTAAGCATCTCTCATGAGCACATCGGCTCCTTCCTTTCCGAATTGGAATGAAAGGAGGGATCTCATGTTCTCTCTTCTTTCGATAAGATAATCCAGAGGCTCCATGTCTTTGGTTGCGGATCTCAAAGCCTCATCCAAGTTGGACAGAGATGCAGGCGTTGTCGGATCCCCCACAACAGTCTCGGTCATCTCTGCAAGATCGTTCACCAGTTCGGCATCCTTTCCCAGATGACATATCACTTTATCGTAACCTTGGGAGAGGATATCTGAGACCATATTCCTGATCATTTCCTTCTCCTGGCACTTCCATTCTCCTGTTACGGGGATGTCGTACGAATTGGCCGGATAGAAAATGTCCAATTCTCTCGGAACGATCCCGAGAGGAGAGGTTACTATCACTTCGTGAACCAACGTTTCATGCGGTCCTGTGTGAATGGCGGATGCGAAGGCCTTGTGGCTTTTTGAGATATGATATGGTTTCTTCGCCGAACAAGGAAGGAGAAGCAGTACCCTCTTATGCTCGGGCTTGACATATCTTTCCTTTATCTTGTCGCGGTATATTTTCAGGTCCGGTCTTCTCAGCGCCTGCGTTGTGTTGCAGGCGAACCTGCACCCCACAGTGGAACAACTCTCTTCCTGGTATCCGTATCCGACATCATCGAATATCCTCAATACAGCGACCGACGACGGTGATGAGGGGGCCCTTTGGTCCACCAATTCTCTGAGTCTTCCTGCGGCAATGTATTTGGATATTTTTTGACATTCTCTTCTGAGTTCGGAACAATTTGATTCGGACTCGTCGTTCGCGGAGAGTATCTCGCCTTCCGGGATCAGAGAGATCCTCTTCGATCCCGCTGCTTTCACAAGTGTATCGTCGAAAATGTCCACACCCATATACGTCAAAAGCGCAAGTGTGGATGGTTCGGCTATTCCGAGCATGCATATCAGTTTCCCGTGCCCCGCAGCCTCTCTGATCCTGATCACAGCATCGATAAGCTTTCTGGCGTTGCCTCTCAGCTCGAACGCGTTAGGTATCACCACCAATTCGGTGTCTTCCGGGATCGTCAGTATCTCGGGAACGGGTAATCTCACAACACATATTCCGTCATTGCATTTGTATTCGGAACCGATACCCGAGAACAAAGATGTCATCAACTTTTGGTCCAGTTCGATTTCCGAACCCATGACGCTGAGAACTCTGCCTTCCGTCGTGTTCCTGACGTGTATCGGGTCTTCGGAGGATCCGTTGAAAGAACCTATGATCAGCGGGGTCTTCACGGTCGTGTCCCCCCTCCTGTATTCGCATGTCCTTCCCCTTTGGGACCTGCCCGTTACATCCAGCATGATATGCCGAAACATCCCTGATTAATTAATATTCTGTTGCGGACAGTGTATTGAAAGAATGTACAACGCCCAAAGCGGAAATAAAAGAGACAAAGTGTTAAATCGTTATTTTGGGATAAGGAAACATGGACTTCTACGACAAAGACCTGGTGTCTATTCGTGATTTAAAAAGGGAACAGATCGAGGAAATATTGGACCTCTCCGAAAAAATGATACCTTACGCCAGAGGAGAAAAGGTAAAAAGAGCGTTGGATGGAAAGGTCTTGGGAAATCTTTTCTTTGAACCTTCCACCCGTACGAAGCTGTCCTTCGAAAGTGCGGCCAGCAGACTGGGTTGCGATGTCATTGATGTTTCCGAGATGTCCATGACCTCGATGTCCAAGGGAGAGACCCTTGCGGACACAATAAAGATGGTGGATGCGTACTGCGATGTCATTGTACTTAGGCATCCCCATGAAGGTGCGGCAAGACTCGCCGCCAAATTCTCCGAGAATCCTGTCATAAATGCGGGAGACGGTGCAGGTTCACACCCCACGCAGACGTTGCTTGACCTGTTCACCATGAGATCCGCGAAAGGATCCTTGGACGGATTGAACATTGTCCTCGTCGGAGATCTGAAATACGGAAGGACGGTCCATTCACTTGCTGAAGCCCTAACAATGTTCGGCGCGAAACTGACGCTTGTGGCGCCGGAATCCCTTCAGATGCCTCCGGATATCTTCGGCCACCTTACGGAAAGAGGATGCAACCCCGCTAAGACACAGATCTTAGAGGATGTGATCGGACAAGCTGATGTCCTCTACGTAACAAGGATACAAAAAGAAAGATTCCCTGACCCGGCCGAGTACCAAAAAGTTGCCGGAATGTATCAGATCAATAACTCCGTATTGAGAGAAGCGAAAAGCGACATGATCGTCATGCATCCTCTTCCGAGAGTGGATGAGATCTCCCCGGAAGTGGATTCCACGCCTCATGCCAAATATTTCGAACAGGCATTCAATGGTGTTCCTGTCCGAATGGCCCTGTTGTGTGCCATACTCGGAGGTGACATAAATGGATGAGAATAAGATCGCAGAAACGAAGATCCCGCCAATAAGGAACGGGACCGTCATCGATCATATCGCCAACGGACAATCTCTGAACGTCCTCAAGATCTTGGGAGTCAACGAACATAATATCGATTCGGTCATCAGCATAGGGATGCACGTCCCCACTTCGAAAGGCACTGGATGGAAGGATGTCATAAAGGTCGAGGACAGGGAACTTGATCCGAAGACCGTTGGAAAGATCGCCCTCATAGCGCCCGATGCATCGATATCGATAATCCGTGACTACTACATCGCAGAGAAATTCAAAGTAAAACTCGACCCGTACATCATTGGTTTGGCGAGATGCAGCAATCCTAACTGTATAACGAATCGCGGTGAGCCTGTCGAGCCGGAATTCAAGGTCGAAGAACGCAACCCCCCGAAACTGAGATGTGTCTACTGCGACAGACTGCTGACGAACATCTCGGATAACCTTCTGTGAGATGCTGACCCTCATAATATCCGGAATGCCCGGTGCGGGTAAAGAGGAATTTCTGGAAATAGCGAAAGGTATCGGGATCCCATTCCTGAGAATGGGCGACATCGTAAGAGAATTTTACGCAGCCTCAGATTCCGCTGTCAACGGCGTATCCGTGGGATCCTTCGCGGACGGAGAAAGAAAAAGGTTCGGAAAGAACATCTGGGCAAAACGTACACTTGAACGGATGACGGGGGACGCGTTCCTCGTCGACGGGTGCAGAAGCATGGATGAGATACGTGCTTTCAAAGAACTCGGAGGGAACATCAAGATCATTTCGATACATTCCCCTCCGGGATCCAGGTACGAAAGGCTGGTCAACAGGAAAAGGGAGGATGCCCCCCGCAATATGTCCGAATTCGAAGAAAGGGATTCAAGGGAGATATCGTGGGGGATCGGGGAGGTCATTGCTCTGTCGGATGTGATGATCGTCAATTCGTCTTCTCTCGAAGAGTTCCGCAAGACCTCGGCAAGTATCCTGAAAGAAGTGATCGGATGAGGTTCACCACAACGCGTCTCTGCGGCGGTGAGGCTTTGATGGCCGTTTCCTCGGAAGAATTGGATCTTGACCTTACTCTTGCAGCGGAGATATTCGAGAAGGAAGGATTCGAGATAAAAGAGAAGGACGATATGATGCTGATAATCATCTGGAATGGAATGGAGACCACCATCTATTCGCAAGGAAAGATCATGTTCTTTCCCCTGAAAGATAAGAAACTTTGCATAGATCACGCCACGCAACTCATAGGTATGATGCGCTGAGTTTACCCTTTATATTTATATCCTACTTGTTAATACCCGTTCATGGAATTAATGACCCAGATGCTGATCTCGGGAATATTGTCAGCATCACTGTCACTGATCGCCTACAAATTCAGGGCACTTACTTTCAGTGGAGCGATCGCATCCTTTTTCGTAGGATACATCGTAGGATTATTTGGTTCCGTGGAATGGCTCATCCTTCTTGTGGGGTTCACCATGGTAGGGATAGCTGTCACAAAAATGGACTTCAGCAATAAGAAGAAAAACGGTCTTCTTGAAGGGAACGATGGGGAAAGGTCGCATAAGAACGTCCTGGGAGTGGGATTCCCGCCTTGTCTGATCGCTGTCCTTTTCACTCTCCTACATTCGATGTATAACGGCCAATACGATCTTGCACTGACGGTAGCATTCATCTGCACTCTTTCCGTGGCTGCCGCGGACACCGTAGCGAGTGAGATCGGTTCGAGGGACAAGAAGGTCTGGTTGATCACCACCTTCGAAAGGGTCAAACGCGGAACCAACGGCGGTGTCTCCGTAACAGGTACCCTGTTCTCGTTGGCTGCATCCGCGGTCACCAGCATTGTCGGCTGGTTGCTGATCTATCAGGGATTCGATATGTACATACTCATACCCTTCGCGATGGGATTCTTGGGAAACATCTTGGACAGTGTGCTCGGAGCCACATTGGAGAACAGAGGCATTATCTCGAAATACACCAACAATTGTGTGTCGGCCTTGATAGGCGCGGTCTTGGGTTTATTGATCGTCCTGATCCTTTAATACCGACAGATCGGAACGTTCGTAGGGATTGTTTCCTGCGAGCCCTTTCTTGTGATTCCAGCATTTGATCGCATCCTTCAGAGAATAGCCCTTGTTGTCGGCAAAGAAATCTCTGATGTAAGTGTTGTACTTGAACTGTACATCAATATCGGCCTTGATGCCTTTCTTTCTTTCCTCTTGTATCTTCAGATACTCTTTGACAGCATCCCGATACGTCTTACCCGGATTCTCTCTCAACCATCTCAGGAATCTGACGTTGAACTTGAAATCGTCTCCGATGACCCTCTTGAAGAACATCCTGTGTTTTTCCGAACATGTGATATTCTCTTCGATCGGAGTATCCAACGTGAATTCGATCGGAGGTTTCGATCTCCTCTTCACGGAATTCGGTAACTTTTCCCCGGTTTCCAGATAGTGTGCTATCCTTTCCGTGAGTTCCGGTTTTCCTCCCGAAATGCTGAGTCCTTCCTCCCTGCAGAATGCAATCAGTTCCTCTTTCAGATAATAGAACTCTCTGAAACGATCCTGTGAAAGATCGCTTTTCAAAACCGGTCTGCTGCTGGAAGACATTATAAAAATAAAGGGCAGAGGGCGTGTGCCCTCTTGTTATTGTTTAAAGTCCGCAGAGTTTCAGGAGGTTCTTCCACTTCCTGTCCACTTCTGCCTGCATGGTCTCGACGAGCGGTTCCCACTTCTCGTTCTTGAGATGTTTGAACCTTCCCTGAGAGTCTATCCAATCAACAACAGACTTCCTCTCGACCTTTCCTTCGGCTATCCTCAGGCTTTCCGGGGATAAGGTGTAATCGGTTCCGTTCTCGACCTCGTACAACGGCCAGATGCAGGTCTCCACCGCAAGCTTCGATATTGCGATGGTCTCATCCGACGGGAACCTCCAGCCTCTGGGGCACGGAGCGATCGCATTGATGAAACTCGGACCTTCGCACTGGAATGCCTTCTGCGATTTTTGTATCAAGTCCCTCCACGCGTGGGGAGCGACCTGTGCCGTGAACGGAATGCCGTGCGCGGCCATTATCTGCGTCATGTCCTTGGGGAATTCTTTCTTTCCAGGTGAAACGCTTCCTGCCCACGACGTGGTCGTGGATGCTCCGATACCTGTTGCACTCGATCTTTGGATACCGGTGTTCATGTACGCCTCATTGTTAAGGCAGACGAACAACATGTGGTGTCCTCTTTCCATTGCTCCCGAAAGGGCCTGCAGACCTATATCGTAGGTAGCACCGTCTCCCGCGAAGTTGACGAACTTTATGTCCTCTTTGACCTTTCCGCTCCTCTTTAGTGCTTGATATGCCGTCTCGACGCCCGCACATGTTGCGGCACCGTTTCCGAATGCGGTATGAATGTACGGAGTGTGCCATGAGGTGTAGGGGAAGATCGTTGTCGAGACCTCGAAGCAACCTGTGGAGCATGACACCACTATGTCCTTCTCGGTTCCCATCAGGATCTGTCTTGCGATTATCGACTCGGGACATCCGGCACAGAGCCTGTGTCCGCTGGCCAATCTGACCGGGATCTTGTTGAGGTCCTTGAGTGACATTGTGCTCATGACTTCACCCCCAGGAAATTGATCCTCTTCGCCCTTCCGTCCTTCACATCCTTGTAAACGGACATGAAATCTGATACCATCGTATCCGCTCCTCCGAGACCGTATATGAAATTGTACATCTTCGGCATGGAGTCGTTCTCGATCGCCGCCGCGACGATCTCGGGGAACATAGGTCCGTACGAACCGACACTGAGGTGTCTGTCCATCACGATCACGGCCTTCTTTCCCTTCATGACCTTTGCAAGCTCTGCGATCGGCCACGGGCGGTAAAGACGCGGCATTGCGACCCCGACCTTCATTCCTTCCCTGCGGAGCTGATCGACTGCCTCCTTCATCGTTCCGAACGATGATCCCAAGACCATGGCTATGATCTCGGCATCCTCGCACATGTACTCTTCAACGACATTGTACTTTCTGCCGGAAAGTGCTTCGAATTCCTTGAAGACCTCTTTCGTTATCGGCAGGGCCTTTTCCATCGCCTCCACCATCTGATACTTGTGAGGATAGTAAAAGAGAGGTCCGTCCATCAGATTGTGCGACACGGGGTTCTTCACATCCAACAGAGGATACAAAGGCTTGTACTCTCCGACGAACTTCTTGATATCATGTGTCTCGAGAGGGGTCATCCTTTCTATAGCATGTGTAAGGATGAATCCGTCGAGATTGACAAGACCGGGGAGCTGAACATCGTGGTGCTCGCATATCCTCGGAGCTATGATCGACATATCATACGCCTGCTGGACATTCTCTGCGAACAATGTTATCCATCCGCAGTCCCTTGCCGCCATGACATCTCCGTGATCGTTCTGAATGTTGATCGGGCCGCTGACGGCCCTGTTTGCGACCGCCATTATCAACGGCACCCTCATCGAGGACGCTATGGGCATCATTTCCCACATGTACGCAAGACCCTGCGATGCCGTTGCCGTGAATGTCCTGGCACCTGCGGATGCCGCTGTGACGCAAAGCGTAAGAGCACTGTGTTCCGATTCGACACAAACGAATTCAGTGGATACTTCGCCGTTCGCAACATATTCGGCGAACTTCTCGACTATGATCGTCTGAGGCGTGATCGGGTATGCCGCACAGACATCCGGGTCCACCTGCTTCCATGCGAGTGCGACCGCTGCGTCTCCGTTTATTGCTATATCGCTGTGAACCATCTTCACTCCTCCTTCATCGTTATGGCCTTCTTGGGACAGACCTTTGCACATATCCCGCAGCCTTTGCAGTGGGACATCTTGACTCCTTTGATCTTGTCATCGGCAACGAGTATACAGTCATCGGGACAGTATATCCAGCATGTGAGACAATCTATGCATTTGTCCATATCTATGATAGGTGCAAGACTTCTCCAATCTCCTGTGAGGAATTGCTCGGAGTTACCGGGAACGATCACGCGGTCCCCGACCACCAGATCCTTGTAGTTTGCTATATTGACCATTTACTGCACCTCCTCGTATGCTCTCTTCAAAGCGGACAGATTCTTCACTATCATCTTGTCCTGAAGTTTACCTGTGAATTTTATTGTCATGTTATCCTCGAGCTCTCCGTAAGGTATCAGAGGTCTGATCTTCAGAAGGGCTCCGAGCATGGATGTGTTGGCCATGGGTCGTCCTATCTCTTCGGTGGATATCCTCGTGGCATCCACTGTGTGGCACTCCACGTCGTGACCGATCGCTTTTTTCAGTTCCGCGGGTGTTCCGGGGTAATTTGCTAAGATCGTTCCTCCGTTCTTGAGTCCCTTCGCAACATCCACTTTGCCTATCAAAGTGGGATCTACAACTATGACAATGTCTGGCTCATAGACCTGTGTATGAACTCTTATCGGGTTCTCCGATATTCTGGCAAACGCTTTGATAGGCGCACCCATTCTCTCCGGTCCGAATTCGGGAAAGGCCTTGACGTACTTTCCAGCGTAGATCGCGGTCTCAGCGAGGATCTCGTTTGCAGTAACGACCCCCTGCCCGCCTCTACCATGCCAACAAATTTCCGTATCCATGGTGAATCAACTAAAGTAGGGGAATACTCATATCCGATTTAAATGCTTGTGTTATTATTGCTGAAAAATTACATTTTTTAGCTTATTATTGACAATAAACACAATTATTCAACGTTTTTATACGAATACCATCAATAATATTTCGAAATTCGAATTATGGTAACATCAATAAATGCCTTTGAAAAGCTGGCATTTAAATATTTGCTTCACACTACATCTTTTGCAGCTGATATTTAGTTATATTATTGCAACAAACATTTTTGTGGGGAGGACTAAAATGAATAGGTGTGATGAACGGTACGAAGAACTGCATACCTGCACCTCCTGTTTCGATCCTGCTCTCATGACAACACAATATTTTGCACGAAAAAGCAGGGTGATTTTGATTGGATGATTACTTGAAGATCAGTAGTCTCTTCGGCATAGATCAAGACATGATCGATGCGCTTTCAAAGAATCATGTTATCACAATGAAGGATCTGAAATCACTTGTCTGGATCGGTGCAGATAAGAATTCTTGGATCAATAACCTTGAAACACTTACAGGTCTTTCCGCAAAGAAATGCGAAGAATTCATGATCGACTTAGAAGAAAGGGAAACCTACGAGAAAATAAAATCCCAGGAATATGACGTTTTCATCGTAGCAAAGGAAAAATACGAACAAGCAAAAATAACCGAGACCAAAGAAAAGGATAATCTAAAACTCGCAGAAAAGAATCTGTCGAATTGTGAATCCACACTGAAAAAGATCGCGGCTGCTGACGTTGCACTTCTGGCGAATTACAAAAAGGACATTGCCGCCATTGCGGACTCCTTAAAAAATGCGGAAAATGCAGTCACGACCGCAACAGCTGTGAAGACGAATGCGGAAAAACAATTGGCTACCGCAAAAGCGAATCTGACCGCTTTGGAAACTCAGAAGAAAAATGCCGAAGCTGCTCTGAAAACCGCTCAGACCGCTCAGACGAACTCATCGAATGCCAAAACAACTGCGTACAACGCAATGACGGCGGCCAACACTGCCAGGGATAATGCTCAAACGACTTTTACAAAGGCTAATACTGAACTCAATCAGCTGATAACAACCCGAACTGCCGCTCAGACCGCTCTGAATAAATCCAAAACGGACCTGACAACAACAGAAAAGTCCTTGGCCACAACAAAAGCCGATATTCCGAGATTCGAAAAAGAATTGGCAGATCTCAAAGCTCTGAAGAAAAAAACCGACACGGACAATGCTCGCATAAAAGCCTACCCCGATTGGATCAAGAATGCAAAGGACTTAGAGGCAAAGCAAACAGCGGAAATTGCCGCATTAAAGAACACGATAACGACTCAAACAAAGGCTGTCACCGCTGCCGAAACCGCAGTCAATACGAAAGCACAAACCGTCACAACCTATCAGACCGACCTCACGTCGAAAACAAAGGCAGCGAATGACGCTCTTGTTGCATACAACACCAAATCAACACAATTCGATAATGACTCCAAGACGGTCGTCACGAGAACAAAAGCTGTCACCGACCTTGAAATACCCATCAAAAATGCGACGGATAAGGTTACTATTGCCGATAATGAACTGACTACTGCAACAAAGAATCTAACCAAGCTGAAAAATGAAGGTAGCCTTCTCGCAAGAGAAGAGCCCACAAAAACCAAGGCCCTCGAAGAAAGAAGAGCCAAAGAAGTCACAGAAGTATACAACGCAGAAAAAGCTGTGGAAGCAGCGAAGCAAAACTTGGAATATGTCAAAAATGTCGCATTGGCAGCCGCGACCGCACGGGTCAAAGAATATGCCGAGGATCTTAAGACAAAGATCGGTCAGACGGTCGATGTGTACGAACTGCCTGAATTGACGGTCGACACGAGAAAGAGACTGATCGGATGTTTCCTTTACACTGCGGGAGACGTGATGAAAGCTGTCACTTGGACAGCAAAGAACAAGACCGAGGAGTTGGACCATTTACAAAAAATGACCGGCATCTCCAAAGCAAATGCATCTGCCCTATTGGAATGGCTGAAGAATGTTGGGGTCCCCGTAAGATATTCGTACCATCCTCCCATCGATCCTGAAAATCTCGTGTTTGTCAACACGCTTTCGGGAGTGGACAAGAAGACAGTGGAGATACTCTTCAAGAATTCCATGCACACCGTGCAGGATGTGTACAAGGCCATCTGGTCCAAGGACGGAAAGGCCGCGGAGATAAAGACATTGGTCACAATAACGGGGCTGGACCAAAAAGATGCCGAGAACATAGTGAATCAGATCCATGGCATCTGGTATCCTCCGGAATTCTCGGAAAGATATGGATTTGTGTTATTTTCGATCTTTGACGTGCTTTCAGGCGTAGATGTATTACCGGGCATAAACAGGGCTATGGAGGATCGTTTCTCCAGAAGTTCGATATTTACTGTTGCAAATCTGCAAAAGGCCACGAAGACCTTCGCAGGACGTGATGAGGTCGCACTTATCACCGGCATCCCTATCGAAGAGATCAGGTATTATGCAGTGCAGGCGGATCTGTTGAGCATCCCCGATATGACACCCGAGGATGCCGATAAATTCATTGAAGCGGGACTGTATCCCGCGTGTGATCTCCGAATGTTGATGGAGACCGGGCCGGGAGAATTATTCAGACTGTACCCTGAGATACCCACTTTAGCCTTGTGTTTGTGTAGCAAGCAATCGAAATTCATTGATACGGGGTTCGAAACGATACCGCCGGGAGAACCCACTCCGAAGCCTTCCGAAACGGACAGCAGTAATTTCTATATCGGTCTGCCGGAAGTGATCAAACAACTAGGTATGGGGATAGGAAAGGCACAGCGTGAATTGGACCGTCGTTCAATAGAGACGCAGAACTCGATACTCCGCGACAATGAGATGGCGGAATACGGAATAAACGCAACATGGTATGCCATGCCCGAGATAAACTTCGATCTTAGAATGGAGTACACCGTACGAGAGGAAAGATCCGAGGACGGTACGAAGACAACGAGGACGATCGACCTCATACCATCCAATGCAAAGTATAGGAATTCATTTGAAAGCACAAAGATCGAAGAAAGCATACTCTCAATAAAATTCAGGCCAATACCCCCTCCTGCCGCATTCGTTGAACGCCGCGAGGTCCCAGACCTCATAGGAATGACCCGGCAGGAAGCTGAAGAAGAACTTTTACGAACGAACATAAAAATGAAGATCGATGACAAAACAGAACCGAATATCGACGATGAAATGACCAGTGTAACGTATCAATCTCTGGAGCCGGGATGTTTCATGCTTGCGAACGAGATATTGTCTATCAGAGTGGAATCCAGAACTGTTTGATGAGGTGAGGAAATGGCAGAAACATCAAAGGACACAGATATCAAGAAGTTAGAAGAACAGATCCTGAATCTTTCATCTCAACTGAAATCATTGACGGAAGAGAGGGAGAAACTCAAAGAGACGGAAACCGAACTCGTGAAACTCATAAAGGAAAACGAGCTGATGAATAGGGATCTCAGCAGTGCAAAGAGCAAAGTTGACAACTCATACACTCCGCAGGAGATCTCAGGCTACCTTGGATCGGTCATAGACGATTTCAACTCTAAGACCAAAGGACAAAGTGGGAAGGTCGACTACATGATCAACAGCATGGACATCGATCTGAAAACACAGGTCTACAAGGATGAGAATGAGATCCGCTTGAGCGGAGTGGATGTGAATAAAGCAGGTGAGAGCGGTGTGAGCTCGATAAAAATATCGATCAAAGCCATACCCAAGTAAGTGAAAAAAAAGGAAAACGGAGTGAAAAAACATGGGAGATATAGGACAAGAATTACTGAACGTACCTTTTCCGGACATGGTCCTGAATCTGGCCTCGGCTATTGCAGAGGGACAATTCAAACTGGATCAGGTAAGCTGCCAGATCGCGGCGATGATGGGAGATGCAGAAAAATATCCGATAGAACTGCCAGATCTTTCGAACGACAACAAACCGATAAAAACATCGATGATAGGTGCGGGTTTCCAGCCGACATTCTATCAATTCACCGATACGATCATTGAGGTCAAGATCGCAATAACGATATCGAAACAGACTGAGAAATCGGCCTCGCTGAAAGCAAAAGCGGGATTCGGTTGTTTCTCCGCATCGGTTAACGCCTCATACTCGTCAAAATACTCGTACACAGCGGAAGGATCAAGTCTTTTACGCACAAAGATTACTCCCTTGCCGCCCAATCCCTTCATGCAGAAGATATTGGACCTAAAAGCGCAAAAGGAGCAGATGCTCTTCCAAGTGCAGGTCAAAGAACTGGAAGAGAAGCTTAAGAAAGAACAAAAGGACAAGGATGCGGAATCGGAATCGAAAGAAGAAAAGGGATGATGAGGGAGTGAAAAAATGACAAACGTAGGACAAGAACTGTTGAACGTTCCGTTCGCAGAGGTAGTATACAGGGTGGCTTCATCAATAGCGCAGTCACAGGCGGAACTGGACCGCGAATCAATACAGATGCTCAGGATCATGGGTGACAAAGATAATTCCCCCATATCCCTTCCGCACATGGAATTCAAGGAAGGAAAATTCGTGGACACGGAGATAACCACCTCCATGATAGGTGCGGGTTTCCAGCCGACATTCTATCAATTTGCCGATACGGTCATCGAAGTGAAGATGGCGATCACAATAAACCGTTCCGATGAATCCACAGAGAACATCAAAGGCAAGAAAACGGTAGAGACGACAACTGCCAGCTCGGCAAGGTTAGGAAGCAGATATTCCACCTCGAAATCGACAAAGGTCGTGACCTCGACACCGATCGATGCAACATACACGAGCAAATACAGTTTCAACCAAGAGGCCTCAAGCCTTCTGCGAACACGCCTTGTTCCTGTACCGCCGAATCCGATAATACAGCGCCAGATAGACCTTCGTGCTCAGGCGATGCAATTGGAATTCGATCTCGCCGCTCAAAAACTTGAAGCGGATATCGCAGCACAGGCCATAGCAGCAGGAACGGTAGAATAAACCTAACCCGGGATCGACATGACCGAGGAAGGAGAAAGGATACCTCCAGAGGGATCTATTCTCTTGAACACAGATATCCTATCGGATGATTTCGATGATGAATCAGATGGATGTCTGGATGAGATCCAAGAACAAAGCGGACCTATATCTCCCGCTGTTCCTTCTCCTTCCCAAACCGATCCCGCTTTTTCCATTTCCATCGAGGAAGAACGCCCTGCTTATGAAGTAACCAAGAGAAAAGGAGAATTTGCCTCATTTCTCAAACGTCCTACCTCGGAAAAAAGAAGATCGACACTTGAAACGGGTTCAGTGGATGATTCGCCCAGAAAGCGCAGGCACAGGGATCCCTTGATCGATGATGATCCCCGATCGGAAAGGACTTCGACCAAAGAACTCGATATCGGTGAAACAAATCGAGAAAGTACCGCGGACGTCCACAAGAAAAGAACAAAACGGGAGCCTCTATACGAAGAGAGAAAGGAAAAGGATCCCCTTACTTCTTTGGACAAAAAGAAAGGATCGAGATCGTCCGAGAAGAACAGATTGGAAATACAAGAGAAGAACACTCCCGAAAAGAAAAGAAAGTCCAGCGATCAGATAAAGAAAGAACCAGTCCGATCGGAAAAGAACGTTGCTCTGATGAAGAACGAAGGGTCAAGATCGTCCGAAAAACAACGAACGAACACTCGCGTCTTAATGGAGGAGGAACGCAGAGGCCGCTCTGCGAAGGATGATGACTCGGACCTCTTCCCGACCATGAATAAAAGAACAGAACAGCGAACCGCGATCACTCCCGTAAAAAAATTCGATGGGAACAAAAAAGATGCTCGTACGTTGAATACAACTTCCAAAAAAACGAATAACACCGCATTCAACGCAATGCCCCCGAAAGAAAAAGACGACCGCGTGAGATCAAAGAACGATCAAAACCTCATGGATATCGACAGACGAAAAAAACAGAACGACATCATGGGAATGGATAAATGAGACACGAGAAAAATGACCGATGATGCCGTAAAGAATATCGTGGAATTGCTGAAGGGGACCAACAACTCAGCGGCAGAACTCGTGTACAAGGGAGATCTGGACGGTGCGATACAGATGTATGAACTCGCGGAAGAGACCTCGGAGAGATTCAAATACACTGACGGTGTCCTGCTGAACAGAATATACATCGCAAAGGTCAACATACTGAAAGACGAATTGAAAAGAGCGATAGAGGTCATCGACACCGTCCTTACTCATGACCTTTCCCCCTCAATAAAGAGAGAAACAGACAAATTCTTCAGAGAAGCATCATTGACGATACTCAAGAAAGGAATGGTCTGGGAATCGGAAGGGGACCTGAAGAATGCTTTGCATGCGTTCGAGATCATCGTGCCGTATCTGAATAAAAAACGCGCCGATATCGTGGAAAAAGAGATCGCATTATTGAGATCCAAGGTCGAGTGATTGCGTATGGTCGACCAAACAGATGAAAAGATCAGAGCGGCGGAAAAGAAAGCGTTCGATGATTCACTGTTATCACTGGAAACGGCAAAAAAGACCGAACAGGAAAAGATCAACGACCTGAACAAAGCGAAAAACGCGTTGGCCGAGTGTATATTGAAATTGAAGGATGTGTCAAAATCTGTTGACACAGCGGTCAACGAATCACAGAAGATCATAGCGACCGAAAATCAAAAACTGTCAAACGCCGAATCGACGCTTAGGCAGGCAAAGACCAGTTTGACACTCGCGGAAAATAAAGTAAAAAGTGCAGAGAACGCCTTGAAGATCGCAACAAATATCCTGACAGACAGGGAATCTTTCTTGGAAAGGGTCAGTGCTTCGGCAATTAGTCTGGAATCCGATGCGAAAAGGATCGCTGAAGATGCAAAAACCTGGGAAGCCACTGTGAAAAAAGCTGAAGAAAGTGTTCAAAAAGCTTTGACTGATTTGAAAAAAGCGCAAGAAAACAGAAAAACCCTGGAAAGAAATCTGGAAAATTCAAAAGGAATGGCTACCAGCGTCATTCTCCCTCTGCAAACTGCGGTCGCAAACGCAAAAACAGAGGAGACTTCGAAGGAAACCGTTTACAACAACGCGTTGAAAAATGCAACCTTACAGACACAGCTCGGTGTCCAGAAAAAAGCTTCAGTAGCCGAAGTAACAAAAAATGCCACTGAAAGAAGGGAACAAACGAACAAAACCATAACGGAGATCGTAGATTCGAAGAAGACGGTGGCAGAAAAAACAAAAGAAGTTGCCACTGCGAAAGCCGAAGTAACCTCCTTGACAAAAACAATTGCAGAAAAGGAAAAAGCATATTCCGAGGTCAAAGCCGCGACCGAGAAGGAAGTGAAAGCACAACAGGAAAAACTGATCGCGATCACTTCTCCGAAAACTGCCGCAGAGGCCGCCGTGAAAAAAGCGGAAGAAGCTGTAAAGAAAGCGGAAGATGCCCTGAAGGTCGCGACCGATAACGTAAAGAAGTCCATCGAAAAACTGAAGAAAGCGATCGCTCCGTGGATGAGGGTCAGGGAACTGCCCGACGTGAACAGCACAATTCGAAGGATCTTGATCGGATGTTCCCTTTACACTGCAGGAGATCTGAAAAAAGCGATCGGCTCAACGATAAAGGACAAAGCCGTAGAATCGACAAAACTTGTAAAAATAACAGGCATAACCAAAGAGAGATCGAATATCATCGTAGATTGGATAGAATTCGTCAATATACCTTCCGAATATTCCTCCCTTCCGGGAATCGACCCGAAGGATCTTGTTCTTGTGAGTGAACTTTCAGGTGTAGACGAGGTTCTGAGAGATCAGCTGTTCAGGAATTCCATTCAGACCATCGGTGACCTTAAGAAGATCGCCGTATCAAAAGACCATAAGACACTGAATGCAGAAGTACTCACAACGATGGGGATCTCAAAAAAAGACGCAGCAAACCTGATCGAACAGATCGATGCCAATAACATTCCTTCCGAATATTCCGAAGATCTTGGCTTCATAATATCCACTCAATTCGATACGCGCAAAGGAGTGAGGACGCTTCATGGCCTGACCATGGCGTTGGAGGACCGATTATCAAAACGATCCATTCACACCATCGCGGATCTGAATAATGCCACGAAGACTCGGGAAGAACGGGAAGGACTTTCGAAAGATGTTGAGACCTCCATCAACGATATCCAATATTTTGCCATACAGGCAGACCTTCTCAATATACCTGACATGAGACCCGATATTGCCGATGCGATCATCATCTCCGGATTTACCTCTGTCAAAGAATTATCAAAGATCTCACATATGCCCGCAGCAGATCTGAATGTTGCATACTCCGGCATACCCACGTTCGAATTATGCGTATGCAGCAAACAGGCAAAATACCTGGATACGGGATTCGAACCCGGAATCCCATTGATCGATGATGAACTGACACCTTCCGCAATAAACAGCAGTCAATTCTATGCGAACCTTCCGGAAGTGATCTCCCAACTGGGCATCGGCATCGGACAGGCGCAACGGGAATTGGATCTTCATGCGATCGATGTACAGAATTCCATTCTCAAAGACAATGAGTTGGCGGAATACGGAATAAACGCAACATGGTACACAATGCCCGAGATAACATTCGATCTTCGGATGAGATACACCGTATACGAAGAAAGGAGTGAAAAAAGCGAGGTCGCGATAAAGAAGGTGGAACTCATACCTGCGGATGCAAGTTTCAGAACCAAATTCACGTCAATAGCTTTGAAAGAAGAAAGCGCTTTGTCGATAAAATTCCAACCTGTTCCTTCACCGTTGGCATCGATCAAACGTTTGGAAGTTCCCGATCTTTACGGAATGACCCGGAAAGAAGCAATGGACCTCTTTTCAGGAACAACGGTGAAAATGAACATTGACGATAGAACAGAGCCAGATACAGAAGATAAATTGACAATGGTGATCGATCAGTCCATTGAACCGGGATGTTTCATACTTGAAGACGAGGAGTTATCCATCACGATCGAACGGAGGTCTGTTTAACCATGCATACAGTCATTTCAACCACATGTTCCAGACTTCATAAGTCATGTTTAAATATCCTCCTCTGCCTATCTTTCTTCATAAGTGAGGGTCTGTCGGCCCCTACAGAAAAAACAAATGTTGGAGGGGTCTCTTGGTAAAAATATACAAATTGCCGGATTTGAATGCAGATTACTTTTACATGCTGTTGGGAGGCTCTTACCATACCATAGAAGAGCTCGCCGAGATCGCTCCGACCGTAGCGGGAATAAAACTCCTCAAGGAAAAGACGGGACTCGGCTTACTGGAAGCTAAGAATATTCCAGAGGCCGCAAGACTTTTTATGTCTCAGCCCGAGAAACCAACAGATGATTTTGTACCTTCACTCGATGGATCCATCGAGATCGAACGCATACCGGTGATAGACGAGAGTACACAAAGAAAACTGTCCGATGCCTCCATCCGCACTCTGAATGATTTCTTTGCAGCCACAGACAGTCCTTCGAAACGAGAGGGACTTGCGAAAAAGATTGGGATCTCGGAAAGAAGGCTCAACAAGATCATCGTAGCGATAGAACTTCTTGGAACTCCCGTGGAACACCACCCTAAAGGCTATCTGATCTTCGTCACCGACCTATTGACAAAGATCGACGAACTCCCCGATATCAATAAAAAGACCGTAGATGCATTGAACAAACATTCCGTCTACACTGTCCTGGACCTTCTGGAAGCAGCCGGAGATACAACAGAAAGTATGAATTCTCTCTCTGATAAGACCGGGATCGATCTGGCTACGATCTCAAAAATAATTCTTGACGCTAAAAATCTAGTTGGGAGTCCCGTACTCGGAAGTACCGCCGCGAAATCTGCGACCGCATCAACCGGAATCGATCAACTGACCAGGGTGTTTGACCTGGCATCCATTGACGATAAAACAAGATCGCACTATCTGTTCGCACCGATGAAGAACCTGGACGACCTTCGAAACGCCACCCGGACCATCGATGCCCGAAATGCCCTTTCGGTGGATACAGGATTAGACATCGGCAGAATACAACTGCTGGCTATGTACGCTGATCTTCTCAGTGTTCCTAAAATGACGATCGAAGATGCGACCTTATTGATCGGGATAGGCGGGATATACAGCGTGAGCCAACTGGCAAAAATAGAGATAAAGACCTCGGCAGAAGCACGTAGATTCAGTGTCGGTGAGCTGAAGGGCGCAAAAATAATCCACTACAGCGATGCCGCGAGGAAAATGAATACCGGGTTCGAATTCGTAGAAAAAGAAGCACCTGCGGAAGAAACGGCAGTGGCAACCGGAGATTATGTCAGCATAAGTGTGTCGGACATGATCACACAGCTTGGATCCGGAATAGGACAGGCACAGCGTGAATTGGACATGCATGCCATCGAGACGCAAAAATCAATTCTCAGGAACAGAGAAATGGCAGAATACGGACTGAACGCCACCTGGTTCACCATGCCGGAAATAGATTTCTCCCTCAGAATGGAGTATACGGTGTCCGAATCGAAGACAGAAGAGGGAACGGTTCCTGTGAGGACCATTGATCTTATTCCGTCCAATGCAAAATACAACAACATGTTCTCCGCGGATAAGACCGAAGAGAGTGTTCTCACGATAAAATTCGTACCTGTTCCGCCTGCGGAACTGTTCATCGAACGCCTGATGATCCCCGACCTCATGGGAATGACCCTCAAGGAAGCCAGGGAAGAACTTTCCTCGTTGAATATAAGGGGTGATTTCTATGACGTCACAGCGTTCGATGCCGATGATGTGTTGACGGAAGTAACATATCAATCCATAGAACCGGGAAGATACCTGCAGATCGGAGAAGTATTCCTGATCCTGGTAGAACCGAGGACCTGAACATATCAGAATACAGATCGATACAGGAGTGAATATGCCGTTAGAATCAGGAACGATGTTATTTCTGGATGACGATACGGTCTCCAAATTATCGGATAACTCCATTACCGATCTCAAGGCTCTGCAAGATGCCACGAAAACCGTGAAAGGACGGACGGAACTTGCGGAAAAAATGAAGATGCCTTTGCATAAAATGGATACACTGGCAAAACAGGCAGACCTGTGCCATGTCTCTCCCAATTGGAACGTAGAGATCAATAAACTGAGTTGGATCGACATCAACTCCTTGGAAGATTTGCGCGGAACTTCCGTGAGTGCGCTTCTGGATCACCCGGACTTTGAAAAATCAGGGATTTATGTTACGGACCTCAGAAAATATATGGAGTTCGCGGTCACGACAGATACAGGATTCGAAGAACGGACTCCGAAGAAACTTACGACGACGATGCCTTTCGACATCAAAGACAGTCCCATCTTGGGTTTGTTGGAAATAGTATTGCAATTGGGTGAAGACATCAGGACCATACAGGAAAAACTTGACCAGTACGCAGCAGAAACCGAACGGGCCATCCTTAAGAATAGGGAGTTATCTGATCGTATGGTCAGTGTGAATTGGTATATGATGCCTGAAATAGAATTCTCCATCAAAATGGAATATACCACGTACAGGGACGAAGAAAAAGAGGGTCAAGCTTCTTCGGAAAGAATAAAATTGATACCTTCGGGGTTCCTGTCCATCGATCTTTGAACAGGATCCGATGCGCAATCGAAGGACCTTTCACCTCGAAAAATCATGTTGATCTCGATCTATTGGATCATACGGGGAACTTTTTGAACATTACAACTACTCATTTTTTGGTCAACCAAAAAAAGGATATTATAATAAACGCCATACGGGAACCAATAAGCACGGCAGGTTGCCTTGTGCTAAAAAAACCTCTTTCAAGTGCAAAGAATCGATGAATAGGGCGGAACGTCCTGCACTAAAGAAACTTCTTCCAAGAGTGTAATTACCATGGACAAGAAGATAGTTGACGTTAACGAACTGCGCGTAGATGATGTACCTTATGTCGGCGGAAAGGGAGCAAACCTCGGAGAACTTACCTCTGCGGGATTCCCCGTTCCCGGAGCCTTTGTTCTGACCACAGTCGCTTACGACCATTTCCTCAAAGGAAGCAAGGTCCTTGAAAAGGTCAACAAAGAGCTAAAAAGCATAGACAGAAAATCGGATCAGAGTCTGACCGATGCATCGAAACGCATAAGGAAATTGTTTGAAACGAATGATATTCCCAACGACTTGAAAAAAGAAATAATCGCCAGCTACAGAATGCTTGTTCCGAAGGACAAACAAAGTTTTGTTGCTGTGAGATCCAGTGCCACCGCGGAAGATCTTCCCGACGCAAGCTTTGCGGGACAACAGGAAACGTTCCTCAATGTGTCCGGTGAAGATGACCTTTTCGACAAGATCAGAAAATGTTGGTCTTCCCTTTTCACGGCTAGAGCGATCGCATACCGCGAAAAACAGGGTTACGCACATGAAGATGTGAAACTGGCTGTTGTTGTACAAAAAATGGTGAACTCGGAGATCTCCGGCATCATGTTCACGGTCGATCCCCACAGCGGAGCGAAGGACATCATCATCGAAGCCGGATACGGCCTCGGAGAGGCCATTGTCGGCGGAGAGGTCACACCCGATACTTACGTGATCGACAAATCGAAGATGGACATAACGAAGAAGAGGATCTCCACACAGAAATGGAAGTATGTTCGCGGTAAAGATGGCGGATGTCTCAAAGTCGATATCCCCGCCGGGGACGAGAAGAAACAAAAGATACCGGACTCCTGCATACTTGAGATAGCAGAGATCGGAAGACAGGTCGAGATCCACTATCAGAAACCGATGGATATGGAATGGTGTATCGAAGACGGAAAGGCCTATCTGGTACAAGCGAGGCCCATCACCGCGGTCGGTAATGCCAACGGTAACGGAGGAAGCGTCGTAGGCGAAGAGACGGGAGCGAACATGATCCTGTCCGGTCTCGGCGCAAGTCCTGGTTTTGCAACAGGTACCGTACGAATATTCGATGAAAGCATGAGCTTAGATGTCGTCAGGGACGGAGACGTGCTGGTGACGAAGATGACCATGCCGGATATGGTTCCCGCGATGAGCAGATCTGTGGCCATTGTCACTGATGAAGGCGGAATGACATGTCATGCCGCGATCATTTCCAGAGAACTCGGTACCCCCTGTATCGTGGGGACGGGTTGTGCCACGGAAACCCTGAAAGACGGAGACATCATCACTGTCGACGGAACGACCGGTACCGTCTACAAAGGGGAAATAAAGAGAAAGGAAGAACCCGTTCAATCCGCAAACTCGGCTGCGTCCGAATACATACCTGTTACGGGGACCAAAGTTCTGGTCAACATGAGCATGCCTACAAAGGCCGAGGAGATAGCCAAACTTCCCTGTGACGGCGTAGGCCTTATGAGAAGTGAATTCCTTTTCACCAACTACATCGGAGAGCACCCCTGTGCGGTCATTGACGACGGACGTGCCGACGAGCTCGTGGACAAACTCGCCGAAGGAATCGCGAAGGTTGCCCGTGCGTTCTATCCCCGCCCGATAACGCTCAGAACCTCGGATTTCAAAACAAACGAATACCGTGACATGAAAGGCGGGTCCGATTACGAACCCAACGAAGACAACCCCATGATCGGATGGAGAGGATGTTCCAGATACATCTCGGAAAGCTACCGCGAGGCGTTCATGTGCGAGCTCAAAGCGATCAAACGCGTCAGAGATGAGTTCGGACTCAAGAACGTCAACATCATGCTTCCCTTCGTCAGGACCATCTTCGAAGTCGAAGAGATAATCAAGATGATGGAAAGCGCCGGTTTGAAGAGAGGCCTTGACCTTAAATTATACTTCATGGCGGAAGTTCCGGTCAACATCTTCATGGCTGAAGAGTTCTGCAAATACTGCGATGCATTCTCGATCGGTTCCAACGATCTGACCCAACTCACTCTCGGGTGCGACCGCGACTCCGATATCCTCGGACGCATGGGTTACTTTGACGAAAGGAACCCAGGCGTGAAAGCGGCGATATCCCAGCTGATAAAAGTTGCACACAAAAACGGCAAGACCGTGGGGATATGCGGACAGGGTCCGTCCGTCTATCCAGAGTTCGCGGAATTCTTGGTGGAAGAGGGGATAGACTCCATCTCGCTGAATCCCGACACCTTTGTGAAGACAAAAATGAACATCGCGTCAGCCGAACAAAGGGTACTGCTGAGAGGCCTCAGAGAACTCAGGTCGCAGTGAATCAGTTGAGAGGGCTTTGAGCCTTGGAACTCTCGACCAATCTCTCATTCAAACCCGACGCCTGCTCCTGAGGAAGGAGCATGGTCGTCACTTCCATGAAGGGGTGCTTTGCACCCTCGATTATTTTTACATCATCAAGGGTTTTCAATCCCCATTTCTCGGCAGTCTTTTCCAATCCCAATCTAACGTTCAGATCATTTGGTTCCAATACGATCGCTTTGAACGTGCCCAATCCCAACCTCTTGGCTGCCATCACTCTGTGGTGACCGTCCACAACAAGGTATCCTTCATGCCTTTTGATCACGATAAGAGGCTCGTTGAGACCTCTTTTGATCTCGTATTGCCTTCCTATGAGTTCATCCATGTAAACCTCTTTCTGAGTCGGGATGGTGTCGGTTATCGAGATCTCCTGGTTGTACACCTTCATCCTTATTCCGTTCTGGCGTTCCATGAAATTCTTCACAGTCATAACCTTCCCCGGCCTGGATTTCTCTATCTGCGATCTTACCACGTCTATGTTTGATATGATCCCGACGATCTTGCGTTCATCGTTAACGACAGGCAGATTCCTCAAACCATATCTAAACAGAACACGCGTTGCATCCTCTATCGACATCGAAGGTATAGCGCAAAGTGTTCCTCTGCTCATGATCTCTCTCATTTTGGCATTCGGCCTGTCCATGAAATTCAGAAGCTCTTTGGCGGTCACGTATCCGAGTAAATATTCGTTTTCGACAATGGGGAACCCGTGAAAATTCGATCCGATTATCTTTTCTTTGACCTGTTCTACCGTCATATCGGGAGTGACATACTGAACATTTCTGATCATGTAGTCTGCGACCGTTGCATCCGCCATATTATCAATACCTGCATCTAATCCAACAATGAAATACCTTTCACCATTTTGTCGTGGTTTCAGTTAAAAGAAACACTCGATATTGCGATAAATACAATATTTAACGGTTATTTATTCTAAATTTTGAGTAAAGAAACGTTACCGCAACCAGAGTAACAGTCGGTCTGTGATCTGTTTTTTTAATTTTAAGGTCAAAAATAACCAAACTTATATACTATAATAGCTATAGTGTTACTTAATAAGAATATTGTAATACGTAATAATAAAAATTATAATATTTTTATGTCTCTGTATTGAGATTTTTTGCCTCCGACCCGAGTGTGCTCGCTCGGGTCACCCCTTATTCATTGACTTTCTTCATAAATGTCGAATAAAGATGAATTTCCATTAGCCATCAAAAAAGAACCATTAAATATTATCTCTCATTATCGAGATTTGTGCCCTGGTAGTGTAGTGGCCTATCATGAAGCCCTGTCGAGGCTTCGACACGGATTCGAATTCCGTCCAGGGCGCTCATATCTTTTTATTTTCGATTCAAATTATAAATTCTGGTTCATTCGAAAATGTGGTAAGATCGTATCGATCAATGTTCATAGATGTGCCTATGTTGTCGCAGACTTACAGCTTTTTTGTGCAGGAACCGAATAGTCTTACGACATTTCCTTCCATTCTCTCATCGTACTCGAAAACAGCATCGACCTCGAATATCTCTTTCATGTTCTCCGGCGTAAGCACCTCTTCCGGAGTTCCCATAGCGAAGATCTTATGATCCTTCAGCATAACGATGCGGTCACAGTACCTTACGGCCATCGGGAGATCGTGAGATACGATAACGACTGTGAGACCGTCTTCGCGAGAAAGATCCCTTACAAGATCCAGAATATCGAACTGCGCACTGATATCCAAATGAAGCGTTGGCTCATCCAAAAGAATGATCTCTGGGGTTTGTGCCAGTGCACGTGCGATGATCACCCTCTGCCTCTCCCCTCCGCTCATTGTATTTATCAATTGATCTGCGAATTTCAGAACGTTGGTTCTGCGCATCGCTTCATTGATTATTTGAATATCGTGTGATGACTCCCCGCTGAACGCCTGCATGAACGGCATACGCCCCATAGCAACGATGTCCCGTGCCATGAAAGAGAATCGAATTTCATTCGTCTGAGGCACTGAAGCTATACGTCTGGCAATTTGGGATTTTGTCAGATCCTCCAGATCCTCGCTGCCTACTAGGACCTTCCCCACGTCGGGATGAAGATTTCGATTCAAATGCTTCAGAAGGGTGGTCTTTCCGCAACCGTTAGGTCCTATGATGCCGATAATCTCTCCCTCTCTGATCTCCAGATCCACTCCGTCCAACACGGGTTTTTCCTTGTAGGAGAATTTCAGATCCTCGATCCTGAGCATCAGTTCCACCCCACTTCATTCTTCCTTTTGCGTAGAAGATATATGAAATACGGTGCACCTATCAGCGCTGTCAGTATACCTATCGGCAAGGTACCGATAGATGGGAACAATGTCCTTGACAGGAAATCGCAGATCACAAGGAATGTCGCCCCTCCCAGCATGGACATCGGGAGCAATATCCTGTTATCCGGGCCCAATATTATTCTCAGGATATGCGGGATCACGAGACCGACAAATCCTATGACTCCCACAAAAGCGACCGCTGCTGCGGTCACAACCGCGGTCGCGATCAATATTTCCAACCGAACGTTACGAACATGTACTCCCAGATCCATTGCGTGAGAGTCGCCCAACATCATTGCATTGAGCTCTTTTCCGCGGGATATCATTATCAGAGAGCCGGCCAGTACGAGCGGTGCAACAACGAGTGCATCCTCCAAAGAAGCGTAAGAAAGATTTCCCATGGACCAGAACACTATCCCTTCCATCTGGTCTCCTGCGATATATGTCAAAAGAGACACGAATGCGCTGAAAAGAGAACCGACCGCGATACCCGAGAGTAACAATGTCTCTGTCGGTACCCTACCGCCGACGCGGGATACGAAATAGACCAGGAACATGGTCCCCAAACATGCCAAGAACGCAAACAGGGGGACCGTGATCGCCTGGGGGATGAACGGTATCGTGAAAAGCATCGCTGCGGCTGCGCCGAAGGATGCTCCTGAAGACAACCCCAATATGTAGGGGGAAGCCATCGGATTCTTGAAAACCGCCTGCATTGCCGCTCCGGCGATCCCCAATCCCGCTCCCACGAATATCGCCATCAGCATTCTGGGGGCATTTACTTCTTGGACTATCTTCACATAGATATCTCTTCCTTCTCCGAACAATGCCAACAGAGCATCGATCATCGACATAGGAATGTATGCCTGAGTCAGCCCCAATAAGAAAAAGATAAAAAGGAATACGATTAAGACCGCCGTTGCCAAAAAGACCTTTGTCCTTCTTTTTCGCAGAGTGGTCTCGATCGTCATTGTTTCCCTCAAAAGGGTAATTGGTTTAAACGGTTTTGCTTCGTCTGATCACGATTACTATCACTGCCACCAATATCAACGCTGCAACAGCCGCAACGATGTACCACATGGAATCGATATTGTCTCCTTCATCGACAGGGTCCAATTCTCCGAACACATCGGGATACATTCCAGATGCAATGAACGCTATTCCATCGGATATCGTGGATGCGTAAGTGTTCATCGTTTTTCCGAGCTGATACACTTTTGTATCGTCCGATATGAGCATATCACTTCTGAATTTTGCAATGGAATCTGGATAATTTCCATCGAGGAAGACCACTTTCGCCCCCATGAGTTCAATATCTCCCGCATTGATCGAATATGACGTACCTGTCTTCGACGAATCGGATGCAGCGTTCTTTCCTCCGGCCAACTTGATCATAGCCGCCGTTATCGATGAGTCGTTACCTGCAGCGAAATTACCTGCGGAATAACTTACATACACCGCAGGAACTCTTTCACTATCGGAGTCTATGCCGTTCGATGCCAACTCATTGAGGTAATATGTTTTTGCATTTTCCATACTTTTCGCCGCAGTGTTATTTGCCTCGGAAATACCGAATAAACTTCCTATGACTGACACTGTATCGATAGCTCCGTCATACGATTGCGGGTACAATGCGATGACCTTGATGTTGTACACATCTCTGATCTTTTCTGCCTGTGTCTTCTGATATGAATATCCGTACAATACGACCACATCGCGATCCTTGTTGAATCCACCTTCTCCGTTAGCGAGTTTCTGCCCTATCTCATCTGTATCCGTGGTGACACTGTATCCTTTTTCAAACCCGTAATCCTTGACTATGTCCAACGAGTAGGTGTCGATCATCACGATACGGTCTCCGAATCCCAACTCCACCGTCGTGATCGCGAATGCCGTTCCGAATATGGCTATTTTTTCAACGGGCGCATCGACCGTGACGTCGCCCCAAACTCCGGTCACTGTGATAGTGTCTGCATCAGAATTGTCCGAGATCGATAAAATCGAAACGAACGATGACAGAACAACTGCTGTTACCAGAGCAATTGTCATTGTTTTTTTGTTCATTTTTTCCCTCTTCAATGTGTATTGACACATATTGAAAGCATTCCCATTATATAATTAATATGTTACAAATTTTATAATAGTGTTACTAAATATTATTTATCGTCAATAATTTAATCACCTGTAAAACAGAAACATTCTTTTATTGAACTGCCATTGGAGAACTATGCGATGGATGCTCAGAAGTAAGATCCACCGTGCAACGGTCACAGAGACCTGCGTCGATTACGAAGGAAGCATCACAGTGGATACTGACCTTCTTGACAAGGTAGGAATATGGATCGGAGAGAAGGTTTCCATAGCCAACGTAAACAACGGTGCCCGGTTTGAAACTTATGTTTTTGAAGGAGAAAGAGGTACCGGCACCGTCACTGTTAACGGCGCGGCCGCACATCTTTGTAAGAAAGGAGATAAGATCATAATAATGGGTTATGAGCTTACGGAAACCCCGATTCACGCAAAGGTCGTACTTGTCAACGATAAGAATGAAGCCGTAAAGGAACTGGAATACTGAGTTCGGAGCATTTGATGTACAGGATATTCTCTGACGGAGGATCGAGAGGCAATCCCGGACCTTCCGCGTACGCCATCGTTGTCACCAAGAACGGAAGGGTCATCCACGAACATTCTGAATTTTTGGGTGTTAACACCAATAATTACGCTGAGTACCGCGGCCTCATTGCCGCACTCACCAAAGCGATAGATCTCGGCGCGGATGAAGCAGAGTTCGTCATGGATTCGGAATTGGTGATCAAACAGATGCTGGGTGTTTACAAAGTGAAAGGGGAGAACATCAAGGAACTTCACCGCGATGCAAAAGCGCTTGCGTCATTGATCCCAAAGGTCTCTTTCAAAAATGTGAGACGCGAAGAATTACTCATTCCCCGTGCCGATGCTCTTTTGAATCTTGAGTTGGACAATCACTCGTTGAGAAAATAACCGTCTCTGATCAGGCCCATCTCTCTGAAGATCTCGCCCACTTTGACGACTTTCTGTTCTCCGGTCTTCATATCCCTCAGGACAACGGAATCGATCTCCGCCTCTTCCTTCCCGACTATGACCGTGAACCTTGCATCTATCGCCGATGCGTACTTCATCGCTTTGGCCATCTTTCTTCCCATGATATCCACATCCGCGGACACCCCGATCGCCCTGAGTTGTCCTGCGATCTCGAATGCCCTTATCCTCATGTCATCGGATGCCGGGACCAGATAGACATCGAGAGGTCTGCTCTTGTGAATATGTCCTTCCTTCTCAAGTGCCAGCAATACACGGTCGAACCCAAGTGCGAACCCTGTGGAGAACACTTTCTCTCCTCCGAACAGTTCCGACAGAGTATATGATCCGCCTCCGCATATCTGTTTCTCCGCTCCGAGAACCGGTGCTTCGACCTCGAAGACCATTCCGGTGTAATAGTCCAATCCTCTTACCACGCCGAGATCTATCTCAGCCTCAGTGACACCTGCGGCTTTCAGGAAAGCAAGCACTTTCTTGAGATATTCTCCCGCATCGCCTTCCACTTTGTCAAGTACTTCAGGACCACCGACGGTCTCCGTGATCCTGAAGATCTCCAAGATCTTTTCCTTGCTTACGCCGATACCGTTGAGGATCGGTTCCGCCTCCTCATACGCTTTCTTGTCAAGCTTCTGAAGGACCTCTGCCATCTTTTCGCCGGGAACTCCCGCATCAACGAGTTTTTGTCTGAGAACTCCTATGTGCCCGATCCTCACTTTGAACTCTTTCAGCTTCAGCCCTTTGATCATTGCGATCGCTGCGGAGATCACTTCGGCATCAGTCTCGGGCGTTGCGCTTCCGATTATCTCGGCGCCGAATTGGAAGAACTCCCTGTATCTTCCGCTCTGCGGTCTTTCGTATCTGAAACATTGACCGAAATAGAACACCTTGATCGGTTTCGGATCGTTGCTCATGTTGTTCACGAACAATCTGATCGATGGGGCGGTCATCTCCGGCCTGAGAGCGATATCCCTGTCCCCTTTGTCCTTGAACGCATAAAGTTCGTTGAGGATGTTGGGTCCCGACCTCAGAATGAACAATTCCGCTTCTTCGAATATCGGGGTCTGTATCTCCCTGAACCCATGTACCGAGGCCTTCGTTCTGAGGATGTTCTCATAATGTCTTCTCCTCTCCATCTCTTCCGGAAGGAAATCCCTCGTGCCTCTGGGAGATTGAATCATGTATCTGCGATGAAATCGAGATATATTATTTTGTTGCAGAACTTTACTGCGTAAATAATAAATCGTAATTTCGTATACCAGGTTCGTTAAGGTATTTTGATGACTGATGAATATGAATCACTCAACCCCAAATGCAAGATCGCACTCTACATCACCTACGCAATATCGTACGCCCTCCTCATTCTGGGGTTGTTCTGCGTGGGATATTTCCTGAAGGACCCGATGGGGGATTATTTCGATCTGTACAGGCTGATCTCCGTGGCTGCGTCGGTCATCGTACTGATATATCTGATAGTCGCACCTCAGATCTTCTTCAGACATTACAAATATGTTCTCACTTCAGACAAGATCGATGTTCTGAGAGGAATATTGATCATCCGCAGGACTGTCGTCCCTATAGAGAGGATACACCAGGTGGAAGTCACCAGAGGCCCGATCAATAATCTGCTGAAACTTGCCAATGTCACCGTGACCACAGCAGGAGGGGTCGCCAAGATACAGTTCTTGGACGTGCACAAAGCGGACAATATCGCGGAAGAACTGAACAAATTCATCAACACCATCGTAAGGGACAGTAGAGAAGATGAATAAAGAAAAGATGAGAAATCATCCTACTGTGATGATCCAGAACCTTGTTGTAACAGCATTAGTACTTTTGTGCGTTCTGTTCACGGTGATGCTGGGCGCCCCGTTGGAAGGCATAATAATATTTCTCGTGGCGTTGGCTTTGGTATTCGTCTTCATTTTGATCTACTGGGCGAAAACCACTATCGTTTTCATGCCCGACGAAGCTATTGTGGAATCCAATGTGTTCTACAAGAGAAAAAAGAATATCCCTTATTCGAAGATCGCTTCCGTGAACACCGTTAGGAACATCTTCAACAAGATCTTCGGAACCACTACTTTGAGCATACACATAAACACAAGCAGGAACCCGAAGATACCGGAGGCAAGATTCGTACTTGATGCGTCGGTCGCCGAAGCCATCAAAAGGGATCTCACGGCAAGGATATTCAACCAGAAAGAGGAGACATACTACGAAGAGTATGAATCCGTCATTAAATTCTCTCATGGGGAGGTCGTACTCCACAGTTTCTTCGGGATGCCCACACTTCAGGCATCGTTCGGATTCATCATGATCGCTTATTCGATCATCTCCGCTCTATTCTTCGAAGGATCCGGTATCGTTTATTCGTTGACCTTTGTTGCCATCTCGCAAACGATACCTGTGATAATGACCATCATGAAATACATCAACTTCAAGATCTACCGCATAGACGATCAGATCCATATCCAGTACGGAATGTTGCAGCAATACGAAATGAAATTCGATGTCAGCAGGATCAATGCCGTGAGGATCAGAAGGCCGTTGTTCGCAAGAATGATGGGAAAATCCTGTCTTGAAGCTGAGGTGGTAGGGCTAACCGCCAACTCCAAAGAATCCATACCTCTGCTCTGCCTGATGTCCGGGAGGACCGAGATTGAACGTGTTATCAGGGAACTGGTTCCCGAATTCATCTATGAACCTTCCATGGACAAACAGCCGAGTGTGTCCAAATACCCTCTGCTGATGAAAGCGAGTGTGGGATCCGTTCTCAGCGTGATCATACTTACATATCCGGCTTACTGGTTTTACTTCAACGCAGACACCGTCGGGCACCTGACAAGTCTTGAAGTAACGATATTGCAGTACGTCTTCGCTCTGGCATTGATACTTGCCGTCGTGTTCCTGTTCTACGCTGCCCATATCTCTTCGCACGTCAAAGCCTTCGGAAAAGGAGAAGAACTTTTCACGGTGGTCAACGGCATTTTGGACAGAGAGATCGTTACGATACAATACGACAGGGTTCAGATCTTCGAGGTTGGCGGAGGTCAGCTTACGACCAAACTGGGACTTGCAAGAGGCTCCATTTCTTTACTCGCGTCAGAAGGGTCAAAGAAGATAAAAACGGGGTATTTCTCTAAAGACTCTCTTAACGAGGTCAGCGATATCATGTTGGACCGCTTGAAGGAAGGTAAGTATTGTTACAAAAAGAACAAGATCTGATCATCTCTTCACGATGATCGACAAAACATCTTCATCTTCCACAACGTGGTCCAGCCCCACGGTCTGTCCGGGGAACTTTGCACTCCTCCCCCAGACCATGGCATATCTGAAATTGTTCTTGAAATCCCTGTGGATGACCTCGCAGACCTCTCCGACCGTGTTGCCTTTCTTGACTATCAGCGGTTCGACCATATCCGCCTCTTTCCCCTGGGGTTTGAGGTATATCCTGATCATCTCTATCGTGTCGTACAGGGTTTGCTTCAGTTCGTCCATCCCATACCCCGTAGCGGCTGATACCGGCACCGAGATGTAATCGCTGTGCATGCTCTGTACCGCCTCCAATTGCCCCGGCTTTGCCAGATCGACCTTGTTTATTCCCATGACGCATTTGATATAAACGCGGTTTCCGGCAAGGACATCCAGCATCTGTTCGACGTTGATATCCTCTCTCACGACGACGGTAGCGTTGATGTGTCCGTACGCAGCGGTCATTTCCTTTATTGTTTCGACATCGATCTTCGTCAACTTAACGGTGGGTTTGACCAATATGCCGCCCTGTCCCGCCCCGGTTATTACTACGTCGGGTTTAACCTGATCCAATCTTATCGCGGCGTTGTACAATTCTCTGAGAAGAACATCCATGCCGGGATTGAAGATGTCCACCACCAGCAGGATCACATCGGCGGAACGTGCGGCTGCGATGACCTCTCTTCCTCTTCCCTTTCCTCGGGATGCATCCTTGATCAATCCCGGCATATCCAAGATCTGTATCTTGGCGTGATTGTATTCCAGAACACCGGGAACAACGTCCAAAGTGGTGAAGTGATATGCTCCCACTTCGGATTTCGCTCCGGTCAGTTGATTGAGAAGCGTGGATTTTCCGACAGACGGGAATCCCACCAGGGCCACGGTGGCGTTTCCCGCCTTTTTCACGTAGAATCCTTTTGTCGGACCTTTGGTGGAACGTCTCTTTTCATCTTCGGCTGTAAGCCTGGCTATCTTCGCTTTCAGCTTACCTATGTGGGCTTCTGTGGCTTTATTGTACTTTGTGTTGGCGATCTGATCTTCCAACTCTTTAATCTGTTCTTCGATGGTTGCCACGCTGCCCTCCGGGCTCTATGATGACCACCCGATATATTATCTTTTATTGAAAACCGGAGATTAATGAGTTTATTTATCAACTTTATATCAAAAATATAACTGGGTGTGTCTTTGTGCTCCCGATACCTTTTAATCACGCGACTGTGTGCAGGACTCCATGAACGCAACAGAGGGTGCGAAGAAGAGTTTCGTTGAGGAACTCAAATCACTGACGCCTAAGCAAATACTGGCAATATTGGCAGCATTAGCGTTTGCAATTGCACTGACCCTTCTCGGATTCGGTGCATCCTGTATGTGCTTTGGAATGCTGATAATTGCCGTGGTACTCTATATGATCCCACATATGATGGGTGTGACGAACATCAAGATCAAAGTTGTAATCGGTATCATATTCGTGATAGTCACCATACTTGTCGGTGTCCTTTCCTCTTCAGCGATTGTTCAGGGTCAAAACGATGAACCTAACGATAACAATTACTTCAAGGACATAACTTACACTTGCAGCGGTGATCAACTTGCAATAACGACCACCGTCGTGGGTCTTGAGACCAACGATGTCAGATTCTATTACGGGGAGACTGTCAACATCACTTTCGGAGGACAGGGCAGAGGTTCATTTGATAAAGATAAATTCATCACACTTATTATCACAGGAACAACGGCCAGCGGTACGGTAACACTCGATTCGAGCAAGTTGTTCGTTGGATACCTGGTCTTTACCAAGGTTGATGATTCCGGAGAAAAGGTCCAGAACAATGATACCCTGACGAATTGGACATACATAAAAGGAACTTTTGACGGAGATATCCTGCCACTTATTCTCGCCGGATGCGGATGGGATGCGGCATACATCGCGATCATCTACTTCATGATCCTGGTATTCTCATACGTGATGAGAGGCAGAATGGAGACCACCAGAGAAAAGATGGAAAGCGAAGGCCGCCTTTATCCCCAGGGATACGGAAGATGCGATAGGTGCAACTCTGTTGTGCTTCCCAACGAGGTCCAATGCCGGAAATGCGGTGCGTATATCGATCGTCCGAAAGATATGAGGCCTAACAAGAAGGACTTCTTCGAGTGCTCGGAATGCGGTGCGGAAGTACCTAACAACGCAACGGTATGCCCCAAATGCGGAGTTCCGTTCGACGAGGATGAGATCGAGGTTGTTCATGCGGATGGTACCGTGGAGGTCACGAAAGAGACCTTCGAGTGCTCGGAATGCGGTGCGGAAGTTCCCGTTACGGCGACATTCTGCCCCAAATGCGGTGCTAAATTCGAAGACTAACTCAATTTGTCTGAAAAACTACTTACTCTATTCTCTTTTGTTTATTATCAGTAGGTCTCTGGAGATAAAACTTTATTAACTATTGATATTACATTAATTATGCTTGGAGCAAGTGGAAGTTCTCCGGGAACTGCGAGTGCAAATCTGACCGAACCTGAGAAGATCAAATTCTCTGTGGGAGTATCTCTGTTCGAGGCCGGGGCATATGCGCAGGCCTACAGGTTGTTCGGAGAACTTTCGTCGAAACCCAACACTTCCGTACAGTTCAATCTTGCATTATGCAACATGCTGTCGGGAGAATATCAAGACGCCATGATCCTTTTGGAGAAAGCTCTGCGTTACATACCAATGTCACAGAGGGATCTTCCCACTGACAACGTGTACAATAAACTCAGACCCATCGAGAAAACGAACGAAAGTTACAGATGTGCGTTTGATGCGGAACTTCCCACGGTGCGCCCGCAATACGCCAAAGAGTGTATCATGCGCTGTCTTGTCGATGTTTATTCCGAACTTGAAATGTGGGACAAGGTACGCTCAACCTCCGCCACACTCGGAGATACGGGATTCAAGAACGTGGATATTGCCCTATCCGGTGCCAATTCCAAATAAGGAGAGAAAACGATGTTTTGCTTTGTTGCTGGGTCATACGATCATAACATTTCATTTAGCTCCATCGACAGTGAACAGAGGTCGCTTTGAGCGGCCGCATAAAGAACTTTTGAAGATCATTAAAATAATGAGGTGAAAAAATGGATAATGTGTTTATCAATGCTTGTAAGAACGGACAAAAAGGTGTAGTGGAAGCCTTCCTGAAAAAGGGAGGAATAAACCTCGACAAAAGAGATGAACAGGGAAATACACCTCTGTTCTACGCCTCACAAAAAGGCGCCAGAGATATTGTCAAGCTGCTAATCGATAACGGTGCGGATGTCTCACTCGCTAACAATACGAGTATGACCCCTCTGCATGTGGCGACAAGGATCGGCAACAAAGATATCATCAAAATGCTGACCGACTCCGGTGCAGACGTCAATGTCACGGACAAACAGGGTCAAACCCCCCTCATCTATTCGGTCAGTTCCGGAAAGACCGAGGTCTCCAAATACCTGCTTTCGATTGGTGCGGATAAATCCATCAAGGACGAGAACGGTCACAGCGCAATGGATTACGCCACAGCGGGCGGTCTCAGAGAACTTATCAACTTGCTGAGCGAAGAGATCGAAGGCACGGACCAATATGGCAACACCCCGCTTCACCAGGCCACATACGGCGGCCACACGGAGATCGTGGAAACTCTTGTCAAATCCGGAAAATGCAACATCGATGCATTGAATGACGAAGGTGAGACGCCGCTCATGCTCGCATGCAAGGCAAGCAACATACACATGGTCGAACTTCTCCTGAAGAACGGCGCTAATGCCAACCTCAAACTGTTGGACGGAAGTTCACCGTTGCACTTCGCCGCGGGATACGGGAACAAATTCATCGGAAAAGCGTTGATCGCAGCCGGTGCGGATGTCAACGGACGCAACAGCGACAGTAAGACCCCTCTCATCGTGGCCGCGATGATGGGACGCAATGACTTCACCGCAATTCTGATAGATAACAATGCGGACGTGAATGCCGTGGACAACGGAGAATTCAGCGCCATTAACTATGCTGCCGAAGCAGGTTTCACCGAGATCGTGGAACAGCTCATAATCGCCGGTGCGGAGAACTGAGGATTCTTC
>JGI994J12354_10000259_pt1 | contig 51718 bp, 47 predicted proteins | sample IntmicLarv3ML3BL_FD_12354 | JGI IMG/M metagenome (IMG submission 12354) | reverse complement strand
GAGATAATAACAAATGCAAGAACTCATGACGAGATGGCATTAACTGAAAAAGAAGTGATACAGCGTATAGATTTATTTCTTTATACACAACAAATACAAGAAAAAAGCAGTAGTGAAATGCTGATTGTCGAATTAAAGGCCCCTTATGTAAAGCTGTCGCTAGATGTTTTTAATCAAGTGGTTCGATACGCAAACACGATAAGAAAGGAAGCAGTACAGAATTTACACCGACTATTTTGAATGATTTGGTGAGCAAGGTGTTTGTGGAGGCACCTGATAAGTCCGAGGGAAAGCGCAAACAAAATATCCATATCAGCTATGACCTGTTGGGGGTTCTGCCAGAGCTAAATGCACCTGAAAATGAATAAAAGGTGTAGCACATACACTACACCTTTTATTGCAACACTATGCTGTTTTATGAAGGGCTATCTCATGGGCGGTCTTTTTATTTGCGGGCAGCTACAGGTTTTTCCAATAGGTGAAGTTGCAGGCGTTATTTTGAACATTTCCGTGGAGGAATAAAACGAAATATGATAAAAACCAGTGCATATTTTTAAAATAGGTTGCTTTGTTGCAACTTTTTATATATAATTTAGATGTTAACGTTTTGTAGTAAAAAAGCATGTTAGGAGGATGGTAAATGAATTGGCAACACCTAAGATATTTTGAAGTTCTTGCGACGGTGGAGCATTTTACCAAAGCAGCTGAACAACTTTATATTACACAATCGGCGCTGAGTAAATCAATTGATAGCCTGGAAAAAGAATTGGGCGTTCCATTGTTTGAGCGCAGTGGTCGCAATATTCGCCTGAATAAGTATGGGCGCGTGTTTCGAAACCACGTCATCTGTGCGACAGACGAGATTTCGAAAGGAATCGAAACCATCCACAACATGTCGAAAACCGACAGCGGCTTGGTGTCGTTCGCCTCTATTTTTACGATGGGCACAATTTTCATACCCGGCCTGATTAAAACTTTTTATAGCCAGTATCCAAACATCCGGCTGGCATATTATCAAAAATCAACAAAAAATATTCTCAATGACATTTTAGATGGCAACATTGAGTTTGGATTTTGCGGTGAATTTCTCCGGGATGGAGACTACGCCAACATCGATACAGAAATGGTTATGGTTGAGGATATCTGCCTGGCGGTTTATCCGAGCCACCCACTGGCTGGGCGCACCAGTGTTCGCTTTGAAGAGCTCATGGAATTCGAATTTATTGCCTATACTGAAAATACCGGCATTATTCATTCCTTGGATGAAGCGATTACGAAAGCAGGATACATTCCAAATCTGAAGCACACCTATCAGGCGGCGGAAGACAATACAGTGGTTGCCATGGTGCGGGCAGAGCTTGGCATTGCATTTGTGGCAAATAATCCGACGATTTACACAGAAGGCGTCATCCTGATTCCGACCATTGAGCCGTTTTTATCCAGAAAACTGTATATGGCATGGCGCCGAAATGGATATATGTCGCCAGCGGCAAAAACATTTAAATATCACGTACTATCTAATATCTAACAATTAGTCAGAAAGAATAAAAACCGGATGAAATTCTTGGCATTACCAAGAATTTCATCCGGTTTCATCATTGTCGGCAGTCAGCGCATATCACGCTGCGGTTTAGTCAATGGGTTGCCATTCAAAGACGCCCCGATCTAAGATTGCCGTTCCCTTATTCATGTCCAGCAACCGGAAGAACGCCTTGCCCGGTTCTATGCGCCAAATCATCAGGCGAATGGGGGTATCCATATAGGCGATGGCACGCATCTGTGCGCCAATACGCTGCATTTGCTCCGGATGACCCGGAATCAATGCGCCAATTGCCATGCGGCAGGCAAAGCCAAAAGAACACAAACCCTGCATAAAAACCTGATCAAAGCCATGCTCTTTTGCATAGAGGGAGTCGACGTGGACAAGATTTGTGTCGCCAGTCAGGCGGTATAGAATATTTTGAATGGGAGAGATGTAGTCGTCCACTTGAATATCAGCCGGCCTGTTTGGAATAACTACTTCGCTTTTTGGCAGAGGAGCTCCGCCAAAACCGCCGCCCTCTTGGAACAGGGTGGTTGAAATATTGCTGCAAAGCAGATTTCCCGCCTCATCATGGATGTCGCTTTGGGTTTTGATGACAGCGCCTTTTCCTGCTCCCCGGTCAAAGACATCCGTAATCACGTCCTGAAAAACAAAGGTTCCTTTGATCGGATCAATGGGGCGGTGCATCACCAGTTCGTGCTCCATGTGAAGCGGAGCCAGTGTGCTTCCGATGAGCTCCTCTGCTATTTGCGCCGCAGGATATGGACGAGGCAGGTGGGGCCGCACGTTAACCGTTCCCCAGTAAGGTGTTACGCCAAAGGTCGGCAGCGTTTTCATATTTTTCTCATAAGTATACAGCAGGTCGTCCTCGCCGGCGCCAACTGCGATGGCATACAGGGAGATATCCCGCCAGGTATAGTTCATGTAGCGCCGCTCTAGTTTCTGACCAATTAACACATTTAAATTTGCACGCATCATTTTGACCTCAGTATATTGACAAGCAGCAGGCTGATGTCAGGCACAAAGGTTAAGATGAGCAGAACGAGTAAACATACCCCCATATAGTGCAGCAAGTGCTTATTAACAACAGCGCTTACTTTTGACTTTGTAAGTCCTGCGGCAACATAGAGGTTTACCCCCAGCGGCGGCGTAATCATACCGATGGCCAGATTCACGATCATGACGATGCCGAAATGCACGGGGTTGATGCCAAGCTGGGTCAAGACGGCGGACATCATGGGTGCCAGAATAACGATGGCAGCATTGGTTTCCATAAATGTTCCGACGACCAGAAGTAGCAGGTTTATCAGAATGAAGAACACATATTTGTTGCTGGAAATGCTGAGAATAGCTGTTGCGACCTTAACAGGAATCAATTCCCGGGTCATAACAAAGCCAAATGCGCCCGCAGCGGCAACAATCAACATAATCATGCCGGTGCTGACGACGGAATCAACCATAATGTGATAAAAAATCTTCGGATTAATTTCTTTGTAAACAAAAACACCAACAATCAATCCGTAGAAACAAGCGATGCAACCAGATTCTGTTGCAGTAAAAACGCCGCCGTAAATGCCGCCAAGAATAATGACCGGCATCAAGAGCGCCCAAATTGCATCTTTGAATGCAATCCAGACATTCTGCCAGGAAAACTTAATTGTAATAGGAACATTTTTTCGTCCGTAGTTAATGGCAACAGCTGCCATGGCAACGGCCAGAAGAATGCCCGGAAGGAAGCCGGCCATAAACAGGTCGCCAATGGACGAACCCACGGAAACGCCATAGTTAATCATTGGAATTGACGGAGGAATAATAACACCTAAAAAGCCAGCGGTGGCAACGGTTGCGAGGGAAAAAGGTTTGCTATAACCGGCCTCAATCATGGAAGGAACCATGATTGCACCAATCGCTGCGACAGTGGCAGTGGACGAGCCGGAGAGCGCACCGAAGAATAAGCTTGCAACGATGGCAACGATGGCCAGACCGCCCGGCAGGGAGCCAACCAGAGAGTTTGCCAGGTTAACCAAACGCTTGGATACGCCGCCGCGAGCCATCAGGCTGCCTGCAATCATGAAAAATGGAATTGCCATCATGGAAAAGGAATCGCAGGATGTAAAAAATCTTTGAAGGGCAGTAAACACCGGCATGTTGGAAAACATACCAATTGCAACCAGCGAAGCGCCGCCCAGAGAGAGTGCGATGGGAACTTTTAAAATAACCAGAATCAGGAAAACACCAAATAATGCTCCAGCCATCAGACATCCACCTCCGTGGTTTCGATTTCTTCTCTTCGAACAACTTTAATCAGCATTTGAATACACCGTATAATGCTGAGGGCAAATCCGATTGGCAAGGCCAGATAGGCAATCCACATTGGAATCTGCATGGCTGCAGAAATTTGTCCGTTCTGGAAAATGTTTGCTGTAAGCAAAAGGCTGAAATAGAAAAAAGCGATATACAGAATCAAGCTGAGAATCTGAGAAATAATGTCTACCACATGTTGTCCGGCGGCGGGTAGAAAACTCGCAAAAGCCTCTACACCTAAATGAGAATTTCTTCGCACGCCGATTGATACGCCAACAAAAATACCATAAACCATGAGATAACGAGCGAGCTCTTCACCGATGGAAAACGGAATTTTCAAAAGAAAGCGGCAGATAACCGACCAGAGTACCACCAGACACATAATAGAAAATAGTACAATGCTAAAAACTTCTTCGACATGTTCGAAGATTGCATTTATCTTGCGCATAGATACCTCCTCTGAAATTGTTCTAAAAACATTGAGGCCAATTGATATCGCACTGAGCCATCAGAAAAATCACAGCCAATGGCTCAGTGCGTATGTCTTAACCTAGCTGCCGTATGTAATGGCCTTGATGCTGTCCACCAGCTCTTTGCTAATCAAGCTGGGTACATATTCATCATAAACAGGCTGCATAAACTCGGCCCACTCATTGATATCCACTTCAGTAACGGTCATGCCATTGGCTCGAAGCTCGGCAATCTGCTCTTCTTCCGTGGAATTACAGATCTCCCTCTCGTAGTCGCGCGCTTCAATGGAACATTCCATCACGAGCGCCTGAATGTCCGCAGGCAGCTCATTCCAGGTGAGCTGACTCATCAGCAAAGGTGCTACGGCATATACCTGACGGGTTCTGGCGACATGCTTTGCAACTTCATCAAGCTTTGTGTTGTAAATAAATGTGAAGGAAGTTGTACAGCCGTCAACGGTTTTGTTTTGCAGCGCCGTATAAACTTCGCCCCATGCCATGGGAATGGGATTTGCACCGCAGAGCTTGAAGTAAGATTGGTGAATCGGGTTTTCAAAGGCGCGGATTTTCATGCCAGACAAATCTGTGGGGTGAACCACCAGATCCTGCGTAATAATGTTAAAGAAACCGTTTTGCCAATATGTCAGTCCAACGAAGCCGTTCTTCTCAATGTCCTTCATCAGGGTTTGACCGATTTCACCGTCCAAAACCTCATAGGTAGTATCCAGGTCTGTAAACAGATAAGGCAGGTCGAAAACATAGAAGCTGTCAGAGAAGTTGGCGACCGGCGCAGTGGAAACAAGCGCCATGTCAATGCTGCCGAACTGAAGGCCTTCTAAAATGTCTCGCTCTCCACCGAGCTGGGAGCTGGGGAATACGTCCAGTTGAATGGCGCCGTTGCTGCGCTCGCTGAGTAATTCGGCCATATATAAAAGACCAAGGTTATAGGGGTTATCAGGAGATGCAACATGAGCGACTTTCCAGTTATAAATAACTTCGCCGGTAGGAACGTTGTTCGCCGGGGCTTCTGAAGCATTAGACGGTGGCGGCGTGGTTGCCGGCGTGGTTGCCGGCGTGGTTGCCGGCGTGCTGCTGTTACAACCCACCAGGGGGAGGATAAGTGCCAATGCTATTACATAGATGGCCAGTTTTCTCCAATTTTTCATCATGAACTATCTCTCCTTTTCATCTTATTTCAACCTGCACTTTGACATCGGTATGCAGATAGAAAACATGATTGTGCTGTAAAAGCTACCTTGTCTTTTGTAGATACTTCGCAACCAGCAAATCGAATTAAAAAGATACTATCCTATATGAGTCACAGAGGTGAAGAGCATCAGCCTTGAGGACAGGCGTGTATCAATCACGGAAAATACAGACATCTCCTTGCTGCTCCAGCTTTGCGATTTCATCCGAGGAATACCCGAGCTCCGCCAACACTTGCTGGGTGTGCTCGCCGGGAGCGGGCGTGCCGTAACGGAAGTCAACGTCTGTAGAGTCCATCTTCACGGGAGGCTGCGCCATTCGGGTTGTTTCTCCGTTGCGCTGAGGGACATCAACGATGTAGTGGTTTGCGACAGCTTGCGGGTCCTGCAACGTGTCGGAAACATGATTGACCCGCTCGTGTGCGATGTCGGCCTCGAGTAAGCGCCGCACCATTTCATCTTGCGTGTTGCGCGCAAACTCCTCTGCTACGAGTACGGTGAGTTCTTCTGTGTGTTTTTTTGCGGCTACAGAAGTATTATACCGCATATCTTCCGCTAAATCTTTTCGCATTACAACTTTCTCTAAGAACACAGGGAAGAGTCTATCGTCAAAAATTGTGACAAAAATCCATTTTCCGTCGTTTGTTTGATAAGAATTCACCATAGGGACACTTGGGATGGTTCTTGTTTTTGGATAAGTATCTCCGAACTGGGAGGAGACGACAACAGCAGCAAGGTTCCAAATTGCCTGCGCAAACAGAGAAATCATAACCTTGGTGCCCTTACCTGTTCTCTCTCGCTTGTAAAGTGCAGCAGCGATTCCGCCGGCCAGAGAGCCGGAGGTGTTGGCGTCGCCGAAGGCAAGCGTCGGAATCAGCGGCGGCGAGCCCTTTTCGGTCAAATCAAGCATGGCACCGCTTCGGGCCCAATAGGCGACTGTGTCAAACCCGGGACGATCCTTGTCGGGTCCCTTTTCCCCAAAACCGTTGATGGATGCCCAGACGATGGAAGGAAACTTAATGCTCATGGCGTCATAGTCCAGTCCGAGTCGTTTCAATGCGCCGGGGCGAAAGCTGGTTACAAATACATCCGCTTCCGATAAGAGCCTGTTCATAACTTCTTGTCCGTTTTCTGTCTTTAAATTCAAGATAATTGCCCGTTTATTTGAATTGTAAGAGCCAAAATAAGGGTTGAAATCATCGGTAGAGGGAACGCCCAGATTCAATCCTGTAACACGGCCGGGCTCTCCTCCAGGAGGCTCGATTTTTATAACCTCCGCACCCCAATCAGCCAAAATTTTTGCTGTACCGGGGCCTGCAACGTAGTAGGTGAGATCTACCACTTTGATACCTTCCAGTGGTTTTGACATAGACAAACAATCTCCTTTCTCATCTTAAAATAAGTGCAGACATCCTGAAAACGGCATCCGCAGTTATTTTTTATCGGGTGAATAGTGGTGTTCGTTTTTCAAAAAATGCCGAAAACCCTTCCGCTTTGTGCGGATGGCCGTAGCATAGCGCAGATAATTCCCGTTCGTATTCCTGCCCGTCCAATAAGCTCATCCCGCTTCCCCTGTCAATGGCCAGCTTGGCATACTGAATTGCAGAAGAGGATTTTTTGCATATTTGATTGAGCAAGTCTTCCGTAAAGCTAATAAGCTTGCCCTGCTCAACAACATGGTTGACCAGACCGATGCGCAAAGCTTCGTCAGCCGAGATGGTTTTACCGGTAAAAATCAGCTCCTTCGCAATTCCCTTGCCGACCAGTGCAGGTAGGCGCTGCGTTCCGCCAAAACAAGGAATGACGCCCAAGCTGACCTCCGGCATGCCGAACTTTGCCTTTTCTCCTGCGATGCGAATGTCGCATGCCATAGCCAGCTCGCAGCCGCCGCCTAAGGCATACCCGTTAACTGCAGCCACAACAGGAAAGGGTAGCTGCTCAATCTGATTAAAGATTGATTGGGCCCGGGCGGCATAACGACGGTTTTCTTCTATTCCGTCTTTCAAGATTTCTTTCAGGTCTGCGCCGGCGACAAAGGCTCGCCCGCTTCCTGTAATAATCAGCCCGGAGACATGCGCTGTCTGCCTGAGCTGCTTGAGCACATGTTCAAGTTCATCCATGGTCTGGTAGTTTAGTGCGTTAAGTGATTCCGGCCGGTTCAGCGTCAATAGAGCAATTGGGCCATCATCACAAAAATAAGATACGTTTTTATATTGCAACGAACTCTCTCCCTTCCCTTTTTTCGAGCACAAAGCGGCGGGATTTTGTGCGAGTTGCATTATTTATGCCCGTCCGCTGCTTGTGTTCATGTATAATATACGCAAAGTGACACGGGAAGTCCAATGACTATTTTTCATTCAAATTGTCGTTATTTGATGAGAAATGAGGCGGAATTTGGAGCTAACAACAAGTTCGATTTAGCGTTTCATGAACATTTCTCCTTGAAAGCTTGGCGCTTTTCATAATGATGTGAAGGGCAAATGTTCTAAAAACAGCGCTAATCAGCGAAAACAAATCATCAATTGTCCTGTTTTGGAACAAAAATGTTGCATATATTTTTTCTATTCACTGTGAACGGCTTCATTATTCCATAAAAGATTTGGAATCTGAGAATTTATAGGGCAATATATTCAGTAGAAGGCCGTGAAAATAAAAAGGGAGCAATTGCATTATGAGTAAAGTTATCACAGCAGCGCAGGCGGCTGCGCTCGTCCAGGATAACGCCACCCTGGCATTACAAGGGGCTATTTGCACGTCTGTTCCGGAAGATTTGATTCAGGCGCTGGCGAAGCGATACAGAGAAACAAAGTCGCCGAAAAACATCATGCTGTTTCACGAGACGGGGATTGGCGACAATGCGGGCGGAGGCTGCAATGCGCTGGCGCAGGAGGGGCTCATTGGAAAGCTATGCTGTGGCCATGTTGGGACAATCCCCAAACTTCAGACAATGATTCAGGCCAATCAGTTTCCGGCTTATCTGATACCACAAGGGGTTCTGGCGCAAATGATGCGAGCGATTGGCGGGCATAAACCGGGGGTGTTAACCACCATGGGGCTGCACACATATGCCGACCCCCGTGTTGATGGATGCAAAGCCAATGAAAAAGCGCAGCATGAGGATATCGTCGAGCGAATCGAGCTTCATGGGCAGGAATACCTCCTGTATAAGGCGTTTCCCATTGATGTGTGCTTTATTCGGGCGACAACGGCAGATATGAGAGGGAACTTGTCCATCGAGCGTGAGGCCGTTCGCTTGGATCAGCTGGAAATAGCCACAGCCACACACAATAGTGGCGGGATTGTCATTGCCCAAGTGGAGCGGATATCTGAGGCGAACTCGCTCAGTCCACACAATGTGGTTGTTCCGGGCGTGTTGGTTGACTATATCGTGATAGGCTCTGAAGAAGGAATGCGGCAGGTGATGGTGGAACCAAAATATCGCCCTGAATGGTCGGGCGAGCTCAATGTTCCAATGGATGTCCTTGCGCCGATGCCGTTGGGACTGCGCAAAATCATTGGTCGTCGGGCTGCGCACGAAATGAGAAACAACGATTTAGTAAATTTAGGAATTGGAATGCCGGAGGCTGTTGCCGCAGTGGCAGCGGAAGAGGGATTTTTTAATCAACTGACCATGAGCGTGGAGTGCGGCATTATTGGTGGTGTTCCGGCCAGCGGACTGGCGATTGGATGTGCGCATAACCCTGAGAGCATCATCAGTCATGTCAATACATTTGATATTTATGATGGGGGTGGAATTGATATTGCGATTTTGGGCGCAGCCGAGGTGGATGAAGCGGGCAATGTGAATGTTTCAAAATTCGGCGGCAGAATCGTTGGCCCCGGCGGATTTGTGAACATTACGCAAAGCACGCAGAAAATCGTATTTGCAGGAACATTTATGGCGGGAAAAAGCGAGGTGGAAATTGGAGATGGTTTTTTACGCATCGTTGAAGATGCGCCCAATAAAAAATTTGTAAAACAAGTGGAGCAAATTACATTTAACGGCGCATATGCGGTGCAACAGGGGAAACAAGTGCTTTTTGTGACGGAACGAGCCGTCTTCCAATTGGTGGAAGGCGGTCTGAAGTTGATTGAAATAGCACCCGGCGCAGAGCTGCAAAAAGATATTCTAGACCAAATGGAATTCACGCCGATGATTGCCGAGCCGCTGCAGCAAATGAATGTAAGGATATTTCAGAAGGGGAAAATGGAATGGTCGCCGCAATAAACAAGCGAATTTTTACAGGATTTCTGAACATGCTGCCAATGCAGCATGTTCTTTTTTGCTGTGAATTTTTTTCATGGTTATGTGAAAAAAAGCAATTGGACGGTTGAAATGATTAACCATATAATAAAATCAATCAATTGCTTTATTGTATAGAACGTAAATTATAAGGGAGGAACAAAAATGAGCCTGTTTTTGTTAAACGAAGAACATGTGATGATGCAAGAACTTACAAGAAGCATAGTAGAAAAAGAAATCAAGCCAATCGCCGGAGAAATCGACGAAGAGGAGCGCTTTCCGCAGGAAAGCATAGAAAAGCTGGCAGAGGCCGGCATTTTGGCCTGCCCATTCCCCGAGGAACTGGGCGGATCTGGGATGGACGTACTCTCTTTTGCTCTGGCCGTTGAAGAAGTGGCAAAGGCCTGTGGCTCTACGAGCAGCATTATTGCCACCCACGGTGTGAGCATGTATTGTGTGGAGCAGTTTGGCACCGAGGAGCAGAAGAAAAAGTATATGCCCCTCATGGCGCAGGGAAGCCTCATGGGATTCGCTTTGACAGAGGCAAATGCCGGTTCGGATGCCAGTGGCATGGTCACCAAGGCGGTGCAAGACGGAGACAGTTATGTGCTCAATGGCGCTAAAATGTTTATCTCCAGCGCACCATCCAATGCGTTTCATATCGTCATTACAGTAACCGGAAGCGATGAAAAGGGGCGGAAAGAGTTCACTGCATTTATTGTAGACAAGGATGCACCGGGTTTTTCGGTGGGCAAGCATATACCAAAAATGGGCATTCGGGGCTCGCTGACGGCGGAAATCGTGTTCGAGGATTGCCGGATTTCGGCGGAACAAATGCTGGGTAAGCGGGGAGATGGCATGAACGTGGCGCTGGCATCTCTGGACGTAGGACGAATTTACATGGGCAGCCAGGCGCTGGGCATTGCGCAGGGTGCGCTCAACGAGACGATAAAATATGTGGGTGAGCGGGTGCAGTTCGGCAAGCGCATTGCACAGTTCCAAAACACCCAATTTACACTGGCGGATCTGCAAACCAAGGTGGAGGCCGGTCGTCTTCTCATTTGGAACGCCGCAGCACGAAAGGATGGGGGGCACTCTTTCGCCAAAGAAGCGGCTATGGCAAAACTATATAATTCGGATTTAGCGATGCAGGTAACCACCGAGTGTGTCCAGCTATTTGGTGGATATGGGTATAGCCGGGAGTATCCCATAGAGCGAATGATGCGGGATGCAAAAATCACGCAGATTTATGAAGGAACGAATCAAATTCAAAAAATGGTGATTGCGCGTGCTATCGGCGTAAAATAGAAAGGAGCGCTTGCAGTGGATTTTAAGCTGACGGGAGAAGACCAGGCCATGCTGGAGGTATTTCAAGACTTTACGAAAAAAGCAGTAAAGCCTTGGGCCGGGCGAGTGGAAAAGGGAGAGAGCACAAAAGAAATTATTGCAGAAATGTCCCGTGCGGGACTGGTTGGCATGGTCGCTCCAGAAGCATTTGGCGGCAGCAGTAGCAGCTATTTGCAGCTGACACTGGCGATGGAGGAAATCGGACGATATAGCCTCGCCATTGCAGACCATCTAAATATGTCCAACTGCAATTTCATCCTTCCTCTGATGCAATTGGGCACGCAAGAGCAAAAAGAACAGTGGATTCCCAGGATTGCCAGCGGAGAGGCTTTTGTCGCCTTTGCGCTGACTGAACCTGATGCAGGTAGCGACACCATGGGAATGACATGCAAGGCAGTTGCCGATGGTGATGATTACATCATCAACGGACAAAAATGCTTCATTACCGATGCGGAAGAAGCCAATGTTTACATGGTGTTTGCTGTAACCAGTCCATCCAATGCGCCCAAAAAAGAAGTGACAGCGTTTTTGCTGGACAGAGCGGTGAGCGGCGAGGGCATTGCAGTCGGAAAAGTGGAGGAGACCATGGGCATGCGCGGCTCTCCCATTCATGACATTTTCTTTGAAAATGTGCGGGTGCCGAAGGCAAATATGCTAGGCGGCTTGGGCGAAGGTTTTAAAGTGGCGATGGCAGGGTTAAATCCCGGTCGATGCGCACTCTCTGCCGCCGCACTCGGCGCAGCACAGCGCACAATTGATGACACGGTGGTATATGCAAAAAACCGAAAAATGTTTGGCAAGACTTTGGCTGCGTTCCAGAACACTCAGTTTGTCCTGGCTGAAGCGCAGAGTAAAATTGACGCCGGTCGACTGCTGGTGCAGAAATCTGCCGTCGCTTTGGATCAGGGAGAAGATGCTGCAATGATTTGCGCCGAAGCAAAATATATTGCGGCAGAATTTGCAAAGGAAGCCATTGACGTTTGCCTTCAGCTATTTGGAGGCTATGGATACAGCAAAGAGTACCATGTAGAGCAGGCTTATCGCGACATTCGCATTTTTACAATTTTTGAAGGAGCCACAGAGGTGCAAAAGCATGTGATTGCAAAATGCATGGGTCTAAGATAAATATTCAATCCGATGTTAGAAAGGGGCAGTTACTATGCCATTAATGACAAGTCAGCAGTATGTAGAGAGCCTTGCGAAAATGAAGCGCAACATTTACTTTCAGGGCAAGAAAATTGAAGACCCGATCAATGATCCCCTGCTCGTTCCTTCCCGGAAGTGCCTGGAGGAAACCTACGACATGGCTTTCATGCCGGAATATGAGGATTTGATGACGGCCACCAGCCACATCACGGGCAACAAAATTAACCGCTTTAACCACATTCATCAAAGCACTGGCGACCTCAACAAGAAGGTCAAGCTTCAGCGGCTGATGGGCCAGCGCACCGGCTCCTGCTTCCAGCGGTGCGTGATTATGGACATGGCCAACGCATTTTATTCAACAACCTACGAGATTGACCAGAAGCATGGCACTGTGTATTTTGAGCGTTTTAAAAAGTACATCCTTCGCTGTCAGGAAGAGGATTTGATTATCGCCGGAGCGCTGACCGACCCCAAGGGCGATCGAAACGCCGTGATTGGCGGCGGCGAGCAGGATAAGGACTTATACCTGCGAGTGGTGGAGCGCCGTCCTGACGGCGTGGTGGTCAACGGAGCGAAAGCGCACCTGACGGGTATCACCAATGCCCACGAGGTAGTGGTTCTCCCCACGCAGGCCATGCGACCCGGACAGGAGGATTATGCTATTGCGTTTCACATTCCTCTGGACGACCCCAATATCACCATGATTGTGGGGCGGCAATCTTGCGACACCCGAAAGCTGGAAGAGCTCGCCGACATTGACCTGGGCAATGCCAAGTACGGCGGCATTGAGGCACTGACCATTTTTGACCACGTTTTTGTTCCCAACGAGAACATTTTCCTCAATGGAGAGACTGACTTCGCCGGAATGCTGGTGGAGCGGTTTGCGGGCTATCATCGCAACAGCTATGGCGGCTGCAAGTCCGGCGTAGGCGACGTGGCCATCGGTGCAGCCAGCCTGATTGCTCAGTACAACGGCACCGAAAAGGCCAGCCACGTGAAGGACAAGCTGGTGGAAATGACCCAGCTCAACGAGCAGCTGTACTGCGCAGGAATTGCTTCCTCGGCAGAGGGATGGAAAACCGAATCGGGTAACTATATGGTAGACCTGCTGCTGGCGAATGTTTGCAAGTTGAATGTGACCCGCTATCCTTATGAGATTGTCCGTTTGATGGAGGACATTGCCGGAGGCATCATGGTGACGGCCCCGTCAGAGGCGGATTTGCGCAGCAGCGAGGTGGGCCACTATGTGGAGAAATATCTGATAGGCCAGGACGTCAATGCGGAAGATCGCTTGCGGGCGCTTCGTCTATGCGAAAATCTGGCCCTTGGCACCGCAGCGGTGGGCTACCGCACGGAGAGCATGCATGGCGCAGGCTCTCCGCAGGCGCAAAAGGTTATGATTACCCGCCAGGGCAACTTTAATAGCAAAAAGGGACTGGCAAAAAGGATTGCAGGAATAGAGAAATGAGTGTGACGAAATGACAACAGATGCTGTTTTGGTAAATATAAGCGATGGAAAAGGCACCATCACCATCAATCGTCCCAAGGTGCTCAACGCCATCGACTGGGACACGTTCTTCCTGCTTCAAGCTGCTCTGGAGGACTTGATTGCGAAGCCTGAGGTTCGGGTCATCATTCTCACCGGTGCGGGAGACCGGGCTTTTATCTCCGGCGGAGATATTGGTGAAGAGCTGCAAATGGACGGTCTGACGTCCTATCGCTGGAGCTTGACAGGTCATAAGCTATGCGCCACCATAGAGGCCAGCACAAAGCCAGTCATTGCGGCCGTGAACGGCTATTGTCTGGGCGGCGGATTTGAGTTTGCCATGGCCTGCGACTTTCGCATCTGCACAGAAAATGCCAAGTTTGGCACGCCGGAAGCGAAGCTGGGCGTGTGCTGCGGCTTTGGCGGAAACATTCGCCTGCCTCGACTGATTGGCCCTGTGAAAGCAAAGGAAATGCTGATGACAGGACGAATGATTGATGCGCAGGAGGCATATCGTGTGAATCTTGTCACCGAGGTTGTTCCACAGGGCGAATTGACGGAAGCGGTAGATCGCCTGTGCGGCGACCTTCTCAATAAGGGTGCCAACGTGCTTGACTTTATCAAACGGGCGGTAGACTATGGTTCAGAGATGGATTTGCGCAGCGCTGCTCAATACGAGGCGGCCTTGTTTGGAGTTATCTCTGCGACAGAGGACAAAGTGGAGGGCATGTCCGCCTTTATGGAAAAGAGGACTCCGAAGTTTATTGACAAATAATTAAAATGCGAAACGCCGCCCTGAGTAAACTAGGGCGGCGTTCTAAAAAAGGAGAAAGAGCATGGAAATAAGAGAGGCCATTCTCAGTCGCCGCAGCGTGCGGGCGTATCAGGATAAGCCAATCGCTCCGCAAGAATTACAGGAGATTTTAGAGGCCGGGATGCACGCTCCGTCAGGCGTGAACCTTCAGCCATGGTACTTTGTAGCCATCCAGAGCAAAGAGAAGTTAGATAGTTTGAAAGAAGTTATGGGACGGGTGTCCAAAGCAATTGAGCCGGGCCTGAAAGAACGATTTTCCAAAAATCCCGCAGTCGTGGAGGAAACCACCCGTTTTGTTCACCACATGGGCGGCGCTCCGGTGTGCATTTTAGCCTTTCACTTCAAACCAGATTTTGAGGATACGGCGGGCATTGTCTCGCTGAGCATTGCGGCAGCGATAGAGAATATGCTGCTTGCAGCCACAGATAAGGGCATCGGCAGCTGCTGGCTGACAGCTCCTGTAGAGGCGGGAGTCGGAACAGAGCTGGGGGCCGCTTTTGCGCCGGGGAAAGGCCCCATGGTATCTATGATTACGCTGGGCTATCCGGTGCAGGCGGCAAAAACGCCGCCTCGAAAAGCCGGTCGGTATGACATCGTTTAATATTGCAAAGGAGTGAATAAATTTATGAAAGAAGTCGTTATCGTGTCGGCGGCACGCACACCGTTTGGAAAATTTGGCGGCGGCCTCAAAGGGTTGAAGGCAGTGGAGCTGGGCGGGCTGGCCATTGCAGAGGCGCTGAAGCGGGCTGGTATTGGAGGTGCGCAGGTGGACGAAGTCGTGTACGGCATGGTTGTACCCGCCGGACAGGGGCAAATCCCCGGACGGCAGGCAGCAGTCAAGGGAGGAATCCCTCACGACGTACCGATGGTAACCATCAATAAGGTTTGCGGCTCGGCGCTTAAAGCTGTCACTATGGGCGCCCAAATGATTAAGGCCGGTGATGCAGATATCATTGTGGCCGGCGGCATGGAGAGCATGTCGAATATCCCCTACGTGGTGCCGGACGCTCGCTGGGGCGCTCGAATGAACGACGTGAAGATGAAGGATGCCATGGTGCTGGACGGGCTGTGGTGCCCAGAAAACAATGTGCATATGGCCGTCATTGGTGGAGCAGTGGCCGGGGAATACAAGGTCACCCGCCAGATGCAGGATGCATGGGCTCTGCGCAGCCAGCGCAAGTGGGCGGCGGGCGAGACCGCCGGACGGTTTGATGCAGAACGATTTCCTGTAGAAATTTCAGGGCGAAAGGGTTCCGTGACGGTGTCCCGGGACGAAGCGCCCCGACCGGAGACCACCATGGAGTCGCTGGAGACGCTCTCCCCCCTGTTTGTCAAGGACGGAACCATCACGGCAGGCAATGCGCCGGGTACCAATGATGGCGCATCAGCCATCGTGCTCATGAGTCGGGAGCGGGCAGAGATGTTGGGTGCTCCCATTCTGGCCACAATCAAGGGCTATGCGCAGGTTTCCCGTGAATCCCGCTATATCGCCACAGTGCCCGGTCTTGCCATCCAGAAGCTGATGGAAAAACATACATTGACGCTGGAGAATTTCGACCTGATGGAAATCAACGAAGCCTTCGCTGCTGTGCCTTTGGTCAGCTGTCTGGGCATTTTGGGAATGGACGAAAAAGCCATGGACGAGAAGGTAAATGTGAACGGCGGAGCCGTGGCGGTGGGTCACCCCATCGGCGCAACCGGCGCACGGATTCTTATGACTATGATTTACGAACTCAAACGCTCGGGTAAAAAGTCCGGCGTGGCGGCGATTTGCTCGGGCATGGCTCAGGGCGATGCAATATGGATAGAAGTTGAGTGAGTCGCCATCAAAGGCATTAGGATACATAAAATGATTAAAATTTGCAGGATGCAGCAGGATAGGCAGATGCTTAAACCAAACGGGGGTTGTTGTTGATGGAAGCCGGTATACAGCGCACATGTATTCTTCTTTTCCTGATTGCGCTGGGCTTTTTGCTGAAAACCCGTGGTGTTTTGGGCCGTGAGGAAAGACAGGCGATTTCAAAGATTTATACTTATATCACCTTTCCGGCGGTTATCATTTCCAGCCTCCGGTCCTTTTCCAGAGAGCTCGGAATGCTGTGGCTGATTCCGCTGGGGCTAGCAGTTGGCCTTTGCATGATGCTGATTGTTGTTGCCGCCTGTAGGAAGAAAAGCCGTGAAGAGCGAGCGTTTGCGGCGTTGAACTGTTCTGCGTTTAGCATTGGAGCATTTACGCTTCCGTTTTTACAAGGCTATTTGTCCCCGGTGCAACTGCTTCCAGTTATGCTGTACGACATTGGAAACGGGATTTTTTCTTTTGGAGGCACTGCGGCCGGCGGCAGGATGATTCTGGATGGAGGCAGCGGCAAACGCAGAGAAAACCCGCTCAAGCAACTGGTGCAGTCTGTGCCTGTCTGGACGTATTTGCTGATGCTGCTACACGGATTGCTGCGCATTCAGCTGCCACAGCAAGTGTATGCAGCTGCAGAATTTATTGGTGCGGCAAATCCAGTGTTATGCATGCTGCTGATTGGCTGCACATTGGAGTTTTCCAAGCGGCCTGGTTTGCTGCGATGGATTGGCCGACTATTGTTGGTTCATTATGCCACGGTGTTTGCGCTTTCTGTTCTGATTTATCAATTTCTTCCGGCGGCAGAAATGATTCGCAGTGTCATCATCGTTTTGCTGTTTTCCCCTCTGGGCTTGGCGGGACTTGTGTTCACAGAACGATTTGGCTTAGACCACAGAGCGGCGGGAATCCTGAATTCGCTGACGATAATAATCAGTATTGCGGCGATTTCTATCTTGATACCATTCTTAGGGCTAGGAGCGGCATAGATTTTATTTAATTGATGAAAGGAAGAGCGGAATATGAGCATACAAACAGTCATGGTGATTGGCGCAGGCCAAATGGGAGGCGGCATTGCGCAGGTAATGGCGGCTGCCGGAAAGAAAGTTTATCTCAATGATGTTAGTGCAGATGTTGTTCTGATGCGCATTGAGTTTATCACGAAGTTGCTGGAGAAAGACGTGTCCAAAGGGAAAATCGATGCGGCACAAAAGAGTGCCATCCTGGAAAATTTGACGGTGTCCGCTGACTTGAAGGACGCCGCCAGCTGCGATCTGGTGGTGGAAGCCATTATTGAGAACATGGAGATAAAGGGAAAAGTATTCCAAACATTGGATGAGGTGTGTAAGCCCTCCTGTATTCTTGCCTCCAACACGTCGTCCCTGCCCATCACCGAGATTGCCGCCTTTACCAAGCGGCCGGAACAGGTCATCGGGATGCACTTTATGAATCCGGTGCCGGTGATGAAGCTGGTGGAGATAATTTGCGGCCTTGCCACCAGCAGCGAGACTTACGCCGCCATCCGTGGCCTGTCGCTGGAGCTGAATAAAACTCCGGTGGAGGTTCGGGACGTGCCGGGGTTTATCTCCAACCGGGTGCTTCAAGTTATGATTAACGAGGCGATATACAGCCTGTATGAAGGCGTAGCGACGGTGGAGGACATTGACACAGTGATGAAGCTGGGAATGAACCATCCCATGGGGCCGCTTCAGCTGGCCGACTTCATTGGCCTTGACACTGTGCTTGCTATCATGGAGACTTTGTACAGCGGCTATGCCGACTGCAAGTATCGCCCCTGCCCGCTGCTGCGCCAGTACGTCAAGGCAGGCTGGTTAGGGAAGAAATCCGGCAGAGGATTTTATACCTATGAGTGAGAGGCGTTGCCATCGCCCGGTTGAATACAGATGTTGAGAGGGGGAAGAGAGAATGCGCAAAGAAGTTGAACGCCTGCTTGAGGAGGGAATCCGTTCCATGCTGCGCAGTCACGGCGGAGATGTCCGCTTGTTGGCCTGTCAGGACGGTGTGGCGACGCTGGAATTGCTGGGTAACTGCGCAGGGTGCCCTTCTGCCGATTTGAGTACCCGACAGGCCATCGAAGAGACTTTATGCGGCAGAATTCCTGCGCTGAAGGAAATCGTGCTTTATAATCCGGTGGATGCCGAATTGTTAGAATTTGCTCGTAAGCTGCTGCGCTGTGAGGCAGAACAATGAAATATGCGGTGAAGTACTGCGGCGGCTGCAACAGCCGACACGACCGGACGGAAGCAGTGCGGCAGATTGAAGCCCAGTTGGGTGAAAAGCTCTCCGCCGCCCGTGCACAGGTGCATTATGATGAACTTTTTGTAGTTTGCGGCTGTCCGGCCCGATGCGCCGGACTTGACGGACTTTTCGCAGATAAGATTATCATAATCGACAAAGCTTTTTAAAACGGCGAAAGATGCACATTGGCGCAGATGGTGCCGGAATAACTGCATTTTGATAGAGCGAATGAGCTGTTTCCGACAAACAAAACAGAAGCTACACGCAAGGCCGCAACGGCAGTCTTACGTGTAGCTTTTGCTTTTTGAAAGATAGATATTGTGAGCCTTGCCGTGATTTCAGGAAAATGCAAAATCTCCGTCCATTAGGATGATTTTTTACACGCCCAACTCCCTCGCCAGTTCCATGGCGTGCTTGTAGAAGCGCTTTGCGTATCGATACTGCTTCATTGTATAGTCGCCGAAATCCACGCCCATGTTCCCCTTGTACTCGCTCCAAACCGACCAGAGGAAGCCGCCGGCGGCAGCGTAGATATAAAGCTTCAGGCGGGAAACAGGACTGGCAGGGCCGTCAAAGTAGATGTCCGCTACGTTGTCAATCTGCTCCTTGCTGTAATCGGCAAAAATACAGAACATAGACACATCGATATGAGGGTCGCACATGCCGCCATATTCCCAGTCGATGAGAAACACTTCATCGTCTACGAACAGGAAGTTAACATCCGCCGAATCGATATGGCAGAGGCAACGCTCTTGCGGCAATCGATCCATCATGCTCAAAAGCTCGACCACTTTGGCTCGGGTTTCGTCATAGTCGGAAAAAGAAGCGGGCGCATTGCGAAGAAACTCGTATCGCTCCAGCCGCTCTAAAATATCAAAGGAATGCGCCGCCTCCAGCTTCATGTCATGGAGCTTTTTCAGATGGCGGATGCAGGCGGCGACTTCGGCCTCGTTAGAGGGGGCGCAGTTGCGAGCGCCGTCCCAGTATTCAGTTATCTTGTTGCCAAGGTCGGGAGAAATGTGGATGATTTTATCGGTCAGGTTTTTTCCCTGTAATGCGGCGTATACAGCAGCCTCCTGCTGGCGGTTGATGATTTCGTTGCTGCCTTCGCCAGGCACGCGAAGCAGATAGGGCGTTCCGTCCACCGAAAAGCGCATGTGGCGGTTGGTCATGCCTTTAAACAGTCCGGATATATCCGTAATTTCCTCCTTGGGAACTTGGAACATGCTGCTGATATAGTTAATGCGCTCAGACTGTAGATTTTTCGATTCACTGTCCAGCTCTCGCAGCTGCTCGTAAGTTTTTATCTCATAAGCCGACTGTCCCAGCATGATGCGGGCATAGGCATCCATCTTGCCTTCGGAAAACAGCGCCTTCTCCCAGATGTCACGGCTGTGCTTGCGGTGGCTGTTGAGCTCCGTTAAGCGCTCGCGCAGATGCTGTGCGTCCGACTCGAGAAGGTAAGAGAGCCCGAGCATGGAGTTTCCGCCCTGCTCGCTCTCCGTATAAATCAGTTCCATTTTGCGGTTCATGCGAACACAGCTGTCGTCGTCAATGTATTCAGACACGGCGTACCATGAAAAGTATTCGTTAGCATTAAAGGGGTTGCGAGAGAACCATATGCTGCAGGGGACAATGTAACAGTTGGAGAGCTTATCCTCTGCTCGGCAGAGGGAATGAAGGGTGTCTTTCCAAGCAAATTCATGGTCGTAGATGAGCTCGACTTCATACTTGTCCACAAGGTATTCAAATCGCTCCATCATATGACCGACCACAATGTGTAACTCCCGAACATCAACCTCGTGCAGTTGCTTGATGATGCGCTCAATCAGGGGCTCGCCGTTGATTTGCAGCAGACCCTTGGGCACCTTGTTAATCGGGGTCATGCGAAGTCCCAGTCCGGCGGCAAGGATAACAGCCCGTCTGGGCTTGGAAGCCTCAATGTAGGCCGTAGTTTTGGCTGTGATACCATGGGCGGAATCGATATAGCCCTCGTCTTCCAGCTTTTTCAGCGATGAGTTGACAAGCCCGAGGGAATACCCGGTATGCTGCACAAGGCTTCTCTGGTTGGTGTACCCATGCTTGACAAGAACCGCAAGAACGATCCAGTCTCGTTTGTTCATCGTATTTTCCTCCCTAACAGTTCATGAAATAGAATAAATTGATTTTAATATACATGATACAGTATTTACTGCGGCTTGTCAAATGATAAGTCTGCCGCAGAAGAGCTTGACAAAACCGAAATAGTCCGATATGATTATGAAAAAGAAAAAATGAAATTTCGTGAACAAACTATCGTGTGCGTTCGGTGAACAGATGAGATAGGCTGTTTCGGCAAGGGGCGGCCGGCCACGTCGAAACTGCGAAATCTACAGCCATAGCTTGCAAACCGAGCCGCATATTGAAGGAGGTTACCATAATTGAAAGAGAAAGAAAAGCAGAGCATTGCCGCCCTGCGTAAAGAGCTGGACTGGCCGCTCATTGTCCTGCCGCTGCTGGTTATCATCGCTCTATGCACGATGTTTATGCTGGCGCCTGAAAAATCCACGCATATTATGGATGCAATTCGGGGATTTTTGGGCAATGAGTTGGGCTCATTTTATATTGTTTTGGGGCTTTGCATTATAATAATCACGATTTACATTGCCTTTTCTCCCTATGGAAAAATTCGATTGGGCAAGCTGGAGAAGCCGCAGTACAACGACTTCCAGTGGGCAACTATGATTTTCACCGGCGTGTTTGCTGCCGACATTATTTTTTATTCCTTCATCGAATGGGCGCTCTACGCCGGCGAGGGTCGCATTGAGGAACTGGGCGGTATACAGGCCTGGGCCTCCACCTATCCGCTGTTTCACTGGGGGCCGGTTCCCTGGAGCTTTTATGTTATTCTGGCCGTGGCTTTTGGATTTATGCTCCACGTGCGAGGCAGAACAAAGCAAAAGTTTTCCGAAGCCTGCCGCCCGTTGCTGGGCAATCAGGTGGACAAAGCGCCAGGCAAGTTGATTGATTTTATCGCCATTCTGGCCATCATTGCAGGCACAGCCACCACCTTTTCCCTCGCCACGCCGCTGCTGGCCGCATCGCTTAGTCGGGTGTTCGGATTTCCTATGACCGTGTGGCTCACCGTCGTGGTGCTCTTAATCGTTGCGGCGGTGTATACTATCTCTGTGCTCAGCGGCATTGAGGGCATTATCGTATCTGCCAAGGCCTGTACCATTCTCTTCTTCTTCACGCTGGCTTATGTGCTGGTTTTCGGCGGCGAGGCTCGGTATATTGTCGAAACCGGCATCACATCCATAGGCAATTTGGCGCAGAACTTCATCGGCATGGCCACATGGATGGATCCCCTGCGGACTTCCGGCGACGGAACAACCGGATTTGTGCAAAGCTGGACCGTTTTTTACTGGGCTTATTGGATGGCCTGGTGTGTGGGCACCCCCTTCTTCATTGGCATGATTAGCAGGGGACGGACAATTAAAAATGTGATTTTGGGCACATATGGTTACGGTTTGGCTGGAACCTTCCTCTCTTTCATTATTTTTGGAAACTACGGGTTGGCACAGCAACTGAAGGGCAACGTGGACATCATCGACATGGTGCAAAGCGGTATGGATGTGAATCAGGGCATCATCCAGATATTTGAGACCTTGCCTTTTACCGAGGTTCTTTTGGTTATCCTGTTTGTCATGCTGGTGACATTCTACTCCACTACGTTTGATTCACTGACGGTGGTTATTTCAGCTTACTCATACAAGAACCTCGAGCCGGGGGCAGAATCTGCCCGACCGGTGAAGGCCTTCTGGGCGATGGCGTTCATCGTGTTTCCCGTTGCACTGATTTTTGCTGAAAATTCTATCAGCAGCCTCCAATCGGTCTCTATTATCGCTGCATTCCCCATAGGGATTGTATTCTGCTTGATTATCGGCAGCTTTTTCAAGGATGCAAAAAGCTATTTAGCGGAGCAACCATCGGACGGCTCTATGCAGGATGATGTTTGCACAAAACAGACTGAATCCAATGAAGAAAGCTGAAAAGCGCCATCTGTTTTTTACAATAATGCAAAAAATCCTCCTGCCAACCATGTTGGCAGGAGGATTTTTGTCGAATAAATCGCAGAGAAGTTGGTTTACTTGCAGAGAATCACCGAAATGTCGTTGACATTGGTGCCAGTGGGGCCGGTGATAATCAGCCGGTCGATGGCCTGAAGCGCATGGTATGCATCGTTGTCGTCCAAAACCTTGTGGAAATTGAGACCCTTTTGAGCCAGCTGCTCCATGGTTTTTCCGTCTACAATACCGCCTGCGGCATCGGTAGGGCCGTCGGTGCCGTCAGAGCCGAAGGAGAAGATCAGCAAATCTTCCAAACCGGAAATACCCTCAGCCGCCGCCAAAGCAAGCTCCTGATTGCGACCGCCCTTGCCCTTACCCTTCAGGTGAACCACGGTTTCGCCGCCCATAATAACTGCACAAGGTCCCTTGAAGCAGCTCGCACCGTTGCTGATTTGCGCCGCCATGGAGGCCAGAATTCGGCCTGCATCCCTTGCCTCGCAGTTCATGTTGCTGCAAAGCACATAGGGCGTGTATCCCATTTCCCGGGCAATGTCTGCCGCAGACTGGCACAGGGTAGAAATGCTGCCGGTGATGACAGACTCTACGTTATCTGTGGATTTCGGCGTTTCTTCTGCCAACAGCCGCTGCATATCTGGGGTCAGCTTCAAGTTGTACTTTTCAACCACCCGCTGGGCATCCGCCACGGTGGACATATCCGGTGCCGCAGGGCCGGAGGCGATGGAATCCAGTCGGTCGCCTAGCACGTCGGAGAGCACAATGGTGAACACCTTGGCCGGTGCAGCCATCTGGGCAAAGCGGCCGGCCTTCACGCTGGAGAGACGCTTGCGAATCATGTTAATCTCCACAATGTCTGCGCCGCTGGAGAGCATCTGGCTGTTGATGTCAATGATGTCCTCCAGAGAAACGCCAGGCAGAGGCCGCTCAAACAGAGCGCTGCCGCCGCCGGAGATGAGGAATAAGAGCTCGTCCTCTGCGCCCAGACTTTGGGCCAGTGCAATCGCCTTCTCTGCGCCCCGCAGGGTGTTCTCGTCAGAGAGAGGATGTGCTGCCTCAATGATTTCAAGGCCGGGAATTTCGCCCAGCGCATGGTCATACTTTGTGATGACCACGCCGCCCTGAATCTGGCTGCCCAGCTGGTCGTGTGCGGCTTTGGCCATGCTCCATGCAGCTTTACCAATGGCGACCAGATAGAGGTTTTTTTCAAACGTCCGACCGGCCAGCGCATTTTGCACGGCGGCGCCGGGCATGTTGGCTTCAATGGATTTACTGATAAGCGCCTGTGCGTCTTGATACAGTTTTTTCATGGCCATACCCGTTAAATGACCATGACGGAAACGCCGTCAGGAATCGCAACGATAGTAGCTTTTGGATTTTGCAGCATGTTTTCAGCCAAAGCCAGAGCCTCTTCCAGAGAGCTGGCGGGAATCATGTGTAGTTCTGCAACCATTTCAGCCGGAGCTTCGGAGACATAGATGACCCGGGCGTGCTGCAAAACACGGGCGAAAATCTGGCTCTGCCACTGGTCAACACGGGTTTCCTCCTTGGGGGTGGCGAGGAAGGTCTGGAGCATTCTGGTCAAGTCCTTCTCCTCGGCAAAGGTTTTGAGGAACTCGCTGCCGCCGTGACCGTCGTTAGACTTGGCCATCATGATGATGATGCCGTCTTTTTTCACGGTGGCTTCCGCAGCGGTCATGCCCTTTACGGCCTGATAGATATTCTGGTCGAGGGGATATCCGCCGTTGGTGGTGATGGCGATGTCGGCGGGAATGCTGTCCACCTTGCACTTGCTGGCGAGGAAGTTGCGCCCGTCAACGTGCGCCAAGTCGCAGTCGCCGGCGACGGCATGGATTACTTCTTTGTCCGAGTTGATAACCACGTTGCAGATGAAAGCAAGGTGGGCAACACGGCAGGCGTACACCATGTCAATATGGATGGGGTTACCGTCTACCACGCCGGTGCGGGAGTTGGGATTGCTGATAAACTCTGCATTGTGGTTGTAAATGACAGTCTTGCGGCTGGCAACGCCGGGCAAAATGCTCTTGCGGCCACCGGAGAAGCCGGCGAAGAAGTGGGGCTCGATAAAGCCTTCTGATACCACCAAATCAGCGTCGATAACCATCTTGTTCAAAATCAGGTCGCCGCCGGAAGGCAGCTTGCCGCAGTAAACAAGCTCAGAGGTATCGCAGTTGTGAACCACGATTTTTTCGCTGGCCATAATTTCAGGGCCGAATTTACCTGCCAGCTCCTCCATGGTGGTATCCCGATGGCAGCCGGTGGAAATTAGAATAGTGACGTCCGCATCGGGGCTGCCCTTGCGGATTTCAGCCAGCATCTGGGGCACAATGACCTTGCTGGGTACGGGACGGGTATGGTCGCTGGCGATGAGGACGACTTTTTTCTTTCCTTCGGCCATTACGCTCAACTTCGGTGTGCCAACGGGATTTTCCAGCGCCTGAGCGACCAGTTCCTGCTGGGAAAGCTCGGGCTTATAGTGGTGCATATGGGAAACCATCTCTCCCAAAAAGCGGTCTGCGGGGAAATCGTACTCAATCATTTCTTTTCCGTAAGGAAACTTAACAATAGGCATAGTATTCTCCTTCATTCTATAATTTTCCGCCGATTTCGATAGCGTACAAAAGACTGTCCGGCTTGGCGATCAGCTGCCCGGCAATATCAAAGGCAGTGCCATGATCCACCGACGTGCGTACAACATCCAGCCCAACCGTAATATTCACGCCCTCGTCAAAGGCTAACAACTTAAGTGGAATGTGGCCCTGATCGTGGTACTGAGCCACAATAATATCGAATTCGCCCCGATAGGCCTTGAGAAACACCGTATCCGGCGCCACCGGCCCCGTTACCTGTATGCCCTCGGCACGGCAGGCCTCCACGGCGGGGATAATTTCCAAGAGCTCTTCGTTGCCGAACAGGCCGTTTTCCCCTGCATGGGGATTGAGTCCGGCCACGGCAATGCGAGGTTGGGCGTAGCCCACCTTTTTTAACGTGGCATCCGCCAGACGAATTATATCGATTTCCCGCTGCTTAGTCAGCGTTTCGCAGGCATTTCGCAGAGCAATATGGGTGCTTGCGTGAATGCATTTCAGCTTCTCGCTCCATAGTAGCATGGCATAGGATTCTCCATGGGTAAATTCGCCAAAAATCTCTGTATGTCCGGCGTAGTTGTGCCCCGCTGCATGGAGGGCTTCCTTGTTTAGCGGACAGGTGACCACCGAAGAAATATGGCGGGAAAGCGCTGCATCAATGGCATTGCGTACATATTGAAATGCACACGCACCCCCCAATTTACTCACTTGCCCGATTGGAACTTCCTGTTCTTCCACCGGGCAGGGGTCGAGGATGTTGATGCAGCCCTGTTTCGCATCCGCAACGGATGAAATCAGCTCCAGCGGCGTACCACAGGCCAAACGCTGCGCATAGCGCTGCGCCATGGCAAAACTGCCGAATACGACGCAGCGGTCAATATAGTCCGTCCGCTGCATCAGCGCTTTGATGGTAATTTCCGGCCCAATGCCACAGGGGTCGCCCATGGTGATGCCAAAGCGTTTGTCCATCGTGTCAGTCCATTTCCTTTAGTTTGCGCAGGGCATAGCTGATGGCATCCTGTGCGCCAAAAGCACCTGCTTTCGTAATGACTTTGAGGCCGGAAAAAGGCCCGCCCCGCAGTCGCATGATGGGAATGCCAATGGTCATCTCGCTCTCGATGGATGAGCCGGTGGCTCCCAGCGCACGGAGGAAGGCAATGGCCGTGTCGCCGCCGGTGAGGAAGACCCCGCTGGGCCGGTAGGCATCCAGAATCAGCCGGGCGATTTGCCCCATCTTCTCCTGGGTATACCCGCTCACCTGATCGGGTTCCATGCCGGACTGAACGGCGGCGCCCTCTGCGCTTGCAAAGCCGGTTTTCCGATCAACAGAGGCGGCGGAAGCAACCAGCACGTCCTTGCCCAGTTGCAAAAGCGCCACCGCTTCCTGCGCAATTCGTTCAGGAGCGTCTTTTTGCAAAAGCAGGTCAGCAATGGAAACGCTGACGAGCTTGGCGCCCTGTTTTTGCGCCCAGACCAATTGCTCGCTGCTTACCTGACTGAGGCTGGCGACCACCGCAAGAGCGGGGCGCACGGTGCATTCCTGCCCCAGCAGAGTGTCGGCCAGAGCGGCGGTGCCTACCCACAAAATGCGCTTGCCTGTATCCAGCGCCGCCTTCACCAGCGCAATCAAATGCTCATTGTTAGTGGCGTCCACGGAAAAAATCCTCGCTTCGGCAAAGCTGAAGGCTCCGGCCTCCAGCGCCTCGATGGAAATGTGCTGCACCGGCTCGGAGAACACCGCCTGCAATATGGCCTGAATGTTGTCCTGCCGCACCGGCGTTTTCGGGTCTCTGGCCATTTCGGTCTGGGCTATGGGCACGCCGTTGAGTTTGTGAATTGCTCTCTCCGTCGTCCGGCCCAAGTCCGGCAAAGCCGGCGCAAAGACCACCAGCTCCGGCTTCATGGCTGCCTCGGTGGCAGCAACTTCAGCGCCGATGCTGCCGCGCAGGGTGGAGTCCACTTTTTTCAACACATGGCGGAAAGCAGAAAAATCCACGCCTGCCAGTTGCTCTGAAACAGCTTTGTGAGCCGCCTCTGGCGGCAGAGCCCGGCTCTCAGTGTCAATCACATAAGAGCCGTCAGCTTCTACGCCGCTGGCAGAGAGAACAACGCTTACCGGCATGCCCCGGCGGCAAATCTGTACGCCGGTATCATTTGCGCCGGTAAAATCGTCTGCAATGGTTAAATACCGGTTTGTTTCACTCATAGCCGATACCTGAATTAATAATCAGTAATCTGTGCTGCACGCTTTTTGTTTTCGGACTTTGCAAGGAAGCTAACCAGCAGCGGGCAGAGGATAGCAGTAACGATGATAGCAGCCGCAATCTGAGCGGTAGCTGCGGCTTCAACGCCGCGGAAGGTAGCATCAGCAGCAGCGATGGCAGCAGGTGTGCCGACGGCATTGCCTGCGGTGGTGCCGATGGCGGCGCCGATTTCAGGACTCTTGGTGCGCAGAAGCTTCATGACCGCATAACCTGCAAGGCCTGTCAGGACGGTGCAAGCAACGCCGAGGATAATGCCGGAGCCGCCAGCCTGTACCAGCTGACCAAGGCTCAGGGCGGCACCCAGAGGGAAGGCGAAGAAAGGAATCAGGATAACAGCACCGGGAGCCAGCCAAACGCGAAGCTCTTCGTCAATGTTGCCCAGAATACAACCAGCAATGATGGGGAGCACGGCGCCGACGAGCATCATAACGGGGATGGAAGCGATGCCGGACATGCCCAGAGCGACCATGGTGAAGAAGGGGCCATCGTTGAGGGAGAGGATGGACACAGCGCCAACGTCGGTGGAATCGCCGAATTCACCGGCAAGTGCGGCATACAGGCCGCCGTTGGAATTGGTGATGGCTGCGATTAAAACCAGGGGAGTGAGGCCGAAAATGCCCTGCGGGCCGACGACCATATTCACCAGGAAGCCCAGCAATGCACCGATGACAAACTTAACTGCGGTGAGGGCGATGCCCTTAACAACAGGCTGACCGGCCTGCTTGACGTTGATTTGTGCGCCGTTGCAGAACAGGAACACGGCCAGAATCGGCATTGCGCCGGATTTCCACAGGTGGGTGGTAAAGCTGCCGATTTCGAAAAACGCCGGGAAGAATGTATTAACCAACACGCCGAGTAAAAGGGGGATGATCATGAGTCCGCCAGGAACCTTTTTGATTGTCTTAAGAATTTGCATATTACTCCTCCGTTCTTTTTGGCTGCGTCCGCAGCCAGTGCTTACTTAAGAAGCAATTGGCATGCCATTAATTTTGTCGACCAAAGAGCAAAAACAGAAGATTTTTGTTTCACAATTAAACAGAACGTTCCATAGTGGAACGTTCTGTTTAATTGTGTTGCACAAAAAGCCTAATTTGAGTCATTCGAGGGACTTTTGTGGAGCCTGCGCCATAGGGTTGTGCGGCTGATGCCCAGCATGTCTGCGGTTTTCTGCATGCTTCCTCCCGTTTGCTCCAGAGTCTGTTGAATCAACTCTTCTTCTGCCATTTGCAGGTTGGGTAGATAGTTCTCCGATGGCTCAACAATCTTTTTGCTTTTTTCTGCATCAACTGGCACATCCAGAGTGTCAAAGGCTGATAAAATCACGCTTTTTTCCATCATGCCTTCCAACTCCCGCACATTACCCGGGTAATCATAGGCCAGCAGTTTCTCCTGAATTTCCGGCGTGAAGGCAAGGGCAGGCTTTCGATATTCCTTGGCATAGCGGCGCATAAACAGCTCTGCCAGTGGTAGAATATCCTCCCTGCGCTTTCCGAGCTCGGGAATACGCAGGGTGAGAATGTTAATGCGGTAGTATAAATCCTTGCGGAAGGTACCCTGCCGCACCATGGCTCCCAGGTATCGGTTGGATGCGGTGATAATGCGCACATCCACAGGCACCATTTTGCTGCCGCCCACCCGCATGACCTGTTTTTCCTGCAACACCCGCAGCAGTCTGCTTTGCAGGTCAAAAGGCAGCTCGCTGATTTCATCGAGGAACAGAGTACCCCCGTGGGCCAGCTCAAAAATACCTGCCCGCCCCTTTTTGCTGGCACCGGTGAAGGAACCCTCAGCATAGCCGAAAAATTCGCTCTCAATCAGCGAAGGAGAAATGGCAGCACAGTTAACCGCCACAAAGGGGCCGTCTGCTCGCTTGGAGGAGTTGTGAATGCTCTGGCAAAACAGCTCTTTGCCCACGCCGCTGCTGCCGCAAATGTGAATCGGTGTATCAAAGGCGACGTACTTTTTCGCCGCATCAATGCAGCGCTCCATTTCCGTGCTGCGGTAGAGAATATCGTTAAATGTGTACTTTGCGGTAAATCCCTTGTCGCTGAGTTCCCGTCGTATTTTCCGCTCCAGCCGCTGCACCTCGGTAATCTCCTGAAAGGTAGCCACGGCCCCCACAGTTTCGTCATCCACCAAAATGGGAACACGGTTGGTGGTTATGCTGGTGTTATGCACCTGCTGCAGCTGGGACAGTTGCGCCTGGCCGCTTTTTAAAACATCCGGCAGCTGGCTGGTGGGAACCAAATCCGTGATTTTTTGCCCCAGCGCATGCTCTTTTTTCACAGAAAAAATTTCTTCTGCCCGCCGGTTGAAGATTGTAATCCGTTCGTGTTGATCAACGGCGATGACACCGTCGTGGATGAAGTCGGTCATGGCCATCAGCCATTGGGTGCGCTCTTTTTCCTCTTTGGTGGCTCGCAAAATCCGCCGAGCCTCCTGTATGGCTGTGAGAATCGTCTCTCGCCGAGACTGAATCACCACGCCCTCACAGCCCAGTTGCTTGACAATGGGGATAATGTTTGCATCTCCGATATAATTCAGCACGCCTCGCTTTTTGCTGGCGGCAATGATATCATAAACGCCCTTTTCGCTGTTGAGCTCAATCATGTGCAGGGTTTTTGGAATCAGCTGTTTGATAATGTCAAAGCCATAGATGATGTTGCTGTAACCCACAACGCCGATTTCCTGCACATCCTCATGAATCTGCTCGTAGCTTTGCACAATGTCATAGGCATCCACCTTGATTTCTGTGGCCGGCAAGCTATACGCATCACAAATCATCCGGTAGGTGCCGCCCCGGGAGACGATAATTTTTGCACCGGCGGCAATGGCTTCGCCGGCAATCTGCACACCTTCACTCATATTTCCCATCCGCACTTCGACGTTGCTGTAATTTTGGCTCTGCACAATATTCTGTGCATGGTCGAAAATATTTTTAATGGGGCAGATTACAACAATCTCTTTCATATTTCCTCCAAGTATCATCTAAAATGTGAAGTAACATGCGCCGACCCTGCCGAAGGCCCGTCTAAAGCAACTATATAAAATAAAATCCCAGCTGTCAATAGGTGGCTGACTCAGGCAGAAAAAACAGCGCATACAAAGATGTATGCGCCGTTTTCAGGCATTGTAGCAAAAGCTGGGGAGCGTGCAACGATTGAATGCGCACACGCTCTGCTGCTGGACAAAGCCGCTACGGATATAGTATACTATCCACAAAACCAAAGCTTTTGGAGGTAATTTTCATGCAGGTACTTATCATAGACGGTCAGGGCGGCGGCATCGGAAAAGCATTGGTGGAGCAGATTAAGGCCGCCAAACTGGACATTACATTGATGGGCGTGGGCACCAACGTCATGGCTACATCGGCGCTGATTAAGGCGGGAGCAGATGCCTGCGCCACAGGGGAAAACGCAGTGATTTTTAACGCCGGACGAGCCGATATTATCATGGGGCCGCTGGGGCTTTTGAGTGCAAATGCGCTTATGGGAGAAGTAACTCCCGCCATGGCCGCTGCCATATCGGCCAGCAGCGCAGTCAAACTGCTTCTACCCACCCAGCGTTGCAACATCCGCATCAGTGGATACCAGAGCAAGCCCCTGACACCGCAGGTGAAAGAGGCGGTCGAGGATTTGCGTGCGTTTCTGGAGGCCTAATTTTCGTCGATGAGGCGGGCTCTCTTCAATGCCATGCACAAAGCCGGAATGGTGATAAGCTGCACTGCGATGCCGGGCAGTGAGGTGACAAAGGCAGAAGTGAGCCAAATATGCATGGAGTAAGCGCCTACACGAAAAATCAAAGCGTTGATAATACCGTAGCAAATCCGGCCGCCCACCATGGCGATGAGCAGGGCGGCGTAGATGTTGAATGTAAAGTTCTTTGTTTTAATCAAGCGAATCAAAATACCTGCCAGCAGACCATACACTGCCAACTCGGCAATCATAGGCGGTAAATAGCGCATGGGCGGCATGCCGGTAATCAAATGGGAGAGAATCGGCGTGAGAACGCCGCAGGCGAGACCATAAGGCCAGGAGCAAATCAGCCCACATAGCAGCACCGGAATATGCATGGGCAGCAGCACGGAACCTGCGTTAGGAATCGCATGGAAGGCCTGGGGTAAAACCACGCCCAGCGCAATGCAGGCAGCAGTGAGCGTCAGATGTCTTGTTTTCATGTTGTAAACTCCTTTTTATTATATCAGAAAAGACCGCGAAGTTTCTTTCCCTGCGTTTGCAGAGGAAAAACCTTCGTGGTCTTTGTTTCGTGTCTATTTAGTTTTTATTGAGTCGATACCGGCTTTCACTGGTCGGTGCAAATCTGCACCTGACACCGCTCCGCTATGGCGAAGGCAGTGAAATACGCCTCTTCCATGGGAATCCACTCGTTGACAAAGCGGGGAAAAAGCTTGGAGCCGCTGCGCTGCAAAATTCGGCTTTGTTGGGTTTCCGACCCGCAGGTAGAGAACACCGCAAGGTCATAAAATCCGGTCAGAGTGGGGTGCAAGCTATAGGTTCCCTCGCAAATCATCACCGGCATAGCGGGAACAATGCGCAGGGGCGCAAGCGCCTGAACTGAACAGTCAAAGGGACGATACGCCACATCTTCTCCCGCCTTCATAGCGGGGGCGACCTCTTCTTGAAATCGCTCATAGTGAACATTTCCGCCGACTTGTGCCAGACGTTCTGCTGTGCGCAGTTGAGGCGGCAGGAAGAAATCATCCATAGGTATGATACCACATGGGTAGAGTTTTTGCAAGCGGCCTGCCGCCGTACTTTTTCCTGAACCGCAACGACCATCAATGGCGAGGCACACCCGTCCCTGCTGTTCCAGTATGGCTTCTATGCTGGCGCAGAGAGACAAGTAGGGCAGATATTGCTTTAAAACCACTCGATAAGCAGGCTGATAGGACTCCCGATAAATTTCCGTATGGCGCACAAGGGGAAGCCCCTGCGCCAGATAACCGGCGAGCCAGCGGGAGAACTCCTTCGCATTGAACGGCAGCTGCAACTCGTCGGCAGATGCGCACAGCGCCTCCAACTCCGCATGCAGGGTGATGTTGTCCGACGGGGGCACTTCGGCGGACGCTAGCATCATCCGATGCAGCGCCTTTAGTTCGTGTCGATGTTTGATCATGCCCAGCGGCACCCGCACGTAGTCTTCGCCCAGCGGTGTGGACTCGGCTTCGCCGCTGCCTGCTGTGGTCTCCCACTCTTGCGTGAGCCAATCCAGCGCCTTGTCAGGGTCGGCAATCAGATGCCCGGGCCCCAAATGCCGCTGATAAAACAGCTTTCCCACGTCCTGCGGCTGCATCTGCGGGTATTTTTCGATATGAAGCGCCAGTATTTCTCGCCAATCGCTCATCATAATCACGCCTGTTCTTTTTTAGAGTACTTTCATCATACAACAGCAGCTTGCGCCCGTCAAGCCGACCAAAAATCCCCGCCTCATTTGAGGCGGAGATGGAGACGATTAGCATATCAGCGGGAGACCACCTGATTTTTTCCGTTCCGCTTTCCGTCATACAGCCGCTGGTCGCACAGGTCAATCGAGGCCTGAATGTTTTTCACATTCACTTTCGCTAAACCAATGGTTACAGTGATGGGAATGCTGGCGCCACTGGTTTCTACCGGATGTTCGGCAATATGGATGCGAATTTTTTCTAAAAGGTTTGCCGCTGTATCCAGACCGACATCGGCGAGAAACACTAAAAACTCCTCTCCGCCCCAGCGGAATATCGCATCGGTGCGCCGCAGTTTGCTGCTCAAGGTTTGCGCCAGATGACGCAGAACCTCGTCGCCTGCCAGATGCCCCAGAAGGTCGTTGACCTGCTTGAAATCGTCAATATCCAGCATGGCCACGCACCAGCTGCGAGTGGCTTCGTTAGATGCCAACTCGGCAACAAACAGGTCTGCACTGCGGCGGTTGGACAGTTCAGTGAGAGCATCCACGGTAGCTTGCGCCTTATATTTTTTAATCTGGGCGGCCATGCTGGCAGAAATCATTGTGCGCACCAAACTAGCGGCGAAAATTATCGCACCGAAACCGATGAACGTCAGATTGATATGGAGCAGGGAGAGTATGAGAACTTGGGACTGGCGGACAAGCGGGTAAACCGGCGGTACATATACGCCCAGCGTCAGCGTAGCCACCACAGCCACCCAGATGACGGCGGTGAGGATGCCCAAATTTCTCGTGGTGGTATAGGGCACGTTCCATTGCATGAACACAAGAACAAAAAACAGCATAAAGACAAAGGTATTCATGCCGATGAAATACACAGTGAGAGGAATATAAACGATAACCTCAGCCGCAATAAGTATTCCGGCGGAAAAATAGGCTTGCCGGGACCGGACAAGGAAAAAAATAAAACTATAGCACAGAATACTAACAAGATTGATAGCCACCAGAGGAAATACGCCCAAACCCAGCATAGAGGCGAAAAGCAGCACGTGCATCAGGCCGGCTGCTGTGGCGCTCATGAGAAGGTTGACATAGACCTGTAGCTCATTTTCATTGGAAAAACGTCCGCTATCGACGAGTTTATTAATTTGATGAGCAAATAATTTCTCCACGAAATCTGCCCCCATTCTCTTGAAATCAGTAAAACATCCCACGTAGAAACATATAATAGCATAATTTTGCATAAAAGGAAAGGTGTTTACAGGGTTTTTTGGAGGCTAAATCATTCAGCTCAGCAGCAGGTCGGACAACTGGACTCCGGTAAGCCTCAAAATATAACCCTCGGGCTGTATGTCCGCAAGGGAATCGGCCTGTAGACTGCGACCGATGAGCAGAGCTTCCAGTTCGCTTAAAGGCTGTCCTTCGAAAAAATCGCCGCAAAAGCGGATGTTTGCAATGTGGCCTTTTTCTACGGTCAGGTAGGCCTCCACCTTGCCAACGCCCTCAAACCGTGCGGCACAAACCGCATTGTGGGCGGGAGAGGAGCCATAGTTCCACTCCCACGTGGCGTAGCGCCGCTGCATCAGCGCCTCTACTTGTGCGCAGTTTTCGTCTGTAAGCGCATAGTCAGTCAAAGCGAGGGCGGCGGTGATTTTTTCCGCAGCAACGCCATAAAGCCGGGGGTGTCCAGGGGGATTCGGCTATAAGGCTGAATGTTGCTCACCCGACTGCGTACGGATTTGAGTCCCTTGTGGGCGAGCTTCTCTGAATCTGGCTGTAACACAGCGGCCACCGTAGAGAGAATGCTGTCATAGAGCAAAGTGCCGTGGTGCATGATATAGCCGTTTTTCCGGTACTGAGAATTGCCGGAAAACTTTTTCCCGTCAATGGTCATGTCGTTGCGGCCGGACAAGACAGAGTTCACGCCCATCTCCGCTAGCGCCTGTTGCACCGGACGGCAAAAGGCGGGCAAAAACCGATACTGCATTTACACAGACGGCCTGCTGGGCAAGGACGACGAAATGCCGGGCAGACTGCCAGAAGAATTGATATATTGACACGATAACGAAAAAAGGACGGCGGCGACCGTCCTTTTTTGTTTTGCCCTGTCTGCCATGAAGAAATTGACAAACGACAGGCCTATCCGTTATGATATCAGTATAGAAAGAAATGACAGGGAGGTGCCGAAATGAAACCTTTGGGCAATACATGGGATGCACTGCTGGCGGAGGAATTCGCAGCGGAGTACTATCTTCAGTTGCGGAATTTTTTGAAAGAAGAGTACAGTTCCCGCACCATATATCCCGGCATGTTTGATATTTTTAACGCTCTCAAATTTACCGACTATCCCAAGGTGCGGGCGGTGATTTTGGGACAGGATCCGTACCACGGGCCGGGACAGGCTCACGGGCTGGCTTTCTCGGTGCAAAAGGGCGTGTCCACGCCGCCCAGTCTTGTGAATATATACAAGGAATTGCAGCAAGATTTGGGTATCACACCGCCCGCCCACGGCAACCTGGAGCACTGGGCCCGGCAGGGTGTGCTGTTGCTCAACACGGCGCTCACTGTGCGGGGCGGACAGGCGAACTCCCATCGGGGCAAGGGCTGGGAACAGTTCACCGACCGCATCATTGCGCTGCTCAATCACCGCAGTGAACCCATGGTCTTCCTTCTCTGGGGTGCCAACGCCAAGGGCAAGGTACCCCTGCTGACCAACCCGGATCACCTGATTCTCACTGCGCCTCACCCGAGCCCTCTTTCTGCGCATAGCGGATTCTTCGGCTGCCGCCATTTTTCCAGAGCCAATGAGTTTCTTCGTCGCCACGGCGGAGAAATCGACTGGAGCGTGCCGACGTGAGTTGGTTGTATTTTTGTAGTTCCTGTGCTATAATCAGAGCATTGTAGTCGATGAAAATTTTTACCACGCTTCCGAGTGGGCAGCGTGCTTGTGTGGTTTTACAGGGTCGCAGGATGCATGCCTGCCTCGGTCGAAATATGAAGTTTTATAGAAAAGAGTCTGCCCGACAAAGTGAAATCAGGCAGTGAAATCAAGAAATTCTCTTCACAAGGAAATGAGGAATCTAAAAATGAAACAGACGGCGAAAAAGATAGGTGTATGGGCGCTGGTTGCGTTGATGTTGCTTTGCTGCGCCTGCGGCGCAAAGCCCGCTGCCAGCAGCTCGAAGGAGCTATCTATTTTGGTGATACACAGCGACACCAGCGCAGTTCAGCATCAAATAACCACGGAGGCGGACAATCTGGGCGACGCACTGGTGGAGGCCGCACTGGTGGAGGGAGACCAGACCGAATTCGGCCTGTTCATCACTGCCGTAGATGGCGAAGTCGCCGACATGGCTGCCGAGGAATGGTGGAACATCACCAAGGATGGCGAGCCCCTGATGACCGGCGTAGACAGCACCCCCATTGCTGATGGCGAGACTTACGAACTGGTGTTTATGATTGGTTGGTAAGGTCTGCTCTGAATGAAAAAATATTCGCAAGACGGACAGCGGCGAGAGCCCGTTGGATAATCTATCGGCAAGACGCAAAAACGATAACATGTAAAGTAAGGTTTGGTTGACATAATGTCTTATTTAAATCCACAGCTTGATCCACAATTGATTCACGCCATCAGCACTCTTGGGCTCGCTCATATTGGCGACGGGGTGTTTGAGTTGATGGTGCGCAGCAAGCTTTGCCTGGAAGGCAAAGCCACTAACAAAAGTTTGCACAAAGCCACAGTGGAGCTTGTGAAGGCTTCGGCGCAGGCGGCCAGCGTGCCGCGCATTCTGCCCATGCTCACCGAGGAGGAGCAGGGTGTGTTTCGCAGGGGGCGCAATGTGAGTCCTCATGCCGTGCCGCAAAATGCAACCCGCAGTGAATATCAGCAGGCTACCGCCGTGGAAGCCTTGTTTGGCTATCTCTACCTCAAGGGGGAAACCGAGCGGGTGGAGGCGTTGTTCGCCAAAATGATGGAGGAATAAACTGTGCCGTTGGATGCCCTGTGTCTCGCTCACTTAGTGGGCGAGACTGCCGACCGTATTGTCGGCGGGAAAATTGATAAAATTCATCAGACCGCCCGCTATGAGGTGGTCTTGTCTTTGCGCAGTCCGGCGGGGAACTGTCGGCTATTGCTGTCGGCTCGACCCGGTTCGGCTCGACTTCACTTGACTGAGCGGAAGCGGGAAAATCCTGCCGAACCGCCCATGTTTTGCATGCTGCTGCGCAAACATTTAACCGGCAGCATTGCTTCACTGGAGCAGGTGCCGGGGGAGCGAATTGTGCGCATGGAGATTGAGGGCGTGGGCGATTTGGGTGACCGCCGTCGGCGGACGTTGGTGCTGGAGGCCATGGGGCAGCAGGCCAATTTGATTTTGTTGGATGAGGACGGACGGATTCTCGATGCACTGCGACGGGTGGAAGGAGACATCACCACCGGCAAGCGGCAGATGCTGCCGGGACTGTTTTACAGTCTGCCGGTTTCGCAGGAAAAACCCTATGCAGGGGACATAGAACCGGCGGCGTTGAGAGAAATTTTAGCAATGGCGCCGCAGGAGACAAAACTGGCAGAGATTTTGAGCCAGCGGCTTTCCGGATTGTCGCCGTTGCTGTGCCGAGAGCTTGCTCATCGACTGGGAAACGTGGATTTGCGACTGTTTGAGACGGACGGTGCGCAAGTGACAGCGACTTATTTCCAGATGTTGTCCGGCGCAGCGCAACCGACGTTGCTGACCTTGAATGGAGAGCGGAAGGATTTTTCCTTTTTGCCCATCGCCCAGTATGGTGAGCTGGGGGAGAATGAGTCGTTTGCTGATTTTGGCGCTATGCTAGATGCGTTTTACGGTAGTCGAGAGCAGCAAGACCTTATGCGGCAGAAAGGTGAGAGCCTGCGCAAGCTGGTGGATGCGGCGGCAGGGCGGCTGGTGCGGAAGCTGGCCAGTCAGATGCTGGAGTTGAACCGGGCGGAGGAGCGGGAACAAAAGCGCATATATGGCGACTTAATTACTTCTAACCTTCATCTGCTGAGCAAAGGAGATGTTCTACTGCACTGTGAGAATTATTTTGACGGCGGTACGGCAGAGATTAAACTGGATCCGCTGAAAACACCGCAGCAGAATGCGGCCCGTTATTATAAAGACTATGCCCGGCTGAAAACTGCCGAGCAAATGCTGGGGCAGCAAATGGCGCAGGGGGAATTGGATTTAGAATACCTGCGTTCGGTACAGGATAACCTCGCCCGGGCGCAAAGCGAGCGGGATTTGGCAGAAATTCGGCAGGAATTGAGCCAGAACGGCTACCTGAAAGCGCCCAAAAGTGGCAAAAAGCAGCAGAAGGTTCCGGCGCAAAAACCGCTGGAATACCGCACCAGCGCCGGTTTACAGGTTCTGGTGGGGCGCAACAATCTGCAAAACGATCAGCTTTCGTTTAAAATCGCCCACCACACCGACCTATGGCTCCATGTGCAAAAAGCGGCAGGCTCTCACGTGATTTTGGAGTGCGACGGCGGCATGCCGGACGACAAGAGCATCGAAGAAGCGGCTCGTTTGGCGGTGCAGCACTCGAGCTTGCATGGCGGAGCCAAGGTGGCGGTGGACTACACAACTGTGCGGAATTTGAAGAAGCCGCCAGGCGCCAAACCGGGAATGGTAATTTACCACAAATACTGGACGCTATATCTGTAGGAAAACTTGCAAGATTTCTGCAAAAATGACAGAAAATGAATAATGACTTGCAAAACGAAACTATCCAGCCGTTCAGAAATAGGTGGTTGAGCGGTTTTTGTTTAATGTGCACGATAAAATTAGCGACTTAGCGAGAAGATTCAACATGTTTTTGCAAGTGGCGACTTTACAACTTTCAATTTTTATGATAGAGTATGTGGTGCATAAAATTGTTAAAGTGAGGTTATTGCGCATGGAAAGACGACTGTCGAAGCTCAATTTGCCCATAGAACTGGTCAAGGTGCTGGATGCGGCGCCTATGGTACTGGTGCCGACCTGCAAGGAAGAGCTTTATGAGTGGGTATACGGCCCTGATCGGGCGAACCGAATGGAAGTGAGCTACGAAGTTGACGGGCGGCGCATCGTGGAGACCACGGTTGTGCGGGCCCGCAACGGCGTTGTGGTGAACTATCCGGAGGATTATATGCGCCGTCGGGACTCGGACAGCATGCGCATTGGTGACGAACTCCCCACCGACAAGCCTCGTTTTTCCGACTGCTATGGATATCCCTTCTCCGACTTGGAGCAGGCGAGCTATGACTGGCTGGCAAAGCAGGAGTTGATTGTGATGCCCTTTATGGCCGCCGGCCGGTATGAGGGTTTGCTGGTTTGTCCCCGTAATGCGGCATTTTTTGCGTTTTCGCTGGCGCAGCTGCAAAAATTTGTGAAGCTAGAAGACTGCGAGAGCATCACACCACGGGCGATTGTTTACGTTGCTCCGCCGTTTCGCCACACGCATTTTGACGGCAGACAAGTAGTGGTGCACAATCGGCGGGCAGACCGACACGATATTTTCGCCTACAATCTCTATCCGGGTCCTTCGGCTAAGAAGGGAATTTATTCGGTGCTACTGGACATCGGCGAGCAGGAAGGCTGGGTGACAGCCCACGCCTCTGCCGCCCGCATCATTACGCCTTACGAAAACGAGATGGTGATGATGCACGAAGGAGCCAGCGGCGGCGGAAAAAGTGAGCTGTTGCAAGACGTGCATCGGGTGGCCAACGGTCGGGTGCTGCTGGGCACCAACACGGCCACTGGCGAGCAGCGATTTATTTCCATGAGCGACACCTGCACCATTGAGCCGGTGACCGATGACATGGCGATTTGCCACCCCGACTTTCAAACCGGTAGCGGAAAACTGGCGCTCTGCGACGGCGAAGACGGCTGGTTTGTGCGCACCGATGGCATCGAAGAATATGGTTCAGACCCGCTCTACGAGCGGATTTCTATTCATACGAAGGAACCGCTGGTGTTCTTCAACCTCCATGGCGAGCCGGGTGCAACCTGCCTGCTGTGGGAGCACGCAACAGACAAAAACAACCGCCCCTGCTCCAACCCCCGGGTGATTATCCCCCGTGAGTTGATTGACCGCATTGTGCGAGAGCCAGTGGAAGTGGACGTGCGCTCCTTCGGCGTGCGGATGCCGCCGACCAGCCTGGAGCGGCCGAACTACGGCATTATGGGTATGCTGCAAATCATTCCGCCTGCGTTGGCATGGCTGTGGCGTCTGGTTGCGCCGAGAGGGTATAAGAACCCGAGCATTGACGCATCTGCGCCGCTGGAAAACGGACGGCTGGAAAGCGAAGGGGTCGGCTCCTACTGGCCCTTCGCCACAGGACTGCGCACCAAGCAGGCGAATTTGTTACTCCAGCAGATTTTGGATTGCAACAGAACCCGCTACGTGCTCATCCCCAACCAGTACATCGGCGTGATAAAAATCGGATTTTCCGCCGAGTGGATTTCCCGCGAGTATCTGGCTCGTCGAGGCGGAGTGAACATGAAGATGGATCGGCTGGTTGCCGCCCGCTGCCCCTTAATGGGCTATTCCATGCAGGAGATGAAAGTGGACGGGCAGCATATTTCGTCAAAATTCCTTCATCCCGAACGGCAGGAAACCATGGGCAACGAAGGATACGACAAGGGTGCAGAAATTTTGAACAACTTCTTTGCAGAGCGGCTGGCGGAGTATAACGTGAGCGAGCTTGACCCCATGGGGCAGGAGATTTTCAAGGTATTCCAGCGACACGGCACGGTGGAGGATTACTGCAAGCTGACACCGATGGGACTGCGACCGTAAGTGGAAGTATAGTGTAAACCCCGAGGCAAGGTTTGCCTCGGGGCTTATTTTTTTATTTTGTGGTCTTTTTAAATTCGCAAATATCTTCAATATTGCAATCTAATATGGTGCAGAGCTTATTCAATATTTCTGTTTTCACAATTTCATTTCTTCTCAATCTGGTGAGCTGGGATTCGCTTACACCATAAGTATGGATTAATGCATACTGGGAAACACCTTTTTCGGCCATGGTCTTCCATAGTTTATCAAAAATTATCATAAGCTCTCCCTTTTCTATTGCTTTTTTTTATTATTACATTAAAATAGAAAACAGCACATTGGCTATATGCGGCCAATGTGCTAAAAGTAAGGAAAGAAAAACAAGGAGAGTACATATGAAATGTGAAGTTGGTTATTGCATTTATAATAGCGGCAGGGCGTGTACTGTGGGTGGAATAGAAATAGACCGGCTTGGCATGTGTAATTCGTGCGAAATAGTCACAATTCCGAAGAAAGAACTTGAAAAATACAAGAAAACACGGCTAAAAAAGATAGAAGAATTATGGAGAGAGCACGACAGATAAAATGGGTGAGTGTAAAAGCGGCGTGACTGATGGTCACGCCGCTTTTGCGCTTATTCGATGATTATGGGAAGGAACATATTTTGGTCGGTGCGCACTTCTTCGCCGTTTTTGTTGTATACGGTGATGGCGAGCCGCTGCTCCTCGGGGAAGCAGTTGAGTTCAATGACGCCCTGCTCCTGCCCGCCAAAGAGAGTTTTGTAGGTGATGACAACCCGGTCGCTGCCTGCACCGCTGACGGCGTAGCGCCAATAGCTGTCCTCAATGGGGGATAGGATGCCGCCGTCCTCGGTGGTGATGTGGGTGATTTCCAGCGGTACAGCCACCTGGAAGGTGACGGCCTGCTCCAGCGGGCTGTATTCGTAGTGCACGGTAGCCTCCGGCATGATGCGGTAGATGTTGTAGGCGATGGCACCCAGCACAAATATGGCCAGCAGAATTCTTGTGACAACTTGCTTCATGAAACCTCCTTGCGCTGTTTGCGGCAGCGCACCGCTATGGCTTAGAGTGCTTTGAGGGATTCTTCAAGCTTGGAAATCAGGCTGCGCAACGTGGTGGCCCGCTCCTGCTCGGCGGCGACGACGGCCTCGGGGGCTTTGGCGGCGAAGCCGGGGTTTGAGAGTTTGGCTTCCAGCTTTTCCAGCTCGGCGGATTGTTTGGTTAGGTCTTTTTCCATGCGCTTGCGCTCTGCGTCTAAGTCCACAAGCTCGGCCAGCGGCAGGAAGAGGCGGGCATCGGACGTGACCAGACTCACCATGCCGGTGAGGTCGGTGGGGGCGGTGGTGGAGACGGTAACGCTATCGCTGTAGCCCAGCTTTTTCAAGAAGGGAGTGCCCCGTTCGTAGATGGCAGCATTGTCGCTGACCACGAGGAGGCTGGATTTTTTGCCAGGGGGCACGTTCATTTCGGCCCGGCGGGCACGGATGGCACGGATGGCTTCCATCGTGAGTTCCATCTCACGCTCCTCGGCAGCGAAATTCAGAGCTGCATCAGCCACCGGCCAGGGGCGAAGGATGAGCAATTCCTCTTCAGCGCCGGCGTGACGGGGGAGGGCAGCGTAAATCTCCTCGGTTAGGAAGGGCATGAAGGGATGGAGCAGGGTCAGGGTTTCGATGAGGACGTGACAGAGGACGTTTTGGGCGTTCTCCTTCGCCTGCTCGTCGTCGCCTTGCAAGCGGGTTTTGGTCAGCTCGATATACCAGTCGCAGTAGGAATCCCAGATGAAATCGTAGAGCTTCTGCGCCGCCATGCCCAGCTCGTATTTGTCCAGATTTTCAGTGACCTCGGGAATGAGGGCGTTGAGTTTGGAGAGAATCCATTTGTCTTCGGCAGTGAGGTCAGCGGGGAGAGCCACCTTGTCGATGGTGAGGTTCATTTGAACGAAGCGGGTAGCATTCCAGATTTTGTTGGCGAAGTTGCGCATAGCCTCGCAGCGCTCGGTGAAAAAGCGCATGTCGTTGCCGGGGGAGTTGCCGGTGACGAGGAAGAAGCGGAGGGCATCTGCGCCGTACTGCTCAATGACCTCCAGCGGATCGATGCCATTGCCGGCGGATTTGCTCATTTTTTTGCCCTTGTCGTCACGGAGAAGGCCATGGATAAATACGGTGTGGAAGGGTGTTTTGCCCAACTGCTCGATGCCGGAGAAAATCATGCGGGCAACCCAGAAAAAGATGATGTCATAGCCGGTAACCAGCACGTCGGTGGGGTAGAAGTAGTCCACGTCAGGATTTTTCTCCGGCCAGCCAAGAGTGGAGAAGGGCCAGAGAGCGGAGGAAAACCAAGTGTCCAGCACGTCCGAATCACGCTCGATGTTGATGCTCTTGCAGGTCTCGCAGCAGTCCGGATCGTGGCGGGCGACGGTCATGTGGCCGCAGTCGGCGCAGTACCAGACGGGGATTTGATGCCCCCACCAAAGCTGGCGGCTGATGCACCAGTCCCGAACGTTTTCCATCCAGTTGGTGTAAGTGGTGGCAAAGCGGTCGGGAACGAACTTGGTTTTGCCAGAGCGAACAGCATCCAGCGCAGGCTCAGCAAGCTCACTCATTTTCACAAACCACTGGGCGGAAACCAGCGGTTCCACGTCCTTGTGGCAGCGGTAACAGGTGCCTACGTTGTGGTTGTGCTCCTCGATTTTGTCCAGCAGACCCAGTGCCTCCAAATCAGCAACAATCTGCTTGCGGGCGGCATAGCGGTCGAGGCTCTCGTAAGCGCCGCCGAGCTCGTTGATTTTTCCGTTGTCGTCGAGCACACGGATGGAATCCAGATTATGCCGCAGGCCCACTTCAAAGTCATTGGGATCGTGGGCAGGAGTCATCTTCACGCAGCCGGTGCCGAATTCCAAATCCACATAGTCGTCAGCGACGATGGGGATTTCACGGTTCATCAGGGGCAGGAGGCAGGTTTTGCCGATGAGGTGCTTATATCGGGGGTCATTGGGATTTACGGCCACGCCGCTGTCGCCCAACATAGTTTCCGGGCGGGTGGTAGCGACAACGAGGTAACCCTCCTGACCCACCAGCGGATAGCGAATGTGCCAAAGGTTGCCCGGCTTTTCTTCGTATTCAACCTCGGCATCGGACAGGGCGGTTACGCAGTCGGGGCACCAGTTGATGATGCGGCTGCCCTTGTAGATGAGGTTTTTTTCATAGAGGGTGACGAACACTTCCCGCACGGCGGCGGAGCAGCCTTCGTCCATAGTGAAGCGGGCTCGCTCCCAGTCGCAGGAGGCGCCCAGTTTCATCTGCTGCTCGACAATGCGGTTGCCGTATTTTTCCTTCCACTCCCAAACGCGGTCGAGGAATTTTTCGCGGCCGAGGTCATAGCGGGAGAGGCCCTCTTCCTCCCGCAGGGCTTCCTCCACCTTGATTTGGGTGGCGATGCCTGCGTGGTCGGTGCCGGGCATCCACAGGGCGGCATAGCCCTGCATCCGCTTGAAGCGAATGAGCACATCCTGCACGGTAGAATCCCATGCGTGCCCCATGTGGAGCTGGCCGGTGACGTTGGGCGGTGGCATGACGATGGTGAAGGGTTTTTTACTCTCGTCCCGCTCGCAGTGAAAACAGCCGGCATCCAGCCAGCGCTTGTATATGCGGCCTTCAACTTCCTGGGGCTCATAGATTTTTGGCAATTCTTTGGCCATGATTCAACAGTCCTTTCGGTGTTTGGGGATGAAAAAACGCCCCAAACCTAGTATTTAGGTTCAGGGCGCAGAAAATTCTGCGCGGTACCACCTGAATTGCGGAAAACTCCGCCGCTCATTGTCTCGATAACGGGAGAATCCGCCGAAGCTTACTCACTGTTCAGCTTCGGTGCTCAGGAATGACTTCTCCACAGTCTGCGCAAGGGCTTGCACCGACCGCCCTTTCTCTGTGCCGCAGTGGATATGGGTACTGGTTTCCATCGTTGCAGGTGATTTAAGTATATGCATTTTTGGCAGATTTGTCAAGTTTTCTGTGGTTTTTACATTGTCATTGCGGGGTTGCCCCGCAATCTTTTCTATACTTCCATCAGGTTTCGCCTAAATGGCGAGTAACTTTTGTTATACGACAAAAGTCATCAAAAGCGTAGCGGGCTGCGCCCTGCACCCACCGCCGGGTTTCTCCCAGCTTCGGAAAATTGCAAGCGATTTCCCTCATGGGTAGATTCGACGGGGAAAGCGGCTGATGAAGGAAGAACGTTACATAGCATCACAGGGCATTAGCGAACTGTGGCGGTGGAAATGTTGCCTGTGCGGTGGAAGCAGGGCGGCCTGTGGCCGTTTTTCCACGGAAATTTGAGGTGCAAATCGTTTGCCTAAAACACAATCCCGCCTCGATTGGTGGTTATCGCTTCAACAAAGAGCTCCGTAACAACGTCGTCGTCGTTGATGCAAAGGGTAATTCGCACCGCAGCGCCTTGTCCATACACCCAATCGGAGTGAGCCCGCTCGGTCAGTTTGTAGCCATTTTTTATAAGAATTTTTTGCGCATCCTCACCGGAAGAACCAACAAAAATGCCGAACACATAATAGGCTGCATCCTTGATGCGATAACTCACCACGTGGCGGTCGTCCTGCACATCCGGCCACCCGGCGATAATGATAAACAGATTCTCCGACTCGTATCCGTAACCGCCGTAACCGTCAATACGCCGATATTCGTCGCCGAGAGCCACTTCGGCCTCTGAAAGCGTGAGGGACAAGGGGAGAGAGGCTTCATCGTTGAGCCGTTCAATTGGGTTTGTGCCTGCACATGAAGTGAGCAAAACGAGCAGCAGGCACCAGACAACGACTTTCTTTATGTTCTCCCCTCCTTGATCGGCGCTCATAGCGCACGCAGAGAAACCACGGTCAAAACAGCATCAACCACTTGGAACTTCACCTGCCATCTACCAAAATCCATTCCGTAAACCCGCATTGGATCGTCTTGATAGGAGGGGCGGGGGTCTTGCGCCAGCACGGCAGCGAGGGTGTCCCGCAGGTCAGACGGAAGTTGTTCCGCCAGCCCTTTGGCAAAGGCTACTGCTAGTCGTTGCTCCGGCGCTGTAGCGGCGAAACTGCCAGTTGCGTGAGGGAGGCAGTCAGCATAGGGCAGATAGGGCTTGATGTCATAAATCGGGGTGCCATCCATCAAATCCGCACCGGCCACATGGATGACTGTGCCGCATTCTGCAGTGTGCTCCATGCGGACAAACTCCACGGCGGACAAGCCTAAACCGTTGGGACGGAAAGGAGAGCGGGTAGCGAACACGCCCATGCGCTCATTGCCGCCCAGACGGGGCGGGCGCACAGTGGGCGACCAGAGACCGGTTTTTTTCTCCGCCTTGTGGAAGGCCCAGATGAGCCAAAGATGAGAGAAACCCTCCAAGCCCCGCAGAGCGTCCGGATTGCGGAAGGCAGGCTCAAAGACGATGGTGGAGCGCAAGGTGGGCACAAGACCGCTTTGGCGGGGAATGCCGAATTTTTCAGGAAAATCGCTGCGCATGTGGGCGATGATATCCATATCCAACTGTTCCATGGCGCTACTCCAACATGGCGTTGCCGGTGCAGAGCTGGTGGTATCGCCCGCCGATGGCCAATAGTTCGTGATGGTCGCCGCGCTCGATAATTTCACCCTGCTCGATGACCATGATGGCATCGGAGTTGCGCACGGTGGAGAGGCGATGAGCGATGACAAAGACGGTGCGCCCCACCATGAGAGCATCCATGCCCCGCTCAATGAGCTTCTCTGTACGGGTGTCGATGGAGGAGGTGGCCTCGTCCAAAATCATCACTGGCGGGTCGGCCACGGCGGCTCTGGCAATAGCCAGAAGCTGGCGCTGACCCTGAGAGAGATTGCCGCCGTTGCCTGCCACATGGGTGCCGTAGCCTTCGGGCAGTTTGCTGATGAAACTGTGAGCGCCGGCGGTTTTCGCTGCGGCGATGCAGTCCTCGTCGCTGGCCTCTAAACGACCGTAACGGATGTTTTCCATAATCGTGCCGGTGAAAAGGTGCACGTCTTGCAGCACAGCGCCAAGGCTTCGGCGTAAGGAATCCTTTTCAATGTGCCGCACATCAATGCCATCGTAGGTAATCACGCCGCCCTGAATTTCGTAAAAACGATTGATGAGGTTGGTGATGGTGGTTTTGCCTGCGCCGGTGGAGCCGACAAAGGCGATTTTTTGACCCGGCGTTGCAAAAACCGAAACTTGTTTGAGCACTTGTTTGTCCTCCACGTAGGAGAAGTCCACGTTTTCAAGGCGGACGTCGCCACGGACAAGACGAAGTTCGCCATCAGGCAGTTTCCACGCAAAATTGCGCCCTCGCTTGCCTGCCTCGTACTCCACCAGCGTGCCATCTGCGCTTTTGTGAACGGGAACCAGCCGCACCTTGCCCTCGTCCACTTCGGGGAGGGCATCCATCATGTCGAATATACGCTCTGCGCCGGCTAAAGCGGCCAACACGGCGGAAGACTGCATAGAAATCTGGTTGACAGGCTGACCCATCTGGCGGCACAGGAGCAGAAAGGATTGCAAATTACCCAGCGTCATGGTGCCCGTGGCGAGACCGACGCCGCAAAACAGGGCGGCGGCAGCATAGCTCAGGTTATTCACGTTACCCAGAATAGGCATGAGAGCCACGGAGAAGAAGGCGGCGTTTTGGGAAACGCTTTGCAGCTCGGCATTGAGCCGCTGGAAATCCTCCCTGGCCTGCGCTTCGTGTGTGAAGGCTTTGACGACCCGCAACCCCTCAATGGTCTCCTGCACGTTGCCGTTAAGCTTGCCCATGGCGGCTTGTTGGTTGCGGAAATATTTGCGGGAGCGACTGCCCATGAAGCGAAAGACAAAGAGGGTGAGCACCACGCCCAGTGCCGGAATGGCAGAGAGCTTCCAGTTCAAGGTGAGCAAACTGACGACCACGCCGATAAAAGTGAGAATGCTGGAGAGAAAGCTCATCAGGCTCTGACTCATGGCGGTTTGCACATTGTCGGCATCGTTGGTGAAGCGGCTCATGAGCTCGCCGTGGGTATGTTTGTCAAAGTAACTCAAAGGCAGCAACTGCATGTTGGCGAACATCTCTGTCCGCAGCAGTTTAATGCCTCGCAGCGAAGCAGTGAGCATGACCTTAGCCTGCAAAAAACTTGCGCAGATGGACAGAAGCACCAGGGCCAGCATCTTGCCGAATTCGGCGAAAATCAGCGGCCAGAAGGAGTTGTCATGCGTAGGTGCATGAGAGAACCACTGAGCTGCCATGGCAACAAACAGGTCGGTGATGTTGCCGGTGATGCGCACGATGATGGGGCCGGAAACAGCAGGGGGGATGAGGCAGATGACTGCCACAAACAGCAGGGCACGACTGCCTTGCAGATAGGAGAGGATACGTCTAAGGGTTTTGCTGGTGTTCTTCGGTTTAATATGGCCTCGTAGGCCGGGGCCGCCGGGGGCGGCGCGTCCCATACTCATACCTCCTGCACCCCCTCTTGCTGGCTCTGGTAAATTTCCTGATAGATTTTGCTGGTTTCCATGAGCGCATCATGGGTGCCTACGGCAGCGATGCGTCCCTCGTCAAGTACCACAATTTTGTCGGCGTACTGGACAGAGGAGATGCGCTGGGCGATGATAAGCACGGTTGTGCCGGGCAGATCACGCTTGAAGGCGCTGCGAATGCGAGCTTCGGTGGCAGTGTCTACGGCGGAAGTGGAATCATCTAGAATCAGAATGGCAGGGCGCTTAATCATAGCCCGGGCGATGCAAAGCCGCTGCTTCTGTCCGCCGGAGAAGTTGACACCGCCTTGCTCCACCCATGTGTCAAATCCCTCGGGCAGGGCGGCGATGAAATCGTAAATATCGGCGCTCTTGGTGGCCGCAATCAGCTCTTCATCAGTGGCATCCACCTTGCCCCACTTGAGATTTTCCCGCAGAGTGCCGGAGAAGAGCACGTTTTTTTGCAGCACCATACCGATTTTATTGCGCAAGACATCCAGCGGGTAGCTGCGCACGTCTAAACCATCCACCAGCACCTTGCCGCCGGTGACATCATAGAAGCGGGGTATCAGATTCACCAGCGAGCTTTTGCCTGCGCCGGTGCCGCCGACGAGAGCAACGAATTCTCCGCCAGCGATATCCAAATCCACCTGTTCCAGCACCTGCGTACCGTCACCGTATTGAAAGGAAACGCCGGAAAAGCGGACGTGACCTTTGGTTTCAGGGGCAGAAAAAGTCTGTGCATCTGCGCCGTCGACAATGGCGGGCTTACTGTCCAGCACCTCGATGATGCGGTCGGAACAAACCTTGGCTCGGGAGTAGTTGAGCAGGGCGAACACCAGCATCATAATGCTCATCAAAATCTGATTGATGTACATGAGCACGGCGGACAAGTCGCCTGCCGCCAGTGAACCGTCCAGCAGCATATTACCGCCGAACCAGAGCACGGCAGCAATGGCGCCGTACATACACAGCATCATAATGGGCTGCATTAGGATGACCTTGTTCATGGCGGCGAGAGAGGCGCTCATAAGCGCATCGTTGGTCACGGCGAATTTTTCGTTTTCAAAATCCCGCCGGACAAAAGCTTTGACCACCCGCATGCCGGTCAAATTCTCCTGTACCGTGTTGTTCAAACCATCCACACGCTTTTGCATATTGCGAAAGAGAGGGAAGGAGATTTTCATCATAACGACGATAGTGACCAGCAAAACGGGTAGCATGACGACCAAAACCATGGAGAGTCGGGCGTTGAGCTGCACGGCGATGATGACTGCACCCACCAGCTGAATCAGGGAGCGAGGCATCATGCGGATAACCATGGCCAGCATGATGACAATAACGTTCACGTCATTGGTGATGCGGGTTATCAGGCTGCCGGAGGAAAAGCGGTCAATGTCCGAAAAAGAGAAATCCTGAATTTTTTCAAACAGAGCCCGGCGCAAATTGCCTGCGTAGCCCTGATTTGAATAGGTGCCTGCCCGTGCAGACAACACGCCGAAGGTCAGGCTCAATGCCGCAACCAGCAGCATGCGCAGACCGAGACGAACAATCAGCGACACGTCGCCGCCGCCGATACCGGTGTTGATGATGTCTGCGCCGATGAGTGGGAGCATAAGCTCGCAAATCGTCTCCAAAATGACGAAAATCGGCGCAAAAACAGCAGTTTTGATATATTTCCCGTAGAAGGGTGCCAGTCGTGTAACCAAGGGCTCATCTCCTTATGCAAATGGTGGATTGGTTCGGATGCCGGGGGCAGCTACGCTCGCCGGAAAAAGGAATATGACAGTGTGTCATATTTTATACGACAACCTGTCATATGTCAATTAAAATTCTATTAAATTCACGCAAAGTTCACAAGCGCAAAAAGGCGTTAGTAGAGAGGTGCGCCGGATAAAAACAGGGCGTAATACACCAGCATGCCGCCGGCAAAAAGGGCGGGAACGCAGGTGCGCAACAGGGGGCGTTTTTCCAGCGCCTCCGCCAGGATAATGAAAAAAGGCAGGCAGCAGGACAGGTAACGTCCGCCGCTGAGCAGCCACGACAGGCAGAAGGTGGCAAGAAAATAGGCGAAACCGTAAGCAATGAGAAAGTTAGGCTGGCGCTTTTTTCCAATGCTCCAAAACAGGGCAATGAGGCAGAGAGGGAAAAGGAGCAGCTGGGGCAGCCAGATGGTGGGTGTGGCATGATGCCCGCTGAGTGTGTGCCGCAGCATGTAGTTCACGGTTTCAGACAGCCACACAAAGCCCTGATTCCAATGTTCCTGATGGACAGCAAAGGCAAAAGGGTCGCCGTCTACAGCGGCGTTGAGGAGAAAGTAAACAGCTGTACCCAATAGAGGCAGAAATAGTAACGGCAGTCGGGGCAACACTTTTTTCAGGTAGGCAGGCAGATTCCAGCTCTGGTCTTCTTTGGGCAGATGGATGGTCATGAGCTCTACCACGGCTGCGCCAATCACCAACACGCCGGTCATGCGGCACATGGCGGCGAAAATTCCCCACAGGCCGGCGGCGAGCCAGCGATGCTTGTGAATATAATAGAGGGCGGCGCAGGAACAGAGGAGAAACAGTCCTTCAGTCATGACGAAACCGAAGAAGAAAGAGAAGGGGAACAAGGACAGGAGCAACACAGTGTCAGCGGCAATCCGACGATTGAAGCGCTCCCAGACCAGCCGGTAGCAAAACACGCAACCAAGGGCGTAGCACAGACAGGAGAGCACCACGCCGCAGAGCTCCGGGTGGCCGAACAGGCGGCTGAGCAATCCCAAAATCCAAGGATAGAGGGGGAAGAAAACCAGAAACAGGTGCTGCCCGTTTTCTATGTAGCCCTCATAGCCCAGCTGGGCTAAGCGGAGATAGTGATATCCGTCCGAGCGGGTAAGTCGATCGATGAGGTGAACCTCGCCGCCGCTGGTCAGGGAGAGGCCAAGCTCGCCCAGCGCCAGCATGAGAAGCCGCAGTGCCAGCGCCATGAGGAATACCTGCACCAGTGCACGGCGGTGAGGCTCATGAGCGCCGGTATGAGGGGCGGGATGCTTGACCAGCCGCTCCCGCAGGGCGTAGACGGCAAAGAGAGCCACCGCCAGCGTGGCGGCGAAATGGAGGAACATGTTCATGGGTTAGCAGAGCTCCTTCATATATTCGGCAAGGCCAGGAAATAGTTGTCCTTTTGGAGAGGTGCGACTCTCGGCGGCGAGAAGTGCGCTGAGCACGGCCTCTTCTGTACACTCGCCCACCGCCCGGAAGGGCGTGTCCATAAGAGACTCCCGAAAGGCGACCGTGGGTCGAACGGCGGCGGTGTCCCTCGGGTCGATGGCATTGGCGGTGGAAAAGGCCAAAAACACCTCGCCGCTGCCGTGGCCAATGTAAGAGCCAAGGCGGGCGAGCCCGACGCTGGCTCGACGAGCCAAACGGCGA